>Ga0307441_1000065_pt1 | contig 47593 bp, 47 predicted proteins | sample SalMarWE160420MG_FD_202149 | JGI IMG/M metagenome (GOLD analysis project Ga0307441, IMG submission 202149) | Salt marsh sediment microbial communities from the Plum Island Ecosystem LTER, Massachusetts, United States - WE1604-20 | ecosystem: Environmental > Aquatic > Marine > Intertidal zone >... | reverse complement strand
CGGGTCGGTGCCGGTATGGTCGCGCGCCTCGCTGGGCGCCGGTCAACGGCTGATTGGACCGGCGCTGATTACCGACGCGGTGGCGACCACCTGGCTGGCGCCCGGTTGGCAGTGCGTGGTGGACGGGGTCGGAAACCTGCTGCTGGACCGTGTGTCATCGGGCACTCAGGCCCCTGGAGACAGCGCGCTGCTCACCTGACAGGCCCAGGCCAGGGCGTCCACGTAGACTTCGGTGATATGCCCGGTGCTCATGGCATCGAAGGCGACCTCGTCCCAGTGCGCCTGCTCATAGGCCAGGGCGCAGTCCAGGGCGCTGCCCAACAGGCCTTCCCGGCGCAGGAGCGCCGCCGTGATCTCGTCAGACAAAGGAAGGGAGGCCACCACCTGGTCCATGGGGATGTCCAGAATCGCGTCCAGGGCCGAGAACAGTCCCACCGTGAAGAAGGCATCCGGGTGCGGTGCGGATACCGCCTGGGCGAGCAGCTCGCACATCTTCGCCCGTACCATTGCCACGGTCATGAGCTCGTGGGGCTTGTCGTCAATGCCGGACAGCGCCAGCAGCGCGACCCAGGTCTTGATGGCGTTGGTGCCCAGGTAGACCACGGCCTGGCGGATGGACTCCACCTTGCGAGGCAGGGCGAAGAATGCCGAATTGATGTAGCGCAGCAGGCGGAAACTCAGGGTCACGTCCTGCTGGATGATCTTCTCCAGTTCGGGGACCTCGGTGTCCGGTTGCTGGAGCTTCGCCAGCAGCTGCAGGGTGGCCAGGCGGTTGGCCGGGATGCGCTGCCCGGTGATGACCTTGGGGCGGCTGAAGAAATAGCCCTGAAAGCGCTGGAAGCCCAATTCCCTGCAGAACGCCAGATCGTCGTAGGTCTCGACCTTCTCGGCCAGCAGGGTGAGGGGATAGCCCTGCATCTGCCGCACATGCTCCTGCACCTCGGATCGGCTCAGGCTGCGTATGTCGATTTTGACGATTTCGGCCAGCTCCAGCAGCGGCCGCAATTCTTCGCGGAAAACAAAATCGTCGAGAGCGATGGTGTAGCCCAGGCCGGCCAGCCGACGCACGGCGGCCAGCACGGTGTCGTCTACGTCGATGTCTTCCAGCACCTCAAGGACCACACGGTCCGGCGGCAGGGGCAGCGGTTCCGTGCGTACCAGGAAGTTGCGGGTCAGGTTGATGAAGGCCGGCGCGGCGCCCACCAGATGGTCCAGGCCGATGTCCACGACTGCGTTCAGGATCACCTGGGAGGTGGCCTGATCGCCGTTGGCAACCACGGCGTGGTTGTCCGGCCCGCTGCGGAACAGCAACTCGTAGGCCTGGACTTTCAGTCCGCAGTCGTAGATTGGCTGTCTGCCAATGAATATGTCATGCATGCCTTGATCCAGCCCGCCTGCTGTGTTCCCTGATACGTCAATTCCGTGCGCCGTCCAGAGCCGGTGGCGGCAGCGCGCGCGCGACGCTAGAATGCGTCTCGTTCTTATTTAGGAATGCACCGTTATGGAACAGTTCACTGCGCCCTACGGCCAGACCATAGAATTGCGTCACGTCTTCCATGATAGCGGCATCGGGCTGCTACGCTTGATTGTTCGTGAAGGGGGGCGCTACCAGGTCGTCGATCTGGATCCCGCCACCGCCTACCGATGGGGGCAGGCGATGGTGGACTGGGCGGTCAGTAACCAGCAGAAGCCGCCGTCCGGCAACGCCGCGGACTGATGGCCGATGGCGCGTTCCGGGACCGGGGCCCCTCGGTCCGGGCGCACCCTATGCTACACTCAAGCTCCGATCAACAGTTACTCGGAGCCCGGCTGAACGATGTCCGAAATTACGCTGCAATCCTGGCTTGATCACGGGTTTCTGCACCTTCCAATCTGGGGTTACGTGGTCCTCGCCCTGGGCCTCACCCACATCACCATCGCCAGCGTCACCATCTTTCTGCACCGGCATCAGGCTCACCGCGCGCTGGATCTGCACCCGCTGGTGGGGCACTTCTTCCGTCTCTGGCTGTGGTTGACCACCGGCATGGTCACCAAGCAATGGGTGGCGGTGCACCGCAAGCACCATGCAAAGGTCGAGACGGACGCGGATCCCCACAGCCCGCAGGTGAAAGGTATTCGCACGGTGTTGTGGCGGGGCGCGGAGCTCTACCGGGCCGAGGCGGACAAACCGCAGACCCTGGACAAGTACGGGCACGGCACCCCGAACGATTGGCTGGAGCGGAATCTGTACACGCGGCGCCCGCTGCTGGGGGTGGCGCTGATGCTGATCATCGACGTCGGGGTGCTGGGCCCCGTGGGTCTTGCGATCTGGGGCGTTCAGATGCTTTGGATACCTTTCTGGGCGGCCGGCGTCATCAATGGGGTCGGCCACTGGTGGGGCTATCGCAATTACGAGTCCAAGGACACCTCCACCAATATCGTGCCGGCGGGGCTGTTGATCGGCGGCGAGGAGCTGCACAACAACCACCATGCCTTCCCCAGTTCGGCCAAGTTCTCCACCAAGTGGTGGGAATTCGACCTGGGCTGGCTGTATATCCGTACGCTGTCGGCCCTGGGGCTGGCCCGGGTAAAGAAGGTGGCACCGCGGCCGGTCATTGTTCCCCATAAGGAAGATGTGGACCTGGAGACGGTGCGGGCCGTGATCCTCAACCGGTTCCATGTAATGGCCCATTTCGCCGGTGAGGTCATGGTCCCGGTGCTGCGCGAAGAACTGCGCCGGGCCGACGCCTCCTGCCGCCGCATGCTCAAACAGGGCCGGCGTCTGCTGGTCCGGGACACGTCCATGATGGACGCCAACGCCCGCGGCCGACTGGATCTGGCTTTGGCGGTGAGTCAGCGCCTGCGCACCGTGTACCAGTACCGCCAGGCCCTGCAGGACATCTGGGCACGCTCGGCGGCCAGCCACGAGCACCTGCGCCACGCCCTGCAGGAATGGTGCGCTCAGGCCGAGGCCACCGGTATCCAGGCCCTGGAGAGCTTTGCCCGCCGGTTGCGCGGCTACAGTCTGCAGCCGGTTTGACGCAACGACGGTGGGCCACAAAAAACCCGGCATTGCCGGGTTTTTTGTGGCTTACTGACTTGTGCGCTGGCGCTTACTTGATCTTGGCTTCCTTGTAGATCACGTGCTTGCGCACCACCGGGTCGTACTTCTTCATTTCCAGCTTTTCCGGCGTCGTACGCTTGTTCTTGTCGGTGGTGTAGAAATGGCCGGTGCCGGCGCTGGATACGAGCTTGATTTTGTCGCGCATGGCTGGCTCCTCAGATCTTTTCGCCGCGGCCGCGCAGGTCGGCCAGCACGTTCTCGATGCCGTGCTTGTCGATGATGCGCATGCCCTTGGAGGACACCCGCAGCTTCACCCAACGCTTCTCGCCTTCGACCCAGAACCGGTGCGTGTGGAGGTTGGGCAGGAAGCGCCGGCGCGTCTTGTTGTTGGCATGGGAAACGTTGTTGCCGCTAATCGGCCGCTTTCCCGTAACCTGGCATACTCTGGACATGACCAAATCCCTCTTCCGGACTCATCTGGGCGTTGCGAAGCAGAACTTTATACCAGAGCGCCGGCCACGGTACAACCCGGCGCGCGGGCGTGCGCTCTGGTGTCATGCGCAAGCATCTGTTTCAGCAGCAATCGGGCCGCCGTCCTACAGCAGGCCCCGCTCGGCGAACGATACAATCTCACCGTCGCCCACCACCAGGTGGTCCAGGACCCGCACGTCGACGAGGGCCAGTGCGTCCCGCAGCCGGTCGGTGAGATGACGGTCCGCCCGGCTCGGCTCGGCCACGCCCGAGGGGTGATTGTGGGCCACGATGACCGCGGCGGCATTGTGGGCCAGGGCCCGTTTGACCACTTCCCGCGGGTGCACGGCGGCGCCGTCGATGGTGCCCTGGAACAGCTCTTCGTAGCGGATCACCCGGTGGCGGGTGTCCAGAAACAGGCAGGCGAACACTTCCCGGGACCGGGACCGCAGACGCGCGGTGAGGTAGCGGCGGGTATCCTCGGGGCTGTGCAGGGCGTCGCCCCGGGTCAATGCCTCGTGCAGGTGGCGGCGGGCCATCTCCAGGCAGGCCTGCAGCTGCACGAACTTGGCGACGCCCAGCCCCGGAGCCGCGCAGAACCGGCTGCGATCCGCCTCCAGCAGACGGCGCAGCCCGCCATGGGTTCCCAGCAGCTCCCGCGCCAGATCCACGGCGGTTTTGCCGGGAATTCCGGTGCGCAGAAAAATGGCCAGCAGCTCGGCGTCCGAAAGGGCGCCGGGTCCTTGGGCAAGCAACTTCTCGCGGGGCCGTTCCGCGCACGGCCAGTCGGTGATCGGCATGATGGACAACCTCCCTGTTGTCATGTGGCCGTGCCAGTAAACCAGGGTGCCCGTTGTTCGTCCACCCTGGCGGCGCGCCGCTGCAGCCCTTCTGGTAAACTTTCCGCCCATGAAGCACTTGAAGGGTAGACGAATACTGATCGGCGTAACCGGCGGCATCGCCGCCTACAAGAGTGCCGAGCTGGTGCGGCGCCTGCGCGACGCCGGTGCCGAGGTGCGCGTCGTGATGACCCGGGCCGCCACCCGATTCATCGGCGAGCTGACCCTGCAGGCCCTGTCCGGTCAACCGGTGCGCACCGACCTGCTGGACGCCGCCGGCGAGGCGGGCATGGGGCACATCGAGCTGGCGCGCTGGGCCGATGCCATCCTGGTGGCTCCCGCCGGAGCGGATTTTCTGGCACGCCTTTCTCAGGGACGGGCGGATGACCTGCTGGCCGCCCTTTGTCTGGCCAGCGAAGCGCCGTTGGCGGTGGCACCCGCCATGAACCGGGTCATGTGGGAGAATCCCGCCACCCGGGACAACATGGTTTGCCTGGCCGGGCGTGGCATCCACTGCTTCGGGCCCGCCGAGGGCGTGCAGGCTTGCGGTGAAGTGGGGCCCGGGCGGATGTTGGAGCCCGCCGAACTGGTGGTCCGCCTGGATGCCCTGTTCGCCAGTGGCAGACTGGCGGGAACCCACGTGGTGGTGACCGCCGGCCCCACCCGGGAAGCCATCGATCCGGTGCGCTACATCAGCAACCGCAGCTCCGGCAAGATGGGGTACGCGGTGGCCGCTGCGGCGGCCCAGGCGGGCGCCCGGGTGATCCTCGTCAGCGGGCCCGTGGCACTGTCCTGCCCGGACGGGGTGAGCCGGGTGATGGTGGAGAGCGCGGCCGACATGCACCGGGCGGTGATGGACGCCGCGGGGGACTGTGATATTTTTGTGGCCGCCGCCGCCGTGGCCGATTACCGCCCACGGCATCCGTCCGGGCACAAGATGAAAAAGACGGCGGCCACCATGCAGCTCGAGCTGCAGCGCAACCCCGATATCCTGGCGGACGTGGCGGCGTTGCCGCGCCGGCCGTTCACGGTGGGATTCGCCGCCGAAAGCGAGCGCCTTGCCGAACATGCCGAAGGCAAACGGCGCGCCAAGGGGCTGGACATGATCGCCGCCAACTGGATCAACCGGCCGGACAGCGGTTTCGATGCCGACCACAACGCGTTGCTGGTGTTGTGGGATGGCGGGTCCCGGGAATTGCACCACGGTCCCAAGACGCGGCTCGCCCGGGAGTTGGTGGAACTGGTGGCTTCCCGGTTCGCGGCCACGCCGGCCGCGGGCAACATACTGACATTCAGTGAGCATGCAAAAGATTCAGCTTAAGATTCTGGACCCCCGCATCGGCAGCCAGTATCCGCTGCCCCATTACGCCACCGACGGCTCAGCCGGGCTCGACATGCGGGCCTGCCTGGATTCGGACCTGGTGCTGTCGCCGGGGGAGACCCGGCTCATCCCCACCGGCATCTCCATCCACATCGGCGATCCGGGCCTGGCTGCCGTGCTGTTGCCCCGCTCGGGCCTGGGCCACAAGCATGGCATCGTGCTGGGCAACCTTATAGGATTGATCGATTCCGACTATCAGGGGCAGGTGTTCGTGTCCTGCTGGAATCGCGGATCGGAGTCTTTTACCATCCAACCCGGCGAGCGGGTCGCGCAGATGGTATTCGTGCCGGTGGTGCAGGCGGCGTTCGATGTGGTGGAGGAGTTTCAGGTGAGCCCGCGCGGAACCGGGGGGTTCGGGCACACCGGTCGGAATTGACAACCCGAATGCGAAAGCGGCTGCACGGGACGGCGCCTTTCCGCGGACCTGGGATCCAGGATCACTCATGAAACCGTTCACTCTGCGGTCCGCGAAGCCGAAAGCCGGCGCTTCCGGTGGCGTCGCCAAGGCCGCGCACATGAGTCTGGGGCGGGCCGGCCTGGTGGTGTTCCTGGCCGGTTGGCTGGCCCTGACTGCCGTCGCCCTGTTCGAATATCACGCGGCCCAGGGGCCGTTCGAGCGCATGCAACAGGCCCGCACGTCCGCTACCGCCGAGGCGCTGGCTGATCGCGTCTCCAGCCGGTTGGCCTATGTCCAGGCGACCCTGGCCGCCCTGGCCGGCGACCCCGCCCTGGCCCAGGCGCTGAAATCGGGGGACAAGGCACAGCAGAGTCGCCAACTGGCGCGCCTCAAACAACTTTTCCCCTCTGCCCGGCAGATACGCCTGTTGCCGCCGGTGGACAGTCTGTCAGCCGGCGGGAACGGTCTGAGCTATGCGGCCATGGATATGTTGCAGCAGGCGGCGCAGGGCAAGGCCCTGGTGGAAGTGGATTTTCCCGGGCAGGCGGCCCAGCAGGTGAACCTCGCCCAGGCGGTGCACGGGGCCGGCAGCGACCGGGTGGTGGGCAACATCATGGTCAGTTTTCCCGTCACCCTGATCCACGACATGCTCAAGGGCGCGGGCGCCGACGGCGGCTATCTGGAGTTACGCCAGATGCCGGGTGACGGTGCTCCCGTGAAGCTCACCGCGGTGGGATCGGCGGCGGTGCGGCAAGGCACGCCCGCAGCGACGGTTCCCATCGGCGGCAGCCGTTGGCAACTGGCCTACTGGGTTCGCAACGATTCGGGGTTCGGATCGGCGGTTGTCCGCATCGCCGTCGCCTATGGGGTGGCCGCCGTTGTCTGGGCGCTGGTGGTGTTCGTTCTGTTCCGCTGGCTGGTCGCCGCACTGCGCACGGATCTCGCGACGGCGGTGGGGCTGGTCAAGGGCACGCAGACGGGGGTGCTTCCCCAGCCGTACGGCGCCCATCTGGAGGACTGTCGAGGTACGCTCGACATGTTGCGGCACCTGACCGCGACTCGCAAACGCCGGGGCGCGCCGCCGACCAACGCCGCCGTCAGTTCCGCATCGGGAGAAGCAAACAGTGACTGAGCAGTCCCTCGATCCTTCCATATTCCGCGCCTACGACATCCGAGGGCTGGTGGCGTCTAACCTGACGCCTGAAGCCGTCTACCGGATCGGCCAGGCCATCGGCAGCGAATCGGCGGCGCGTGGGGAGCCCACCGTCATCGTCGGGCGCGACGGTCGCCTGTCCGGGCCCGCCCTTTCCGAAGCCCTGATCGGTGGGCTGCGGGCAAGCGGTCGGGATGTGGTGGACATCGGGCAGGTACCCACGCCGGTGCTGTACTTTGCGGCCCACCGTCTGGATGCGCGTTCCGGAGTGATGATTACCGGCAGCCACAACCCGCCCGAGTACAACGGGATGAAGATCGTGCTGGCCGGCGAAACCCTGGCGGGGGAGGCCATACAGGGCCTGCGCCGACGTATCGAAAGCGGCGACCTGGACAGCGGCCAGGGGGAACTGAGGCACCTGGACGTGCTGCCGGACTATATCGAGCGCATACGATCCGACATCACACTCGCCCGGCCCATGAAGGTTGTCGTGGATTGCGGCAACGGTGTGGCGGGCGAAGCCGCGCCCCGGCTGCTCAAGGCCTTGGGCTGCCAGTTGACGGAGCTTTACTGCGAGATCGACGGTCGTTTCCCCAACCACCATCCCGATCCCAGCAAGACCGAGAATCTGGACGACCTGATCGCGGCGGTGCGGGCGCAGGGCGCGGATGTGGGGCTTGCCTTCGACGGTGACGGCGACCGCCTCGGTGTGGTGGACGGCGAGGGTCGGATCATCTGGCCGGACCGGCTCATGATGCTGTTCGCGAAGGACATCTTGGAGCGCAATCCGGGCGGGCAGATCATCTACGACGTCAAGTGCTCCCGGCATCTGGACAGCACCATTGCCGCCCACGGCGGCCGGCCCGAGATGTGGAAGACGGGGCATTCGTTGATCAAGGCCCGCATGAGGGAAACCGGCGCCTTGCTGGCCGGGGAAATGAGCGGGCATCTGTTTTTCCGCGAGCGCTGGTATGGATTCGACGATGCTTTGTACAGCGCTGCACGCCTTCTGGAAATTCTGGCGAAGGATTCCCGTTCATCCACCGAGGTGTTCGCCGCATTGCCCGACAGCGTGAACACGCCGGAGTTGAACGTGGCGATGGCCGAGGGCGAACCGCACCGGTTCATGGACCGATTGGCCGCCGCCGCAGACTTCGACGGCGCGACGGTGGCGACCATCGACGGCGTGCGCGCCGATTTCCCGGACGGTTGGGGACTGGTGCGCGCCTCCAATACCACGCCATGCCTGGTGCTGCGGTTCGAGGCCGACGACGCGGCGGCGCTGCAGCGAATCCAGGACAGGTTCCGCGAGGCCATGCTGAACGTCGATCCCGGGCTGTCGCTGCCGTTCTGAACGCGGCACTGCGGGGGCGAGTCGGTCTTCGTCAGGCTGCAGGCAACTGAAACAACGGATACCGTCATGACCTTGAACGCCGAATCGGCGATGAATGTCGCCCGGGTGCTGACCGAGGCGCTGCCCTACATCCAGCGCTTCCGCGGCAAGACCATCGTCATCAAGTACGGCGGCAACGCGATGGTGGACGAGGCGCTGAAGCGCGGTTTCGCTCGCGATGTCGTGCTCATGAAACTGGTCGGCATCAATCCGGTGGTGGTCCACGGCGGCGGTCCGCAGATCGGCCGACTCCTGGAGCGCATCGGCAAGGAGAGCCGGTTCGTCGAAGGCATGCGGGTTACCGACAGCGAGACCATGGACGTGGTGGAGATGGTGCTGGGCGGACTGGTCAACAAGGAGATCGTGAACCTGATCAACCGCCAGGGCGGCCGCGCCATCGGACTGACCGGCAGGGACGGTGAGTTGATCCGGGCCCGCAAGATGACCATTACCCGCCGGCTGCCGGAGTTGGAAGAGCCCGAGATCGTCGATCTGGGCCATGTCGGGGAAGTGGCGAGCATCGATGCTTCCGTGCTCAACATGCTGGTGAGCGGCGATGTCATCCCCGTAATCGCCCCCATCGGTTCGGGCGACGACGGTCAGGCCTACAACATCAATGCGGATCTGGTCGCCGGTCGTCTGGCGGAGGTGCTGGTGGCGGAGAAGCTGATACTGCTGACCAACACGGCCGGGCTGCTGGACAAGCAGGGCAAGTTGCTGTCGGGGTTGTCCGCCGCCCAGGTGGACGCGTTGATCGCCGACGGTACCATCCATGGCGGCATGCTGCCCAAGATCCGCTGCGCCCTGTCCGCGGTGCAGTCCGGCGTGCGCGCCGCCCATATCATCGATGGGCGGGTCGAGCACGCCGTCATGCTGGAGCTTTTTACCGACGAGGGCGTCGGTACGCTGATCCGCGGCTGATCGCGTCGGTTGTGCGCCTCAGCGCGCCATGGGCGACGGCGGCGACGCGGCGGCCTCCTGCTCCTGCTGGTGCATTTCGTACTGCAGTTCCTTGAAGCGTTTGATGTCCGCCGCGAACTGGCGCCGTATGGCGTCCTGCTCTTTGCGTTGGCTTTGGATGTAGCTCAGGTTGGTCTGAATGCGGCTGCGGATGTTGGCGATGTCCGATTTGAGGAAGGCGGGCAGCGGTTTGCCGCTGCGCTGGTAGCCGGCGGCCTCGCGGGTATCGGCCTGCAGGCTGGCTTTGAGGTTCTTCAGGCGGCCCTCGGTCACCCCGATGATGGCGTCAATGGCCTGGATCTTGCCATTGCGGGCCATTTTCATGTCGTCGACGCTGGAGAACGTGTCCAACAGCATCCGGTCATGGGCGGCCTGGGCTTCGGCCTTGCGCTTCTGCTCGGCGCGCTTTTGCGCCGCCCGTTTTTCAGCGGCGATTTCCTGCGGCGTCTTCGCGCCCTGGATGTTCTTGACGGCGATCCCGTCCTGGTTGAGAACTTCCCGCGGCTTGCCCGCGTCCCGCGCCGGAAGGTGGTCGCCGTAGTGGACGACGCCGTTCTTGTCCGTCCATTTGTACAAGGTGCCGGCGTGGGCCGCGAAGCCCAGCCCTGCACCCAATAGCAACCCGAGTGAAACGCTCTTCAATGTACCTGCACTGACGCCAGTTCTCATGAGCCTCACCATTGTGAATTTTTCCCGACGCGACCGTTGGTCGGCCGCGCCGATGACATTTCTTCGGGCCTCGTGATATGCATCTCGCAGACCAGCTGCTGCTGTTGCTGATTTCTCTGGGAGCCAACCTGCTGTCGGCGTTTTCCGGGGGCGGCGCCGGTCTGGTCCAGCTGCCTGCGTTGATCTTCCTGGGGCTGCCCTTCGTGGTTGCACTGGCCACCCACAAGGTTGCCACCGTCGCATTGGGTATCGGCGCGAGCCTTCGGCACTTGAGGGAACGCAGCCTGGACCGCAATTTCACAATATTCATACTGGCCACCGGGCTGCCGGGTGTGGTGCTGGGCGCCCATGCGATCGTCGATGTCCCGGATCGGGTAGCCGAGCTGGCCCTCGGCGTGTTGACGTTCGGGCTGGGTTTGTACTCGTGGTTCAATCCCGGGCTGGGTCAGGTCCACGCGCCCGTCCACCGGGACCGGTTAGGCTTCGTCGCAGGCGGAGTGGTCCTGTTTGGCCTGGGCGTGCTGAACGGTTCGCTGACCTCCGGTACCGGTCTTTTCGTGACCTTATGGCTGGTGCGCTGGTTCGGTCTCGACTACCGGCGGGCGGTGGCCTACACCCTGGTATTGGTCGGTATGTTCTGGAACGGGACCGGTGCCCTGACACTGGGACTGCTGGCCCACATCCACTGGTCCTGGGTGCCTGTGCTGGTGGTGGGGTCGCTGCTGGGCGGCTACCTGGGAGCCCATCTGTCCATCGTCAAGGGCAACCGCTGGATCAAGCGCACATTCGAAGTGCTGACATTGGCCATCGGTGCCAAGCTGATGTGGGGCTAGTGGACTATGGGGGAAGTTCCGCACCGGTCGTCGAGCGGATGATCACAAGGCGCCGAGGGGCGAGGAAGCGCAAGTTTACAGTGGTCTGTCGCTTCGCGACCCCGCATTCCGAGCGCCTTTGCAACGCCGTGAGCGCCGCTTCAGCGGCCTGTGCGGGGCTTCCCTAGGAGATGCCGTAGTCCTTCCTATAGGCCTCGATCCGTTCCAGGTCCTGATTCCGGCCCGGTTCGGCGGCGAGGTAGGCAATCAGCTCCTTCAAGCCCACGATGCTGATCACGGGCATACCGAAGTCGTCTTCCACTTCCTGAATGGCGGACCGCCGGTCGCGGCCCCGCTCCTGGCGGTCCAGGGAGATCACCACGCCTGCCGGGACGGCGCCGGCTGCGCGGATGAGATCCACCGATTCCCGTATCGCCGTGCCGGCGGTGATGACATCGTCGATGATCAGCACCCGACCTTTCAGGTCCGCGCCCACGATCTGCCCTCCCTCGCCGTGGTCCTTGGCCTCCTTGCGGTTGTAGCAATAGGGCACATCCTGCTGATAGTCGTCGGCCAGGCCGATGGCCGCCGCGGCCGCCAGCGGTATGCCCTTGTAGGCAGGGCCGAACAGGACATCGAATTCGATGCCGGCATCGCGAATGGCACGTGCGTAGAAGCGGCCCAGGCGCGCCAGCCGCAGGCCGGTATTGAACAGTCCCGCATTGAAGAAATAGGGGCTGATGCGCCCGGATTTCAGGGTGAACTGGCCGAAACGCAGCACGCCGGCGTCGATGGCAAAGCTGAGAAATTCCTGTTGATAGTCTTTCATGGTCCCACCGTCGGTTCTGGTCCCTGCGCCGTCGTCCCGGGCGGGGACGAACTCCGGTATGATACACGCGGCACCGGCCGGTTGTCCGCGGCTGCTGTTGCGCTGCATTTCCCGCTCATGCCTTCAGGTCCGGCGACATCGAGGTCCATGCATGCGAGTCATCACCGCCAATGTCAACGGTATCCGTTCCGCGGCCCGCAAGGGCTTTTTCGACTGGCTGCGTCGTCAGCGAGCGGATGTCGTATGCTTGCAGGAGACCAAGGCTCAGGAGCACCAACTGGACGGCAGCCACCGGCCCCGTACCTATCACTCCTACTTCCACGATGCCCTGAAGAAGGGCTACAGCGGTGTCGCGGTATTCTGCCGTCGGGAGCCGGACAACGTGATCATGGGCCTGGGCTGGCCCGAGTTCGACGCCGAAGGCCGCTACATCGAAGCGCAGTTCGGGTCGCTGAGCGTGGTGTCCCTGTATCTGCCCTCGGGCACTTCCGGGCCGGAGCGCCAGGCTCTCAAATTCGAATTCATGGAGCGCTTCATGGATCGACTCGGCGCCATGCGACGCCGGCGCCGCGAGTACATCATTTGCGGGGACTGGAATATCGCCCACAAGCCCATCGACCTCAAGAACTGGCGCAGCAACCAGAAGAACTCCGGGTTTCTTCCGGAAGAGCGGGCCTGGATGGACACGCTATTCGATTCCCGGGGATTCGTGGACGCGTTCCGCGTGGTCAATCAGGCGCCCGACCAGTACACCTGGTGGTCCAACCGCGGTCGCGCCTGGGAAAAGAACGTGGGATGGCGTATCGACTACCAGGTGATTACCCCGGGGCTGAAGGACGCGGTGAGCGCAGCCCGCATCTACAAGGCCCGGCGCTTCTCGGATCACGCGCCCCTGACCATCGACTACGATTACGACGTCTAGGGGCCCGTGTCGTGCTTCGGCGGCAGCCGGCCGGGACTATTGCGTGTCCCAGTCCCGGCGCGATTCCACGTAGTCCAGCATCTTCTTCACCCAGGGCAGCAGCAGGTAGGCCGGGAAGGCGAGAAAGAACGTGAACAGAAAGTAGTGGGAGTAGCCCATGTCCTGCGCGCCATAGCCGCTTGCCCAGCCGGCCACCGAGCGGCTGAGCGCAAAGATGGAGGACAACAGAGCATACTCGGTGGCCGAGTGCTTCTTGTTGACGATCACCATGAGAAAGGCCAGGAACGCCGCCGTGCCCAGTCCGCCGGTGAACGACTCCAGCGCGCTGACCGAGTACATGAGCAGCTCGTGGGAAAGAGGAACGGGCGCGCCGGCGCTGGTCAGGGGAAGCACATGGGCGGCCCATGCATATCCCAGGTTGGAAAGCGCCTGCAGCAGCCCGAGAACCCACAAGCCGCGAAAGATGCCTGCCCGGTCCGTGAACCAACCGCCCGCCAGCCCGCCTGCAATGGACAGCACCAGACCGATATTCACGGATACCAGCCCGATCTGCGCCGCGCTGAATCCGGCGTCCACCCAGAAGGGTTTGACCATGAACCCCATGGCGCTGTCGGCGAGCTTGAAGGTCAGCACGAACAGCATGACCGGAAGAAAGTAGGGGCGTTGGAGCATTTCCAGCAGCGCGCCGAACACCGGGCCTTCCGGTATGCCGTTGGCGGGACGCTGGCGTCGACGCAGCCGCCCCCACAGCACCACTGCCGCCGCGACGCCGATCAGGACCGCGGCGGTGCGCGGCGCGTGCAGGGCTCCGGCCAACAGACCGGCCATGAACAGCACCAGCGGAATGAAGACCCGTGGGTGGCGCACCAGTCCGCGCAGTTCCCCAGACGCCGATACGGCAGCGGCGGCGCGGACCTTCTCACGCGGCGCGCTGAAACACGCAAGACCGGCGACCGCGAGCATGGCCGCGCCGGTGACGAACGCGCCGAACCAGCCGATCAGGCCGGTAAGCGCCAGCAGAAAGCCGGCCCCCAGCATGCCGACCCGGTAGAAGCCGATACGCAGGCCGTTGGCGAGCCCCAGTTCGTGCTTGTCCAGCAGCTCGATGGTGTAGCCGTCGATGGCAATGTCGTTGGTCGCTGACAGCAGGGTGAACAGCCCGATGGCGACCCACACCCAGGGCCCGAAACCCGCCTGCATGGCGAACAGCAGGAAGATGCCGCCCATGGCCAGATCGACGCCCAGCATCCAGCGTCGGTGATGGCGGAAGTGGTCGACCGCCGGGGCCCACAGGAACTTGATGCTCCAGGACAGTCCCAGCAGGCTCAGCACCCCGATCTGCGCCAGATCGACACCCTGCTGGCGGAAGTACACGGGAAACAGGTCGTAGAACACGCCCAGGGGAAAGCCCTGGGCGACATACAGCACGCCTATCCAGAACATCTTGGACTTGTGCAATGCCTGTTTGTTGGAGGCAGGCGGCGGAATGCCTTGTGCTGTCATGGACTGCGCTGTTTTCCCGGCTCGATGGTACACGGCAGCCCCATGTGGGGGCTGCCGGCACAGTATGGTACGCTAACTCGCCACGTCCCGTGACCCCCACTGCGTCCTGCAACGGCCCATTGCTGCCATGCCCGTAGACACGTCTTTCATCAGTGCGTTCCTGGTCGGTCTGCTGGGGGGGGTGCATTGCGTGGGCATGTGCGGCGGCATCGTGGGTGCGCTGACCTTCGGCCTGCCCGAGGGCGTGCGTCGCGACCACGGCGTGCTGCTGCCCTATCTGATCGCCTACAACGGCGGCCGCATACTCAGCTATACCGTGGCCGGAGCGCTGATGGGCGGCGTCGGGCTGCTGGCGGCGCACCTGGCGGGCGTGCATCAGGTGCAGGCCGCGCTGCAGGTGCTGGCGGGCCTGTTCATGGTGGCGCTGGGCTTGTTTCTGGCCGGCTGGTGGCAGGGTCTGACCCGGGTCGAGCATGCCGGTGCCCACCTGTGGCGGCACATCGAACCGCTGGGCCGCCGGCTGATGCCGGTACGGCATCCGGGACAGGCGTTCGGGCTAGGACTGGTGTGGGGCTGGCTGCCCTGCGGACTGGTCTACAGCGTGCTGATATGGGCCATCGCGGCGGGCAACCCGGCCCGCGGCGCCGGGCTCATGCTGAGCTTCGGCCTTGGCACTCTGCCGAATCTGCTTGCCATGGGGCTGTTTGCCGCGCGCCTGGCCAGGCTGGTGAGAAATCCCTGGACCCGGCGGCTTGCCGGCGTGCTGGTGCTGGCGTTCGGCCTGTTGACCCTGGCCCGGGCCGGGATGCTGCTGGCGCGCTGAGGGCGGCGCTCAGGGACCGAAGAACTGGTGCCGGAAGCGTACGTGGTAGGTGTCGTTCGATCCCGCCGGCCGCACCTTGATGTCGAAGTTGACGGTTTCCTCGTGAACCACCGAGAACTCCCCCAGGTAGTAGATCGCGTTGCCTTCGTCGATCTCGCGCAGGGAAATATCCTTGATCTGCCCGGTGAGGTTGGTGCCCATCGCCTGCAAGTCGGCCTTGACCGGTTGGCCGGGCGTGCCGAGCACCTTCTTGAGCACCACCACATTGATCATGCCGCGGTTGCCGCTGCGGGCAATGCCGTATTGCTTGGCAACGGTCGGGGAGAGCATGTCCGTGGTCAAGGCGTTGAAGTGAACCACGTAGTTCCCGAAGTCCTGGGAATTGTCGGCAAGCGCCGGGCCGGAAAGCAGCGCCAGCGCGACCGGGATACCGAACCGCGCCAGCAAGGACGAGACCCTCACCATGGCCCACCTCCCGTGTTCCGCGTTTACCCAGAACTATAGACCAGGCTCCGGGGGGTTGCGAGACGCGGGCGGCGTCGGGCGGGTCTCCGTCACACGGCGGCGAGATCGGCGGCCGGTTCCTGGTAGGCGGCGCTTTGCTCGGAGACCGGGTGCTGGAGCCGGGCATGGATTCCATCCAGTACCTCCATGTCCTGGGACAGGTCCTTTTGCATGCGCTCGAGCTCGCGTATCTTTCCCTCCAGGGTCTCCCTGGACTCGCTGATTCGACGCAGCGTGTCGAGGCGCTTTTCCATGTTCTGCTTGTGTTCCTTGATCTGCCTGATCAGCGGCGTCATCACTTCCTTGAGCCAGATCTCGGCATCGCGGTTGGCGTTGAACAGGACGTTGCGGGCCTGGCTCACCACGGAAATGAAGAACTTCTTGATCACGAAGCTCTGCTCGGTCATGGTCGTCACCGGGCTTTTGCGGAACACTTCGGCTTCCTCGGCAAATCGGTTGATCTGTTCGGTGTAGCGCTCGATGGAGAACACCTTGGGGGTGATCGCCGGCAGGCCGTGCTCCTCGTGGAACTTGCGGTAGGTGGCCCGGATGAGCATGCGGGTCTGTTCGGCCTGCGTGAGTGCCTGTTCCATGGTCTCCCGCACACCGTCGAACAGGGTCTTCATGCATCGCTTGAGACCGGCAGTGGTCCAACTGCCCGACATCTGCTGGCGGCTGCGGGTGGTCAACTCGTCGAAGGCCTGCAGGCTGAGGGCGTCCAGAAGGCCTTTTGCCTGGTTCTGCAACACGCGGCGGCTGGACTGGAAGCTTTCCACGTTGCGCAGGTAGGTGGCCTGCTCCTCCCGGGATTTGCGCATCAGGTGCTGGATCACTTCGGCGTTCTTGCCCCGCAGGGACCTGAGATCGGTGAGTTGCTTCTGGGTCTGTTGCAGCTCGCCCTGCACCACCGCGCGGCTCGCGGCCACCTGGCCGCCCACTTCCCGCAGGATACGCTCGCGCACGATCTCTTCCTTGGCGGGCAGCACCTGCTCTGACAAATACTGTTCGAGGACCTGCAGCCGGCTCATCTCCAGCAGCCGGGTATTGCCGCGGATCTTGGCCAGCAGTCCCTTGTGGGCGGAAAGCGGGAACACACAGTCGGCGTCCACGTTCAGCAGTTGCGCGGTCTTGCGCTGCTGCTCGGCGATGGTGTTGGTGACGCCGCTCTCGTCCTTCAGGTCGTCCCACAGGGTGTCTATCTTGTTGAGCACCACCACCACACCCTGTTTTGATACACCGCGAGCGCCGTGTACGTGGTGTTGCCAGATATCCAGGTCGCTGCGGGTCACGCCGCTGTCCGCCGCCAGGATGAACAACACGGCCTGGGCCGATGGCAGCATGTGGAGGGTCAGTTCCGGTTCGCTGCCCAGGGCATTCAGGCCGGGCGTGTCCAGAATCACCAGTCCCTGCTTGAGCAGCGGATGGGGAAAGCTGATCATCGCGTGGCGCCACATGGGCACTTCCACGTCGGCGGGCGGCCCGCCACGCTGGTTGAATTGCGGGTCCTGACTTTCGTCGTACAGGCCGAGCCGGCGTGCCTGCTCGAGCGGTACTAGCTTGGTCCGCACCACTTCCCGCAGGGTTTCCGCCGTGCGTTCGGGCGAGCTGACGTCCAGGGGGATGGTGGTCCACTTCAGCGTCTCGTGCTTGAGCTCGCTGATACTGCTTTCCTCGGCGCGGGTCTCGATGGGCAGCAGGCGGATGTAGGCCTGTTCCTGCTCGCGGTCGTAGAACAGCTCGGTGGGGCACATAGTGGTGCGGCCGGCCTCCGACGGCAACAGCCGCTGGCCGAATTCAGCGAAGAAGATGGCGTTGATGAGCTCGGTCTTGCCCCGCGAGAATTCGGCCACGAAGGCCACGTTCAGGCTGTCCTTGCGCAACGCTTCGAGCGCCTCGAAGATGCTCAGCTCGTTCTCGGTGGCGTCCGGATCGTGCTCTTCCAGCCAGCTCTGGTAGGACTGGATGGCGTTCGCCAGCTCAACCTTCCAGGTATGGAAGGACTGCATGCGTTGGGTGAATTCGTCTCGCTTCATGTTTCCCTCTTTCTCGGGGCGGCACGGCGCTGTCCGCAGGCCTTGCTCCACTTGGCTCGGCTAGCGGCCGCGGTTGGGGTTTCTTGAGCGCGGCGCCAGGCTTAGCGGGGAAATGATTATGTCGGCAGTATAGGAACTGCCTGCGGTGGCGCACTGTGACGGCGGTCACAGGGCTTGGCGAGGTTCGATCTGTGTGGGAAGGCGCGCGGGCGCCTGGATCCGTACGCGCTTGTCGCGACTGGCGGCACCGGCTACGACGGCGACCCGTTGTCTGGGGACCCCGAATACTGTGGCCATGAACGCGATCAGATGATCATTGGCCTTGCCGTCCACGGGAGGTGCGCTGATCCGGACCTTGAGACGCCCGCCGTGGGGGCCGGCGATCTCGTCCCGCTTGGCCCGGGGCTGGATTCGCAACTGCAGTATAAGGTCGGCACCGTCCCAGTGGTACCAGGGTGCCGGCGCCATCGCGCCTCAGCCCACGTGGAGCAGCAGCGGCAGGATGAGCATTTTCAGTACCTGCAGCCCGATCAGCGCGAACAGAGGCGACAGGTCGATACCCGAAATGGGCGGGATCATCCGCCGTACGGGCCCCAGCACCGGTTCCGTCAGGCTGTACAGCAGGGATGTGACCGGATTGTAGGTGCCCGGATTGACCCAGCTCAGAATCGCCTGGATGAGAATGGCGAAGATGTAGATGTTGAACACCAGACCCACCAGCTCGGCCACCGACAGCAGAATGATGGCCGGCCATTGCAGGGTGGCGCCCCGTATCACAAAACTCAGGATTACCGACAGTGCCTGCAGGGCCAGCAGCAGCACCACCGTCGCGGTATCGAGGCGGCCGATGGCGGGAATCACGCGCCGCAGGGGGATGACCAGCGGGTTGGTGATGCGCACCAGGAACTGACTCACCGGGTTATAGAAATCGGCCCGGGCACTGGCCAGCAGCAGGCGCAGCATGACCGCCAGTATGTACAGGCTGAACAGGGTGCTGACCAGGAACTGCAGGGGGTTGGACCAGTAGCCGCCACCCATCAGCGGTCCCCCGCCTGTTCCGCCAGCTCCCGTGAGCGGGCGGCCGCCGCCTGCAAGGCCTTGAGGAACAGCCCCCGCAGGGCGCCGTCTTCCAGAACACCGACCGCCTTCTCGGTGGTGCCACCCGGGGAAGTGACCCGTTGGCGCAGCACCGCCGGCTCATCGGCGCTTTCCAGGGCCATCTTGGCGGCGCCGAAGGCGGTCTGCAGGGTGAGCAGACGGGCTGTTTCCGCTGGCAGGCCCAGCTGTCGCCCCGCTTCCTGCAGGGCTTCCATGACCAGGAAGAAGTAGGCCGGGCCGCTTCCCGACAGGGCGGTCACGGCGTCCATCAGCCCTTCATCGTCCAGCCACAGGGCCAGCCCCACGGCCCGCAGCACGGACTCGGCCAGGTCGCGCTGCTCGGAGCGGGTCTGTGCATTGCCGTACAGGGCGGTGGCGCCGCTGCGCACCAGCGCGGGGGTATTGGGCATGGCCCGCACCACGGCCACGTTGCCACCCAGCCAGCGGGTCAGATCCGGCTCGCGGATACCGGCCGCCACCGAAATCACCAGGGGCTGACCGGACTGGACGTCGTTGGCCAGCTCCTCGGCGACGGTCCGCAGGATCTGGGGTTTCACGGCCAGCACCACCACCTCGGCGCCGGTCACGGCCGAGTGATTGTCCTGGAAAGTGGGGACGGCAAATTTGTCGGCTATTGCCTTCAATTTGTCGCCATCGGGGTCGGAAACCCGCAATTGGGCAGGATCGATGCCGTCGCCTATCAGGCCCGCGACGAGGCTGCCCGCCATGTTCCCGGCGCCAATGAAGGCGATGGTGTGTTTTTTCATGGGCGTGAAGATACCGGAAGGGCCTGGACCGACACAAGTCAGCCTGTCCCGGGCGCTCCATGGCGGCGCTGGCCGAAAATTCCAGTGCCCACCCGCACCACGGTGGCGCCTTCGGCAATGGCGGCTTCCAGGTCGCCGGACATGCCCATGGAAAGCGTATCAAGGGCCAGTCCCCGGCGGTTCAGGTCCTCCAGGGCCTCGCGCAGCTTGCGGAAAGGCCGGCGCTGGACCTCGAAATCGTCGCTCGGTGCGGGCAGCGTCATCAGTCCGCGCAGGCGCAGCGCGGGCAGTCGGCGGATCTCGGCGGCCAGTTCCGGAAGTTGTTCCCAGACGATACCCGATTTGCTGGTTTCCCCGCTGCTGTTGACCTGCAGGCACACCTGCAGCGGTGCACGCTCGGCGGGGCGCTGGTCGTTCAGCCGGCGGGCGATCTTGAGCCGGTCGATACTGTGAACCCAGTCAAAGTTTTCGGCAATGGCCTTTGTTTTATTGGCCTGCATCGGTCCGATGAAATGCCACTGGGCGGGCAGATCCTCCAGCGCGCGCAACTTGTTCAACGCTTCCTGCAGATAGGATTCGCCGAAACAGCGTTGACCGGCCTGCCAGGCTGCGCGCAGCCGCTCGGCGGGCTGGGTCTTGCTGACCGCCAGCAGAGCGATCGATTCGGGATCGCGCCCGAAGCGCCGGGCAGCGTCGTCGATGCGTGCCCGGGTGCGGGCCAGACGGCCCGCGATGTCCTCCGGAAAGTCGTCGTGCGGCGTGCTTTGCATTGGTTGTCGGTTCACGGTCGCGGCGTGGGTCAAAGGTCTCCGCGTATCAAGTAATTCTCGTCAGGGACGATAACAGTGTCCAGAACAACACGCCCGTGCGAGACCCTGCTGGGAGGTAAAACAGGCTGTGGATATTGCTGAGCTGCTTGCCTTTGGCGTCAAAAACAACGCATCCGACCTGCACTTGTCGGCGGGGTTGCCGCCCATGATACGCGTGGACGGCGACATCCGGCGCATCAACGTGCCGGCCCTGGACCACAAGACGGTCCACGGGCTGATCTACGACATCATGAACGACAAGCAGCGCAAGGATTTCGAAGAGTTCCTGGAGACGGACTTTTCCTTCGAGATCCCCAATCTTGCGCGCTTTCGTGTCAACGCCTTCAACCACAATCGAGGCGCCGGGGCGGTCTTTCGTACCATCCCCTCCAACATCCTCACGCTGGAAGACCTGGGGTGTCCGGACACGTTCCGCGAGGTCACCAACCAGCCCCGCGGCCTGATCCTGGTGACGGGCCCGACCGGTTCGGGCAAGTCCACCACCCTGGCCGCCATGATGAACTACATCAACGAGAACCATTTCGCCCATGTTCTCACCATCGAGGATCCCATCGAGTTCGTGCATCAGAGCAAGAAGTGTCTGGTGAACCAACGCGAGGTGCACCGCGATACCCTGGGCTTCAACGAAGCCCTGCGTTCGGCGCTGCGTGAAGACCCGGACATCATTCTGGTGGGCGAGATGCGGGACCTGGAGACCATCCGGCTGGCGCTGACCGCCGCCGAGACCGGGCACCTGGTATTCGGAACGCTGCACACCAGTTCGGCCGCCAAGACCATCGACCGCATCATCGACGTATTCCCGGCTGCGGAGAAGTCCATGGTCCGGTCCATGCTGTCCGAATCCCTGCGGGCGGTGATTTCCCAGGCTCTGCTGAAGAAGACCGGCGGAGGACGAACCGCCGCCTGGGAGATCATGATGGGCACGCCGGCGATCCGGAACCTGATTCGCGAGGACAAGGTGGCCCAGATGTATTCGGCCATCCAGACCGGGCAGGCGGCAGGCATGCAGACGCTGGATCAGCATCTGCAGGAGCTCGTGCGCAAGGGGCTGGTCAGCCGTCTCGATGCGCGGGCCCGTGCGGTCAACAAGGAGATGTTCCGATAGGTTAAGGAGGGGGGTCCATGGATTTCAATTCACTGCTCAAACTGGTCGTTCACAAGCAGGCGTCGGACTTGTTCATCACGGCGGGCGTGCCGCCCAGCCTGAAGGTCAACGGCAAGATCAAGCCCATCTCCCAGACGCCTCTCACCTCGGACCAGGCGCGGGACACCGTGTTCGGCGTGATGACCCCCGCGCAGCGCGAGGAGTTCGAAACCAAGCACGAATGCAACTTCGCCATCAGTGCGCCCGGGTTGGGCCGCTTCCGGGTCAGCGCATTCATGCAGCGTAACCATGCCGGCATGGTCTTGCGGCGCATCGAAACGAACATCCCCATCATCGATGACCTGCACCTGCCGCCGGTGGTCAAGAATCTGTCCATGACCAAGCGCGGACTGGTGATTTTCGTCGGCGCCACCGGCACCGGTAAATCCACGTCCCTCGCCTCGATGGTGGGCTATCGCAACCAGAACAGCACCGGTCACATCATCACCATCGAAGACCCCATCGAGTTCGTGCACCAGCACGGCGGCTGCATCGTGACCCAGCGCGAGGTCGGTATCGATACCGACTCGTTCGAAGTGGCGCTCAAGAACACCCTGCGTCAGGCGCCGGACGTGATCCTGATCGGCGAGATCCGCAGCCGTGACACCATGGACTACGCCATCGCCTTCGCCGAGACCGGTCACCTGTGTCTGGCAACCCTGCACGCCAACAACGCCAATCAGGCGCTGGACCGTATCATCAACTTCTTTCCCGAGGACCGGCGCGATCAACTGCTCATGGACCTGTCCCTAAACCTCAGGGGCATCATCGCCCAGCAGCTCATCCCCACCCCGGACGGCAAAGGCCGGCGAGTGGCGGTGGAGGTGCTGATCAACACCCCGCTGGCCGCGGACCTGATCCGCAAGGGCGAGGTACACAAACTGAAGGACCTGATGAAGCGCTCCACCCAGCAGGGCATGAAGACTTTCGATCAGGCGCTGTTCGAACTCTACAAGGCGGGCGAGATCACCGAGGACGACGCAGTGCAGTACGCCGATTCGGCCAACGAAGTGCGGCTGATGATCAAGCTGGGCGACGGCGATCCGTCCCAATACGGCGCGGCCCTGGACGGGGTGTCCCTGGTGGACACCAAGTAGCGGCGCCGCCCGGGATCGGCTGGTGCAACAGCCAGGCTAATCCGGAAACACCCGGGCGGCGTCGAAGACCGGCCCGTCCACGCAGACCCGCTTCATGGCGGGTCCGCTGTCGGTGCGCACCTCCACCACGCAGCCAGCGCATCCCCCCACCGCGCAGGCCATGAACTCCTCCAGGGAAACCTGGCAGCGAAGACCGTATTCCCGCGCCAGGCGGGCCGTTGCCTCCAGCATCGGATGAGGCCCGCAGGCGAAGATCTCCACCAGGGCCCTCTCGTCGGCCTCCAGGTTGTCCAGCCAGGGCCGCGCCAGGTCGGTGATGTAGCCCTCGAAGCAGCCCGGATACCCCTGCAGGCTGGCCAATCGGCTGGGTATGCCCCAGTCTTCCAGCAGCGGCATGGTCGCGATGGCCTGGGGCGGCATGCCGGGTACCAGGAACCCCGACGGTCGGGCCGTAAACGGAAACGGCACTTCGGATCCCATCAGCACCAGGGGGCGCAGGGCGCCATCGCCGCGCATGGCGTCGGCTAGAAAGACCATAGGCGGAATGCCCACGCCGCCGCCCATGAGCAGCGGCCGGGTATGACCGGGCGTCGGTCGGAAGGGTTCGCCGATAGGCCCAAGCAGGCTGATGCGTTCGCCGATCCGGCGCTGCGCCAGCAGGCGGGTGCCCCGGCCCACCGCCTTGTACAGAAATTCCACCCAGCCTTCCTTTGCGTGGGTCCGCATGATGGACAGCGGCCGGCGCATGGGCAGCAGCGGATCGCAGGTCAAATGGGCGAAGGTCCCCGGACGGGCCTTGGCGGCGCATTGCGGCGCCAGTACGCGCAGCACGTATTGTTCGCCGCGGTAAGCATCGTGGGCGATGACCTCGGCGTCCTCCACGAAGATGGTGTCGCGATGGGGCTTGGCGGCGTCGGCGGTCATCTGATGTGTCCCTGTCCGGAAGCGCTCAACGATCGCTGCTGCGGGTGTACACCACCCTTCCGGCGAGCAGCGTATGGGTGACCCGCCCGGTGAGGTCCCAGCCGGCGAAAGGCGTGTTGTGACCGCGGCTGTGCAGGTCGGCCAGGGTCAGTCGCCAACTGGCCTGGGGATCGAACACGCACACGTCGGCGCTGGCGCCGGGACTCAAGGTGCCGTAGGGCAGGCCCAGGATGCCGGCCGGTCCGCAGGTCAGCCGGGCGATGACGTCGGGCACGGTCATGTCCCCGTCGCGGGCCAGCCGCAGCGCCAGCGGCAGCAGTGTATCCAGCCCGGAGATGCCCGGTTCGGTGGAGGGGAACGGGGCGAGCTTGGCGTCCGGTTCGTGGGGTTGGTGGTCGGAGCAGAGAGCGGCCAGGGTGCCCTGGGCGATGCCGGCCCGCAGTCCGTCGCGGTCGCGCTGGGTGCGCAGCGGCGGGGACACGTGGCAGAGGCTGTTGAAGTCGGCCACATCCATTTCGGTCAGATGCAGGTAGGGGGTCGCTGTGTCGGCGCTGACCGCCAGTCCGTCGTATTGGGCGCGGGCCACCATGCGTACGGCGCGCGCGGTGCTCAGCCGGCAGAAATGGGCCCGCACGCCGGTCTGCTCGATCAGCGCCAGATCGCGGGCCACTGCGGCGGTTTCCGCCGCCTCCGGAACGCCGGGCAGACCCAGTCGGGTGGCGATGGCCCCTTCGTGGGCGCAGCCGTTGTTGGCCAGCCAGTGATCCTGGGGATGCAGGAAGACGGTAAGGTTGAAGCTGGCGGCGTACTCCAGAGCCCGGCGCTGGATCAGGGTATTGGTGAGCGGAGTGCAGGCGTTGCCTACGCCCACACAGCCAGCTTTCTTCAGCGCCGCCATTTCGCTGAGATGCTCGCCGGCCAGCCCCTGGGTGAGGGCGCCCACGGCGACCACCCGTGCATAGCCGTAGCGTTCGCTGCGTTCGCGCAGCAGCTGCACCACGGCGGGGGTGTCGATGACCGGTTCGGTGTCAGGGGGGCTGCACAGGGTGGTGATGCCGCCGGCTGCGGCTGCGCGGGTTTCGCTGGCGATGGTTGCCTTGTGTTCGTGGCCGGGTTCACGCAGGCGCGCGCACAAATCCACCAGGCCCGGGCAGACGATGTGACCGGTGGCGTCGATCTCGCGCTCGGCGCGAAAATCCGCCGGCGGCTTGCCGACAGCCGCCACCCGTCCGTCGGCGATGTACAGATCCAGGACATCGTCGACCCGGTTGGCCGGGTCGACCAGCCGGCCGCCATGGATGCGGATGTGCCCGCCGGACTCGGGATTGCGGCCGCTCATGGCGTCTCGGGCTCCGTCTCCGGGGCGGCTTTCTGCCGCATGGCCATGGACATCACGGCCATACGCACGGCGATGCCGTGTGTGACCTGCTGAAGGATGACCGAGCGGGGGCCGTCGGCCACCTGGGAGTCCATTTCCACGCCCCGGTTGATGGGACCCGGGTGCATAACGATGGCGTCCGGCTTGGCGTGGGCCAGCCGCTCCTCGGTGAGACCGAACAGTTGAAAGTATTCGTGCTCGCTTGGCAGCAGGGCGCCCTGCATGCGTTCGCGCTGCAGGCGCAGCATGATGACCACGTCCGCATCCCGAATGCCGTCGGTGAGGTTGTGAAACACCTTCACGCCCAGCTGCTCGGCCTGGGCCGGCACCAGTGTCCTGGGAGCGACCACGTGCACCTGCCCGGTGTTGAGCAGGTTCAGGGCATGGATCTGGGAACGGGCCACCCGTGAGTGCTGGATGTCGCCCACGATGGCAACCCGCAGCCGGCCGAAGTCCGCTCCCTTCTCGCGCCGGATGGTGAACATGTCCAGCAGCGCCTGGGTGGGATGGGAATGGCGTCCGTCGCCGGCGTTGATGACGCTGATGTGGGGAGCGACATGGCGTGCCATGAAGTGGGCCGCTCCGCTGTCGGAGTGGCGCACCACGAACATGTCGCAGTGCATGGCCTCCAGGTTGCGCAGCATGTCCAGCAGTGTCTCGCCCTTGACCGTGCTGGAGGCGTTGATGTTGATGTTCAGCACGTCCGCCGACAGGCGCTTGGCGGCCAGCTCGAAGGTGGTGCGGGTGCGCGTGCTGGCTTCGAAGAACAGGTTGACGATGGTCCGGCCCCGCAGCAGAGGCACCTTCTTGATCGATTGTTCGGCTACGCCGGCAAACGACTCGGCAGTGTCCAGCACGTCGGTCAGTAGTGCGCGGGTCAGGCCTTCGATGCTGAGAAAGTGGCGCAGCCGGCCGCGGCTGTCGATCTGGAGGTTGCTCGCGCTCATGCGGCCTTCTGGCGCACCAGCGTGAGGGGGTCCGGTCCGGTGAGCTTGACGTGTTCGCCGGGTCCGAGATCCAGGTGGGTGCCCACCACGTGCGCCTGGATGGGAAGCTCCCGGCCGCTGCGCTCCACCAGTACGGCCAGGAAGATGGACGCCGGGCGGCCGTAGTCGAACAGCTCGTTGAGGGCGGCGCGCACCGTGCGACCGGTGTGCAGCACATCGTCCACCAGGATGATGTCGCGGTCGTCGACCGTGAACGGCAGGTCGGATGGGCGCACCTGGGGGTTCATGCCGATGCGGGTGAAATCGTCCCGGTAGAAGGAGATGTCCAGACTGCCCAGGGGCGGCACGATGCCCAGGCGTTGGTGCAACTCGCGGGCTACCCAGACGCCGCCGGTGTGGATGCCCACCATAGCCGGTTCCTGCAGCCGCTCCGTACGGATCAGCGCCTCCAGATCGCGGGTCATGGAGTCGAATAGGGCCTGTACGTCAGTTGCCGTCGTCATGGGTCGTTTCCCTGCTGTCGAGCCAGCTCTGCAGGATGATCTGGGCCGCAAGTTTATCGATCTCGGCCTTGGCGTGCACCTGCCGGCCCCGGCGTTCGGCGCTTCGTTCGGCCAGCGCCGTTTCGGCGGCCTTGGAGCTCAGACGCTCGTCGATCCGGAAAGTCGGCAGTCGAAAGCGGCCTTCCAACTGCCTGGCGAAGCGTTCCGCCGCTTCGGTCAGCTGGTGGGCCGTACCGTCCATATGGCGGGGGATGCCCACCACCAGGGCATCGGGGTGCCATTCCCCGATCAGACCGGCAATGGTATCCCAGTGCGGTTTGCCGTCCCGGGCCTCGACTGTGGTCAGGGCGGAGGCCGCGCCCGTGAGGCGTTGTCCCACCGCCACACCGATGCGTTTCAGACCGTAGTCAAAACCCAACAGGATCAGTGGCTTGCCCGACGGCACAATCAGCTGTGACCGGCCTGGCCCGAAATGAGATTCAGATCCACTCCCAGCAATCCGGCGGCGGCCTGCCAGCATTGCTCCGCCGGTGTCTCGAACAGAATGCGGGTGGTGGCGGGGCCGCTGAGCCAGGCATTGTCCACGATCTCCCGTTCCAGTTGGCCGGCGCCCCAGCCCGCATAGCCGAGGGCGATCCGGTGCTGGGGTGGACCCTCGCCCCGGGCGATAGCGGCAAGAATGTCCCGCGATGCGGTCAGGCCGATGGTTTCGGTCACCGGCAGGGTGGCTTCCCACTGGCCCAGGGGCTGGTGCAGAACGAAGCCCCGTTCGCGTTGCACGGGACCGCCGGCGTAGACCGGTTGGTCCGCCGCCTCGGCCTGGGTGGGTTCGATTTCCAGGTGGCTCAGGATTTCCCGCACGCGCATGTCCATGGGGCGGTTGATCACGATGCCCAATGCGCCTTCGTCGTTGTGCTCGCAGATGTAGGTCACGGTATGGGAAAAGTTCGGGTCCGCGAGGGCCGGCATCGCGATCAGGAGATGGTTGGTGAGGTAGTCGCTCATGGCCCTAGTATCCGGTAGTGGGGAATCGCCCCGCAAGGGGCGGATGCTAGCGGCTGGACATCTGGTTGTTGTCCATGAACTCCCAGGTGCGGACGATGTGCAATACGTCCGTGTCCTTGCGTATGTCGGGGGGGAACGGCGCGAAGGGCGCCGCCAGACGCACGATTCGGATGGCGGCGTCGTCGAGCAGCTTGTGCCCCGACGACCGCCGCAGGGTGATGTTGCGAATGGTGCCGTCCGGATTCAGGGCCACGTCCAGCAGCAGGCTCCCGGAGAGCTGTTCCCGGCGTGCCTTGTCCGGGTAGTTCAGGTTCCCCACCCGCTCCACCTTGTGCACCCAGGCGCTCATGTAGGAGGCGTACTTGTAGGCCCGCGTGCGGGCCGAGATATAGGTCTGGCGTTTGCGCTTGGCATAGGCCTGCAGGGACTGGTTCAACTGTTGGTCCAGCTGCACCAGCTCCATGCTCTTGCTGATCAGCTCGCTGGCCGTGGGCTCGCGCGCCGGCGGTGCCGGTTTGGGAGGCGGTGCCTTGTCGGCCATCTGCTGGTCGGACTGTTTGGCCGTCAACACTTTGGTGGGCGTCGGCGGCTTGGGCGGTGCGGCGGCCGGCGGCGGGGCGTGGGCGACCAGCTTGGGTTGGGCGGGCACTTTCTTGTGCACGTTGCCGGTGCCGTCCTGGCTGACATTGGCCAGGTAGTCCGGGTCTTTTGGCGTCTCGGTGGGCGGCTGGTGTACCACCGTAATGTCCAGTACCGGCAAGTCGCTGATGGGCTTGTGCTTTGGCGGCGCAAAGCCGATGCCCAGGATGATCAGGGCATGGAACACCGCCGCCAGGAACAGCGTGACGGCGAGTCGGTCGCCCGAGTTTACGGTGCTCATGGACGTGGAGGCGGTGCTCATGACTGCGGGGAGCGCATCTGCTGCAACATCATAAGAACAATTATACCGCTCACAAGCCCGAAAATAACGGCAGCAGTCATCAGAATCGGCACCAGGTGGAGCAATGCCGGATGTCGGATGAACACATAGTAGGCGACCGTGAACTGCCCCGCCATATGGGCCATGGCCGCCAGCACGCTGTAGCCGATCGGCCCGAAACCGGCGCCGGGCAGGCGGCTGGCCAGACCCAGGGTCGCGACGCTGGCCAGGGCACCGGACAGGCTCAGCATGAAGGTCGGCGACAGGAACGTGCCCAGCAACAGGCTGCCCATGAGCACGCGCAGCAGGCTGATCCACGCGGCAGTCCCCCAGCCGAAGCGCACCAAGGCGGCGATGGTGACCACATTGGCCAGTCCGGGTTTGATGCCCGGCAGGGGGCTCGGCAGAGCGGCTTCCGCGATATGGATGGCGATGGCCAGGGCGGCGAGCCAGGCAATGCGATGGTCCTCCCGGGTGGTCCGTATGGATTCCGGTTCAGGGTACCCGTCGGTCCGTGGCGCGGCCGGGGTTGGCAATGGGTCCTCGGCAGTCATGAGTTGATGGCGTCGAAGCGTGGGTCCTGACCGATGATCTGCACGCTCACCCGGTTCGGCAGGCATGCCGTGGACTCGCCGGCGCGGCTCAGCCAGCCGCTGTGCACGCAGATCTTGTTTCGGCAGGGAGAGGAAACGAAGCGCACCCGGCCGTGGAGGATCTCCAGGACGCTGTCGCCCAGCGGTCCGTGCACCCGGATGCGCTGATCCCTGGCCAGGGAATAGTAGTGCGGCGGCTGGTTGCCTTCCTGAATACGGACCTGCTCGGCAAACCCGCCGCCGGACCAGAAGTGCAGGTACAGCACCGGCAGCAGTGCCACGGCCAGGATGACGGCGACGAGGTCGGCGCGGGTCATAGGGGCGGGCTCAGCTCCACTTTCGGCGGGGTCGGGGTTTCGAAATGAATCCGCTTGGCCATGGCCGGGTTCATGTGCACGATGCCGTGCTTGTCGATCAGCATGACGTAGTGAATCCCCATACGCCGCGCCGTCGCGAACCATTGCTTGGGTCCGGCCACGAACAGTGCGGTGGCCGCCGCGTCCGCCCTGGCACCATCGCGGTCGATGACGGTCACCGAGCGCGTTCCCCAGGCCGGGTAGCCGGTGCGCGGATCCAGTATGTGGTGGTAGCGCTTGCCCTTGTACATGAAATAGCGCTCGTAGTCTCCCGAGGTGAACACGCTCTGGTCCCCGGAGATCTTCACCGACGCGATCACCCCCGGTCCCCGCGGCCGCATGATGCCGATCCGCCACGGGCGGTTCCCATGACGTCCGATGGCCCGCAGATCGCCGCCGGCGTTGACGATGGCGTTGCGGATGCCGAGCTTGCGCAGGCCGGCGATGACCCGGTCGACCCCGTAGCCCTTGGCGTAGGCGCCGAAATCCAGCTGCACGGCCGGGTTGCTGCAACTCACGGTGCTGCCCTCGACGTGGATGTCGTCCATGGAGGGATGCCGGGCCACCAGGGCCGCGATGCGCTTCGGGTCCGGCGGCGGCCCCTTGGGAGGCTGGTCGCTTTCGAATCCCCACAGGCCCAGCAGGCGCCCGATGGCCGGGTCGAAAAGGCCGCCGCTCTGATCCGACAGCTTCTTGCCGAGGGTGATCAGCGGCAGCACCGAAGCGGGCGCGGTGAAGGGCTGGCCGGTGGCCAGCAGCCGGTTGGTTCGGGTCAGGTCGCTGGGATGCCAGGCGTGCCAGGACCGGTGCATGCGCTCGAATTCCCGCTCGGCCTGGTCGCTGGCCTTCTGGGCCAGCTTGGTGCCGGCCCCGTAGATGGTGATATCCACCAGCGTGCCGAACGCGAAAAACTGCCGTTGGTAGACCGAGCCGGCCTGGTTTCCGCAGCCGGCCAGCGCAAGGGTCAGGGCGACAGCCGCCATTCGACTGGCGGTGCGGCGCCAGTCGAATGGCGCCAGCGGGATTCTAGCCATCGGTCAGTTGCCGCTCGATGCGCTCCATCAGTTGCCCGGCGATGTCCAGGCCATACAGGCGGTCCAGTTCCCGAATGCAGGTGGGGCTGGTGACGTTGATTTCGGTCAGGTAGTCGCCGATCACGTCGAGCCCTGCAAAAAGCAGGCCCTTTTCCTTGAGGCTGGGGGCGACCTGACTGCAGATCCAGCGGTCGCGCTCGGTGAGCTCGACACCCTCGCCCCGTCCGCCGGCCGCCAGGTTGCCGCGGCTTTCCCCCGGCGCGGGTATGCGCGCCAGGGCGTAGGGCACCGGTTCCCCATCGATCATCAGGATGCGCTTGTCGCCGGCGGTAATTTCCGGCACGAACCGCTGCGCCATGGTCTGGCGGGTGCCCCGTGCCGTCATGGTCTCGAAAATGACGTTGGTGTTCGGCTCGCCCTGCGTGACCCGGAATATGGATGCGCCGCCCATGGCGTCCAGGGGTTTGACGATGATGTCGCCCTGCTCGTCCAGAAACCGGCGCAGGCGCGACGGGTCGCTGGTGACCAGGGTGGGTGCACAGCACTGGGGAAACCAGGCGGTATAGAGCTTCTCGTTGACGTCCCGCAGGCTGCCCGGCCGGTTGACCACCAGCGCTCCGCCGGCCTCGGCCCGTTCCAGGACGTGGGTCGCGTACAGGTACTCCATGTCCACGGGGGGGTCCTTGCGCATGAGTACTACCGCCAAATCGTCGAGCCGCCGCTCCCCCGGTTCGTCCTCCCAGGCATACCAGTCGCCGGGATCGTCGCGCACTTTCAGAGGCCGCATGCGGGCCCAGGGTTGGCCGTCGCGCAGGAATAGGTCCGCGGTCTCCATGTACTGCAGCGTCCAGCCGCGCCGTTGGGCAGCCAGCAGCATGGCAAGGGTACTGTCCTTGTGGACATGGATGGAGTCGATGGAGTCCATTACGACGCCGACTTCGATGGTCATGGGCTTACCCGAGAACGCGTTTCACGTGGAGACGGTCCCGCCGCGGGCCGTGTGCCGCGTGGCGGTTGCCGAGGATGACGGCAGCTGATTGTACCGCGCATTTCCCTTCGCGTGCGCGCCAGGCCAGCACGGATTTGCTGCGCCGTGAGTATCTCCAAGTCGGCGCTTATGGGAGCCGATACGCCGCTTTAGATCGCTTTGCGGCACGGTCTGTGCAGGGGACCCCGGGGGTGTCCGATTTATGACGTTCCGGTGCCTGCGTCGGCCCGGGGACCGATGCACAGTAAAGTTTGTACTTGACCGGACGCTATTACGAATGGCGAAAGCCGTCAATTTGCAGCAGGTTGCGCAAGTCCGGTCGGTAAGGTGGAGGAGCATGTCTGCCGGACCAGGACCGGAGGCAGGCGAACTTTTAATACTCAGTATCTTATAGCTTTAATATTTGTCATGCGTTAAGACACATAGGTAAGCCGCCGATATGCAGAATGTTTTGGAGAATTCAGAAACGGGTGGCCAGTCGGGGGGCGCCGTGGACGCAAATACAGATCAGAACGGACTGGCGGGCTTGAAGGTCATGGTGATCGACGACAGCAAGACGATCCGGCGAACGGCGGAAACCTTGCTGAAGAAGGAAGGATGCGAGGTGGTTACTGCCACCGATGGGTTCGAAGCTCTGGCCAAGATTGCCGATCATCGCCCGAACATCATCTTCGTCGACATCATGATGCCCCGCCTGGACGGTTATCAGACTTGTGCGCTCATCAAGCACAACCAGGTGTTCAAGAACACGCCGGTCATCATGCTCTCGAGCAAGGACGGCCTGTTCGACCGGGCGCGCGGGCGAATCGTGGGTTCAGAGCAGTATTTGACCAAGCCGTTTACGAAGGACGAACTGCTGGGTGCCATTCGCGACCATGTGCGGTCGCCCGACTGATCGGCAGTGTTGCCCGCAGCGCTGCACCAGCGGTTCTCAATTGTAATGATGCGTCAACGTATAGGGGAGCATGAATATGGCTCGCATCTTGATCGTAGATGATTCTCCGACCGAGATTCACGTCCTCAAGAAACTTCTGGACAAGAACGGGTTTGAAACGCTTACCGCCCAGAGCGGCGAAGAAGGTATCGAGACGGCCAAGCGCGAGCAGCCGGATCTGATTCTGATGGACGTGGTGATGCCCGGCCTGAACGGCTTTCAGGCTACCCGTCAGCTGGCCCGTGGGGAGGATACCTCGGCAATCCCCATCATCATCGTCACCACCAAGGACCAGGAGACCGACCGCGTATGGGGCATGCGCCAGGGCGCCAAGGATTACATCACCAAACCGGTCAGCGAGGGCGACCTGGTAGGCAAGGTGAAGGCGGCTTTGACGGTTGCCTGACGGGGGCGATATGGACATGAGTGCGCACAAGACGGACCCGCTGGTCCTTCTCCAGGAGCTCGAAAGGCGCTGCAGACGCAACGCCCACGGGCTTCCGCGCCAGGAGGAAGCGAAGCGCGAATGGGTGGGCATCGGATTTCGACTGGGCCACCTGCGCCTGGCGGCTCCGTTGGGCGAAGTCGTCGAAATCCTGACCTACCCCTCCCTGTCCAAGGTGCCCGGCACCAAGCCGTGGGTCCGGGGGATTGCCAACGTGCGCGGAAACCTGCTGCCCATCATGGATCTGCAGGGTTATCTGCACGGTCGGCCGGTCACGATGACGCGACGCAGCCGAGTGCTGGTCATGAATCACAAGGGCATGTTCTCGGGACTGGTGGTCGACGAGGTGCTGGGTCTGAGGCATTTCCTGGAAGAAGAACAAACTTCGCAGTTGCCGGCGCACGACGACGGCATCAACGAGTACCTGAAACACGGCTTCAAACGGGGCGATGAACATTGGGCCGTGTTCAGCATGCATCGGCTGGCGGACGCGCCGCAGTTTCTACAGGTTGCTGTATAGAGATCCGGATATGGATTCCTGGTGACCGGTAATGGAATGCGCCCGCCGGTACACAAGGCGAAGTCCAGGCCGGTAACAACGAAGACGAGGGGGCAGACTCTAAGGGGTCAGGAGACGCAAAATGAGTGCATCGAACGCATCGCAGAGCAAGCTGGCATCCAACAAAAGACTGATCTTTCTGATCACCTTACTGCTGGTTTCGCTCGGTGCCATGTCCGGTATCTTCTACTACGTGGCAAAGCAGGATCAATATGACAAGGGCTACATCGGCTACGCCGGCGAGCAGGAAGTGCTGTCCCAGCGTATCGCCAAGTACACCCTGCAGGCCGCCGACGGCGGGAAGGACGCCTTCAAACAGGTGAAGTCGTTCCGCGACCGTTTCAGCCAGACGATCGACTACCTGGAAAACGGCAACCCGAACCTCGGTTTGCCGCCTGCACCCAAGTCCATGGCGCCGCAGCTTGCAGCTGTGAAGGCCCAATGGGGCGATTTCAGCTCCAATGTCGGCAAGGTGCTGGCCGGCCAGCAGCTGGTGCTGTCCGTCAGTCAGACCGCCTCGGTGATCAACAGCTTCATGCCTAAGCTGGTCAAGGAATACGGCGAAGTCGTTAATATTTTGATCAAGAACAAGGCGGATCCGCAGCAGGTCGCCTACGCGAGCCGCCAGCGGATGCTCGCCCAGCGCATCGTCAACAGCATGAGTAAGGTGCTGGCCGGCGAAGATGCGCAGGCGGCGACCAAGCAGTTTGCGAAAGACACCGAGACCTTCGGGAACGTCCTGGAGGGCGAGTTCGAGGGCAGTTCCACCGTCAAGGAAATCAAGAACCCGGAAGCCCGCGCCAAGCTGGGCGAGATCGCGATGTTGTTCAAGTCCGCCAGCGACTACGCCAGCAACCTGCTGGGCAACTCCCAGAAGCTGCTGGCTGTCCAGGCGGCGGCCAAGAACGCGGCCCAGAGCAGTGACCAGTTGTTCGCGGCGACGGTTCGGCTGCGCGACGGCTTTGCCAAGGCCGCCGCTTCCCGACCGGTCACGCCCGAGATGGCGTACGGCTTCGGTCTGATCGCCCTGTTGACCTTGTTCTGGATGGGCGCCCAGCTGTATCAGGACCAGCAGCGTCGTACCCGGGTGGCCGAGGAGAACAACAAGCGCAACCAGGAAGCCATCCTGCGACTGCTCGACGAGATGGGCAATCTGGCTGATGGTGACCTCACCAAGTACGCAACAGTGACCGAGGACTTCACGGGCGCGATCGCCGACTCGATCAACTTCACCATCGACGCGTTGCGCGACGTGGTCACCACCATCAACGAGACTTCCGAACAGGTGTCGGGCAGTGCGCAGCAGACGCGACAGACTGCCATAACGCTTGCGGAAGCCAGCGAGAACCAGGCCCAGGAGATCACATCGGCCAGTACCGCCATCAACGAGATGGCCGTATCCATCGACGAGGTCTCCAACCACGCCACGGAGTCCGCCGACGTGGCGCAGCGATCGGTGGCGATCGCCCACAAGGGCGCCGACACCGTACGCCGCACCATTGAAGGTATGGACTCGATTCGCGAACAGATCCAGGAGACCTCAAAGCGCATCAAGCGCCTTGGCGAAAGCTCGCAGGAAATCGGCGACATCGTGGAGCTCATCAACGACATCGCCGAGCAGACGAACATCCTCGCTTTGAACGCTGCTATCCAGGCGGCCATGGCCGGCGAAGCCGGGCGCGGTTTCGCGGTGGTGGCCGACGAAGTGCAGCGTCTTGCGGAGCGCTCCGCCAACGCTACCAAGCAGATCGAGGCGCTGGTGAAGACAATTCAGACCGACACCAACGAGGCGGTGATCTCCATGGAGCACAGCACCTCCGGCGTGGTCAACGGCGCCCGGTTGGCCGAGGACGCGGGCGAGGCGCTGGCAGAGATCGAGGGGGTCTCCAACCAGCTTGCGGGGCTGATCGAGAACATTTCCGATTCTGCCCGCCAGCAGTCCCAGGCCGCATCGAACATCTCGCAGACCATGCACGTGATTCAGGAAATCACCATGCAGACCAACACCGGTACCAACGAGACGGCTCAGTCCATCGGCAACTTCGCCGAACTGGCTGAGGAGCTGCGTCGGTCGGTGGCAGGCTTCAAGTTGCCGGAATAACGGGCGCCACACGGTGGCTTTCAGTGAGCGCAAACGGACGCGGTCGGCGTATGGACGGAGCTGGATTGCAGGCTCTGCCGGATCTGGACGAGAGGCAGTTCGCCCAGTGGAACGGACTGCTCGAACGGCGCATCGGTATGGTGATACCGTCCACGCGCCTGTCGTTTCTCTCGACCAACCTGCGCCTGCGGATGCGGGAATTGGGCTGCTTGAACTATCAAGCCTACTACGAGCAGGTGACGAAGTCCGACAGCGCCGAGGAATGGACAGTGCTGGTGGACCGGCTGACCGTTCACGAGACCCGGTTCTTCCGTCACCCCAACTCCTTTCGTCTGGTGAGCCAGCTGGTTGCCCGGCATGGGGCGGGGCGGCCCGGTGGGGAACGCCCATTTCTGACATGGAGCGTGGGCTGCGCCACCGGAGAGGAGCCGTACAGTCTTGCCATGGTGGTGGACGACTCCCAGCGGCGCCATGGTGCCGAGGTGAGCTACAGCGTGGCGGGAACGGACATCAGCCTGCCCGCGCTGCGCACCGCCCGACGGGCCCGGTACCCCGTGGGCAGGCTGCCGGGAATAGAATCGCGATTTCAGGTGCGCCACTGCAAGCCTTGCGGGGAAAAGTATTTCGAGCTCAGCGAAGCGCTGCGCGCCCGGGTGTGTTTCAGTCAGTCGAATGTGCTCGATATCGAACGAGCGCCATTTGCGAAGCTGGATCTCATCTACTGCCAGAATCTGCTGATCTACTTCGATCGGCAGCAACGCGAACGCATCATGAAGGGATTGGTCGAGCGACTGGCGCCTGGGGGGGTGCTGGTGCTTGGCCCTGGTGAAATTGCAGGCTGGTCGGGTACCGGCATGCAGCGGATCCGGTTTGAGGATGTCTTGGCCTATCGCCGGGTGACTGCGTCGGCTGCGAAGGAAACACAATGAATCAAGCCATCGATTTCAGCACGCTCAAATGGGTCAAGCAGGAACTTGACGCCACCCTCAAGGACGCGCGCCAGGCGCTGGAGGCCTATGTCGAGAATCCTGACGACGAGCAGCAACTTGTTACCTGCGCGGATCACCTCCACCAGGTCCAGGGCACCCTGCAGATGGTGGAGATCTACGGCGCCGCCCTGCTGGCCGAGGAAATGGAGCAGGTAGCGAAAGCGCTGGTCGAAGGAGGCGTCACGAAGCGCGATGACGCCTATGAGCTGTTGATGCGCTCGATCCTCCAACTTCCGGATTATCTCGAACGTCTCAGCGAGGGTCATCGGGACGTTCCCCTGGTGCTGCTGCCGCTGTTGAACGATCTACGTGCCGCGCGCGGCCAGCATCTGCTGTCGGAAAACGCCCTTTTCGCGCCCGACCTGCTGCGCTCCCTGCCGGACTTCCTGATGGAAGGCCGTCATGAGGAGCCCGCCGAGTCCGCCCGGGATGTGGCACGCCGCATGCGCCACGGCTACCAGCGGGGATTGCTTGCCTGGATTCGCAAGGACGGCGCCGGCGTCGGTCTTCAGCATATACGCGAGGTGTTGGACGCTCTGCAGCATGCATCCCGTGAGGATGCCGCGGTGCGTCTTTGGTGGGCGGCCGGCGGACTGGTCGAGGCGCTCGAATCCGGGCTGCTCGAAGCCAGTGTGTCTTCCACACTTCTGCTCGGGCAGGTCGACCGACAGATCAAGCGCCTGATCGACGACGATGAGGCGGCGCTGGGGGCGGACCCGAATACCGAGCTACTGAAGAACCTGCTGTTCTACGTCGCCAGTGCGGACGGCGACAACGAGCGGGTCGCCGCCATCAAGCAGCATTACGGACTGGCTGCACTGCTGCCGAGCGCAGACGAAGTCGCGCAGGCCCGCGACAGCCTGAGCGGGCGCAATGCGGAGTTGATGCGCACCGTGTCGGACGCCATCAAAGAGGACCTAACGCGCGTCAAGGACGGCCTGGACGTGTTCCTGCGCGGCGCCCAGGATGACGTCTCGGATCTCAAGCCGCTGGCCCAGCTGCTCCACCAGATCGGCGATACGTTGGGGATGCTCGGTGAGGGTGCGTCCCGTAAGATCGTGCAGGAGCAGGCCGCGGCTCTGGAACAGATCGCGGATGGAGCCGCCAACTGCGACGAAGGTTCGCTGATGGAGGTGGCGAGCGCGCTGCTGGCGGTGGATGCGCGGTTGGCTGCCATGTCCGGCGCGGGTGCCCAGGCCGGTCCGAGGGGTGGCTCCGGTCAGGGTGCCGGCATTCCCGACTCCGACTACGGACAGATACTTGGTGTGGTGGCACAGGAGGCGGTGGCCGATCTGAGCCGCGCCAAGGACGCCATCGTCGGCTGCATCGACGGGTCCTGGGACTTCGATCAGCTGGCAACCGTTCCTCCTCTGCTGCATCAGATCAAGGGCGGTCTGTTGCTGCTGGGCGAAGAGTACGCGGCTGCCATCGTTGACGCCATCAACGACTATGTGCGCACTGAACTGCTTGAGGCAAAGCAGGTCCCCGGACAAGAGCGGCTGGACATCCTGGCCGACTCGATATCCAGCATCGAATACTACCTCGAGGGGCTCAAGGACAACCGCATATTCGGCGTTTCAGTGCTGGATGTGGCGGCAGCCAGCCTGGAAAAGCTCGGGCATCCGGTCAGTGTCCCGCAGGACAGCGAACCCGATCGGACCGACGAAGAGCCGGCGGCAGAGATGGAAGTCCGTGAGTCGGACCCGTGGGAGCAGTCAGAGGAAATCGTGCTCGAGCCACCAGAGGTGGAGGATTTCCAGTCGGGTACGGACGGAGATCCCCTGGCCGAAGAGGTCGACAGCGAGCAGATCGAACTTGCGTCCATTGCGGATTCGGTGACCCATATGGACGCCGAGGACGGGGACGAATCCTCAGCATCCGAGTCTGCGCCGGCCGAGGAGGAGGCTGCCGGCCCCACGGCCGCGGGCGTGTCGAATCTCGTGTTGGCGGAGGATGTCGACGAGGAGATTCTGGGCATCTTCATCGAAGAGGCCGACGAGGAGTTCGCCTCGATTACCGAGAATTTCCCCAGCTGGCGGCAGAACCCGGACGACGGCGACGCACTTGCCACCATGCGGCGCTCGTACCATACCCTCAAGGGCAGTGGACGTCTGGTAGGGGCGGTGGGTATCGGCGAGTTCGCCTGGGCCTTCGAGAACATGCTCAATCGCGTCATCGACGGCAGCATCGAAGCCGGCGATGTCATGTTCGCTCTGGTGGAACATGGCATCAGCGCCCTCCGCGAGCTCATCGATCAGATCAAGTCGGGCTCGCAACCCACCATGAACGTGCAGGCGCTCATGGACTGCGCCGATGTCTTCAGCCGCGGCGAGCAGCTCGGGATGGATGATGTGGAAGCCGCTCTCGCCGCGGTTCCACCGCCTTCGGAGTCGTCCGCGCTGCCGGACGCTGCCCCCGATGCTTCTCAGTCCACGGACGCGGAAGCCGGGATGGATCCGGTGTTGTTCGAGATCTTCCACAGCGAAACCCGGGGACACACAGCGACCATCCGCGAATTCATCGACGGCTGCCGCGGCGCCACTGGGGCCTGCAAGGTCACCGAACCCCTGATACGCGCGCTTCATACACTGCACGGCAGCGCCCGCATGGCGGGTGCCGACGGCGTGGCCGGACTTGCCAGCGAGTTGGAGAAGTACACCAAGGCGTTGATGGCCGAACAGCTGCCGCTTCCGCCCGCGGGAATCGCCGCGCTCGAAGAGGCCGCCAACGTGGTGGAGGATGTGGTGTTCCGCATCGGCCAGGGCGGTGTGGACGTTCCGGACTGCACGCAGATCCGAGAGCATATAGCGGGATTGCCGCGCACCCGTTCCGATGCGGAGCGCGAAGACGACGCCCAATACGTGGAGTACGACTTCGGACTCGACTTTGTCGACGATGATTATGCGGCTTCGTCGAGCGATGAGGATCGCGGTCCGGACGCCGAGCAGGCCGATGTGCAGCCGATGCCGACGCGGGCCGATGCGGACGAGCCGTCGGACGAGGTCGACGCGTGGGCTGCACAAAGTGCCGCGCCGGCGCCCGACGACGAAGTCATTCATCCGGAGCCGTTGAGCGGAGCCACCGAATCCGCAGACGCGGACGCCTGGCCCGTGTCGGAGCCGGACGAGGAAGCGGTTGCCGAGCAATTCCACGGCTCAGCGGAGCCGGGCTCGGCGACGGATGACACGGACTCGACGGTTTCCGGCGGCTTTGATTGGTCCGGCGAGTACACGGGCGGCGATGCCGGCACCGTGTCTGGGGAAAGCGACGTCCATGACCCCGCAGTGGATCCGGCCTCTGTCGGCGATGACGACTTTTCGGTCACGGCCGAAGAGTCGGGCGCCGAGCAACTGGGCGTCGCCGAAGACTCGCTTGCCGCCTCCGTTGGCCCTGGCGATGCGGTACTGGATCTCGACCTTGCCGGCACAGGCGGGGCGGTCGAGGCGCAGGAAACCCGGCTCCCGGACGGATTTTCAGAGGAGTCCGACACGGATTCCGTGGCGGACTCGAACGAATGGATGTCGGCCAGCGCCGTCCCGGAGCCCTCGGCTTCTGCCGAGGACGACGACGGCGATGCAGAGCTGGTGGAGATCTTCCTGGAAGAAGGTGACGAGATACTCGAGAACATCGAGTTGACCCTGCAGAACTGGATACGCAATCCGGAAAGCGCGGAGTACATGCACGCCCTGCAGCGGGATCTGCACACCTTGAAGGGCGGCGCTCGCATGGCCGGGATACAGGCCCTTGGCGACCTCAGCCACACCCTGGAATCGTTGCTTAACCGGGTCGTCGATGGACATGTGGCGGCCTCAAGGCGACTGTACGACATCCTGCAGATTGCCCAGGACCGTCTGGTGCAGATGCTCGAACAGGTACGTAATCGGCAGGCAGTTGACTCGGCGGCCGGACTGATCCAGGAGTTGGAGAGTCTCCAGACTGGCGCCGCTGCCGACGCTTTTGTCGAGCCCGTCCCGGACGCTGCGCCAGAGACCCCGGCGGCTGTGCCGGAGCAGGCTGCCGCAGGCGTGGATCGGGAGTTGCCCGCGACGGCTTCGACTGTCGAATCCGAGGAAGAGATCGAGACAGAAGTCATCGAAGGCCTGGCTGAACGGCGCAATGCGTCCCGTGTGCAGCAGGAGCTCGTCCGTGTGCGGGCCGATCTGCTGGACGCTCTTGTGAACTACGCCGGCGAGATCAGCATTTACCGTGCACGCCTGGAACAGCAGGTCGGTGCCTTCGGTTTCAACCTGGTCGAATTCGAGCAGACGGTAAACCGCTTGCGTGAGCAACTTCGTAAACTGGAGATAGAGACCGAAGCCCAGATCCTGTTCCGCTACGAGCGCGAAAGCGCGGAAGACGGTCAGGAGGATTTCGATCCCCTGGAGCTCGACCGCTATTCGCAACTGCAGCAGCTGTCACGTTCGTTGATGGAAAGCGTCAGCGATTTGTCCAGCATCCAGGGCTTGCTTGCGAACAACTCGCGCGAATCCGAGACCCTGCTCCTGCAGCAGTCGCGTGTGAATACCGAACTGCAGGAAGGCCTCATGCGCACGCGCATGGTGCCATTTTCCAGGCTGGCTCCCCGTCTGCGCCGCATCGTGCGCCAAACCAGTCATGAACTCGGCAAGCAGGCTGAGTTGAGTCTGGAAGGGGCCGAGGGGGAGATGGACCGGACGGTCATCGACCGGATTGTACCGCCGTTGGAGCACATGCTTCGGAACGCCCTGTCCCACGGCATCGAGACGCCTGCGCAACGCTCGCAGGCGGGAAAGGCTGCTGCAGGCCAGATCAAGATCAGTCTCGCGCGGGACGCTTCCGATGTGGTCATCCGGATCGCCGACGACGGCGCCGGGATGGACCTGGCGGCCATCAGGCGCAAGGCGCTGGAGCGTGGTCTGCTGGCACCCGACGCCGAGCCCACTGACCATGACGTCATGCAGTTCGTCCTTGAAACGGGCTTCAGCACCGCAGAACAAATCACCCAGGTGGCCGGCCGCGGCGTAGGCATGGACGTCGTCAACAGCGAAGTCAAACAGCTTGGCGGTTCACTGGAGATCGATTCCCGTTTCGGTGCGGGTACGACCTTTACGATTCGTCTGCCGTTTACGCTGGCCATCAATCAGGCGTTGCTGGTCCAGGCGGCCGAAGAGAATTTCGCCATCCCGCTTACCAGCATCGAAGGCATAGTGCGCGTCAGCCGCGATGATCTGGAGCGGTATCTTGCCGATGCCGACTCCACCTTCGGGTACGCCGGTCACGAATACCGTGTGCAGAAGCTTGCGGACCTGCTGGGTTCGGTGCCAGGTCCGGGGCCGGCAGCGACTAAACGGGTGCCGGTGCTGTTGGTCCGCTCCGGGGAACACCGGCTCGCGCTGGCAGTGGACTCGCTGATGGGCAGCCGGGAAATCGTCGTGAAGTCCGTCGGCCCCCAGCTCAGCACCGTGCGCGGCATTTCCGGTGCGACCATTCTCGGCGACGGGCGGGTGGTGCTGATCCTCGACCTCGGCGCTCTGGCGCGTGCCGGAGGCGCGGCACCGCAGGTTGCGGGACTGGAGCCGGTCGCGGCCGCCAACGAGACGGGCGCAATCACCGTCATGGTCGTGGACGATTCCATCACGGTGCGCAAGATCACGGCGCGGCTGCTGGAGCGCAACGACATGAATGTCATCACAGCCAAGGACGGTGTGGATGCGGTCACCAAGCTTCAGGAGCAACTGCCGGACGTGATGTTGCTGGACATCGAGATGCCCCGTATGGACGGATTCGAGCTGGCAACCCATGTGCGCAATGAGGAGCGGTTACGGCATATTCCGATGATCATGATTACCTCGCGCACGGGAGACAAGCATCGCAAGCGGGCGATGGAGATCGGTGTCGACCGTTATCTTGGCAAGCCCTATCAGGAAAGCGATCTGCTCGAGAGCATCACGGGCGTGCTGTCGGAGCGTACCGCGGATGCCTGAAACCCGTGCGGCCACGCTGCGCGTAGTGGTGATCGCAGAAACGGAAACACAGCGCGGCAGACTGAAAGCGCTGTTGGAAGCCAACGGCGTCGAGGTGGTGGCGGAACGGGGTTTGGGGGAGTGCCAGAAGGTGGCGCTGGACCCGGTGAAGGCGGACGTTCTGCTCATCAACCTGGACGATGCGATGGACGAGGAGTTGGAAAACCTCGAAATGCTCATCGAGCGCTCGCCCTGGCCCATTCTCTTCAATGAGAACGCCTCGGCCAACTCGGGAGCGCACCCCCGTTCGTTGATCGCCAAGCTCACGCAGTTGGCAGGCAGCCCGGCGCCGGCCCCGGAGCCGGAGGTGACGCCCGCCAGACCGGTGCTGCGGGTGGTCAGCAGCACCCCCGAATGGGCGGTGGCCGCGGCAGAGCAGGCAGAGCCGGCCGTCGGGGATACCAGTTGGGTCGACGTCGAGGCCGACACCGAAGCCGAGCGCGGCAGCGACGGCCCACCGGCTGACGCTGAAGTGGAGCCGGCACGGCAGGTCTGGGTGCTGGGCGCATCCCTTGGCGGCCCGCCGGCGTTGAAGCGTTTCTTCGGGGCTTTGTCGCCGGGTCTTCCGGTGTGCTTTGTGCTCGCCCAGCATATAGGGGGAGGATTCGTGAAACTGCTGGCCGACCAACTGAACCGCTGCAGCGCCGTCGATGTCATGCCGGCCTGCAGCGGTCGTCTGGTCAGGCACGGCGAAGTGCTGCTGGTGCCGGTGGGGGAGCGCTTCGCCATCGACGACGACGGCCGGGTGGAACTGCTTCCCGAAAAGCGCCAGCGGCTCTACCGCCCGTCCGTCGACGACGTTCTGCAGGCGGTGGGCAGACGCTACGGCGCGGCCTCGGGCGCCATCATCTTCAGCGGCATGGGAGCGGACGGCGCACGAGGCTGCGTGGATCTGGCCGAGAGCGGCGGGGTGGTGTGGGCGCAGGACGCCGACAGCTGCATCATCAGCAGCATGCCGGACGCCGCGCGTCTCAGCGGTACCGTCAGCTACAGCGGTACGCCGGAGGCACTGGCGCAGCGCCTGGCGGATTTTGTGGATCAATAGCGGTTCCCTCCGGCCGTGTCATGGCCGGCGCGGGCGTCGCAGCAGAAGGAGGAATGACCGTGAGTATCGCCCTACAAGCCGTACGCAGCCTCTGGATCCCGTTGCACGGCCGCGATCCGCTGCTGTTGCCCAATGTGGCCGTTGCCGAAATCGTCGACTATCAGGAGCCGGCCGCCGTCGAGGGAATGCCCGACTGGTTGCTGGGGGAAGTCGCCTGGCGCGGCCAGCAGCTGCCTTTGATCTGTTATGAATCTCTGTGCGGCGAGGCCATGCCCGAGCGCCAGCGGGAGGCGCGGCTGGTAATTATCAACACGGTCAAGGATCGCGGCGGGGTGGCATTCTATGCGCTGCTGACCGCCGGCATTCCCCGGCTGTTGCGGGTCGAGCCGGATACCCTGGTGCCGATGGGGGAGCCGGGTTCGGCGGTGCCTGCACTCGCACAAGTGCAGCTGAGCGGCCAGGGGGCGACCATCCCGGATCTGGAGCGGATCGAGGCCACCATAGGCGAACACTGGCAGTAGGCAGGTGTTGCGGCGAGTCCCGCGCAGGGGCGGTTATGCCGAAGCCGACAATGTGAAGCCACCCTGCCGTCCTGAGGCGCAGAGGCGCCAGCCCTGACCCAGAGCTGTGGATAGCCACGTCAGCCCAGGTCTCCCCAGAAGGCCTGTATCGCAGCCAGCGCAGCCAGCGCGGCGGTCTCGGTGCGCAGAATGCGTGGTCCCAGGCTGATGCCGGTGAACCCGGCGGCCACCGCGGCCTGACGCTCCGTGGAAGAAAAACCGCCTTCCGGTCCGGCCAGCAGGGTGCAACGGTCAAATCGGGCCCCGAGCCGGCGCAGCCCCTGGGGCGCCTCGGGATCCAGCATGATCTTCATACCGAAGCGCGACTCGTCCCACTGTTGATCGGCAAAGTGCAGCGGCTGTTCGATCACCGGGATGCGGGTCCTGCCGCACTGCTCGCATGCGCTGATCACCACGCCTTCCCAGTGTCTGAGCCGGTTTGCGAGGCGCTCGCCCTGCAGACGCACCTGGCTGCGTTCGCTCCAAAGGGGAAGGATGCGACTCACGCCCAGTTCCACCGCCTTCTGAAGCGTGAAGGTCATGCGTTCTCCGCGGGAAATGCCCTGTACGAGGATCAGATCGAGGGGAGCCTCCGCTTCCCCGGGCCTGAAGTCGCCCACTTCCGCCACCACGGCATTCTTGTGAGCCTCACGTAGCACGGCGTCGTATGCTCCGCCGTTGCCGTCGAAAAGGACGAGGGCAGCTCCCGCCCGCAGCCTGAGAACGCGCACCACGTGTCCGGCGGCCCGCTCATCCAGCGTCGCGCGGGTGGCGGGCCTCAGGGGTTCGGAGACGTAGACGCGGGGCGTGCGCACGGGGAGCTGCCTGTCCGGCGCAGTTACTGGCGCGTGGCCAGTTCGATGCCCTCCCACGCGACCTCTGCCATCCGGCGGACCTGCTCTTCGGTGATGACGTAGGGGGGCATGAAGTACACCACGTTGCCGAGGGGACGCAGGAGCATCTGGTTCTGCAGCGCGTGCTGGTAGACGGCCAGGCCGCGGCGTTCCTGCCACGGGTAGGGCTCGCGGGCCGCTTTGTCCTTGACCATTTCGATGGCGACGACCATGCCGGTCTGGCGTACGTCTCCCACGTGCGGATGATCCGCGAACGGTTTGGTGACCTCCGACATCACCTGGGCCAGCCGTCGGTTCTGCTCGATGACCGGATCCTGTTCGAAGATGTCCAGGGTCGCCAGTGCCGCCCGGCAGCCGAGGGGATTGCCGGTGTAGCTGTGGGAGTGCAGAAACGCCGTCAGGTTCTCGTATTCGTCGTAGAACGCCTGGTACACGCGGTCGTGGGTCATCACCACCGACAACGGCAGATAGCCTGCGGTCAGTCCCTTGGACAGGCACATGAAGTCAGGGCTGATATCCGCCTGCTCACAGGCGAAAAGCGTTCCGGTGCGGCCGAAACCTACCGCGATCTCGTCGGCAATGAGGTGCACGCCGTGGCGGTCGCAGGCCTCGCGCAACATGCTGAGGTACACGGGGTCGTACATGCGCATGCCTCCCGCGCACTGGATCAGGGGTTCGACCACCACCGCGCAGGTTTCATCGGCGTGGCGTTGCAGTGCCTGCTCCATGTGGCTGAACATGCGTCTGCTGTATTCGCTGCAGGACTCGCCCGGCTCGCGGTTGAAGCAATCGGGCGTCGGCACGCTGATCACGTCCATCAGCAGCGGCCCGTACGTCTTCTTGTACAGGTCGACGTTGCCCACCGCCAGGGCGCCCAGGGTTTCGCCGTGATAGCTGTTGGTCAGGGTGATGAAGCGGCGCTTGCCGTCCCGGCCGAGGTTGCGCCAGTAGTGGAAGCTCATCTTGAGCGCGATCTCAATGGCCGATGATCCGTTTTCGGCGTAAAAGGCGCGGCTCAATCCGGGCGGCGTAATCTCAGCCAGCCGCTCCGAGAGCCGCACCGCCGGCTCATGGGAGAAGCCGGCCAGGATGACATGCTCGAGGGTTTCCAGTTGGTCGCGCAGAGCGGCGTTGATGCGTGGGTTGCAGTGGCCGAACAGATTGACCCACCAGGAGCTGATGGCATCCAGGTAGCGGTTGCCGTCGTAGTCCTCCAGCCAGACACCTTCGCCGCGCCGGATGGGGATCATGGGCAGATGCTCGTGATCCTTCATCTGCGTGCACGGATGCCAAAGGACCGACAGGTCGCGCTCTATGAGGGCTCGGTTGTCCATGGCGGACCATGATACGCAAGAGGCCGCGGCGTATCATCCATCGGGCACGCACGGGAGTCGCCCGTGCCCGCCGCATGCAGGGTCGGCGCCGAGACCCGGTGCGCGGCCGGCGGGATGAAGCGGATCGATGCCGGAAGCCGGCCGGTCACCCGTCCAGTGCGGTCGGCGTGTCCAGTCCCAGGTTCTTCCAAATGGCGACCGCGGGGGCTGCCTGGTTGAGGGTATAGAAATGCAGCCCGGGCGCGCCCTGCTCCAGCAGGACTTCGCAGATTTCCGTGACCACGTCTTCGCCGAACGCGCGGATCGCCTGGCGGTCGTCGCCCATGGCTTCCAGGCGCTTGCGTATCCAGCGGGGAATCTCGGCGCCGCAGGCGTCTGAAAAGCGGGCCAATTGCGCGTAGTTGGTTATGGGCATGATGCCGGGAACGATCGGGACCTGGAGCCCCATGCGCTCGCAGTTGTCCACGAAGCGGAAGTAGGCGTACGGGTTGTAGAAATACTGCGTGATGGCGCTGTCCGCTCCGCTTTCCACCTTGCGCTTGAAGTTTTCCAGGTCCTTCTGGGCATTGGGCGCCTGGGGATGGAATTCCGGGTAGGCCGCCACTTCCACATGGAAATAGTCCCCCGTCTCCGCGCGGATGAAGTCCACCAGTTCGTTGGCGTAGCGGAACTCGCCGGCCTCGCGCATGCCCGAGGGCATGTCCCCGCGCAGGGCCACGATGTGGCGTACCCCCGCATCACGGTAGGTGTTGAGGATTTCCCGGATGCTTGCGCGGGTCGATCCGATGCACGAGAGATGGGGTGCAGACTCGATGCCTGATGTCTGCTGGATTTCCAGCACCGTCTCGAAGGTCCGCTCCCGGGTGGATCCACCGGCACCGAAGGTTACCGAGAAGAAGCGGGGCCTGAGGTTCGCGAGCGTATCGCGGGTACGGCGCAGCTTTTCGGTGCCTTCCGGCGTCTTGGGCGGAAAGAACTCGAAGCTGAAAACCTGGGGATATTTCTGTTGTGACTTCATAGAACCGAACGCTTGATTGATGAATGCAAAATGAAGGATGCAGAATGAGGTGCGGGGAAGCAAGGGTGCCCCACGGGCGCCCTGCCGTCCATGTATGCCCTTGCCGCCGCGGGTCGACCCCGGCTGCGTGGACAATACACCGAACGGGCCTCCACCATAAGTGCCACGGAACCCACCGCATCCACGGAACCGTGATCAGCGCGACGAACGAGCCTCGCCCATGCGTCCTCGGGCTTCATCCGTCGCCTCCGGCAGTCGGGGTTCGCGGCTTATCCGGCACTGCGCCCCGAGACCGGAGTGTCTACGTCCCGGCACTCAGTACCGGTAGTACTCCGGCTTGTAGGGTCCTTCCGTCGGCACGCCGATGTACTTGGCCTGCTCGGCGCTCAGCTCGGTGAGGTGGGCGCCGATCTTCTTCAGGTGCAGCCGCGCCACCT
>Ga0307441_1000064_pt1 | contig 47835 bp, 32 predicted proteins | sample SalMarWE160420MG_FD_202149 | JGI IMG/M metagenome (GOLD analysis project Ga0307441, IMG submission 202149) | Salt marsh sediment microbial communities from the Plum Island Ecosystem LTER, Massachusetts, United States - WE1604-20 | ecosystem: Environmental > Aquatic > Marine > Intertidal zone >... | reverse complement strand
AATTATATGAAATCTCATGGAGATATGTTTCATTGCATGACCTTGCAAATATTGCCAAAGCATGTCTTATAAGTTTCGGCATTCTCTTTATCTTGATATACGGATTAAATATAAATTTATTTAAAGGATTTCCCAGGAGTATTCTCTGGATTGATTTTGCATTAAGCTTTTTGTTTTCATCTGCTTTTAAAATATCGAAAAGGATGTATCTGGAGGTAATGCGGCAGAATATGAGAAAGTCCGATTTAAAAAGGACTTTGATTGTAGGTGCAGGCAGAGCGGGTGAGCAACTTCTTAGAGATATTCATAGAACGGAATCGAGGATATTTAATCCTGTATGTTTAGTGGATGATGATCCGTTGAAGCAGAATATTTATATTCAAGGGATAAAGGTTGTAGGTAAAATAGATAATCTTCCCGAAATTATTCGAGAGTTTAAAATTAATACAATTCTTGTTTCAATTCTTTCCGTTGATAGAAAATTTCATAGGAAAATTTTTCAATATGCTCATAACTTAGGGATAAAGGATGTTAAAGTTGTATCTACTATAAATGATATATCCGATTCCGTTAAGGTAGGTATGAAGGATATTCGTGATATTGACTTAAGCGATTTAACAGGGCGACAGGCTGTTTCTATTAATACAAAAATAATCAGCGGTTATCTTAAGAATAAACGAATACTGATAACAGGTGCTGCCGGGTCTATAGGCTCTGAAATTTCCCGTCAGGTTATTTCCTATCATCCTGAAGAAGTTGCAATACTGGATATAAATGAAAGTGATTTATGCGGTCTGGAATTGGAGTTGAAGCGCTTACGGCCTGAGGCAAATATTAAAATGCTGCTTTGTGATATTTCCAACCAGGAAAAAGTCAATAAGATATTTGAAAGCTTTATGCCGGAAGTTGTACTGCATGCTGCTGCTTATAAACATGTTCCTGTTATGGAGAAGTTTCCGGAAGAAGCGGTAAGAGTTAACATCCTTGGTACTCAGAATCTGGCTACGGCAGCAAAAATATATAATACCGAAAGCTTTATATTAATATCGACGGATAAAGCGGTCAATCCGACAAGCATTATGGGAACTTCCAAAAGAATAGCGGAATATATTGTTACAGGTACAGGTAAAAACAGCGATTGTAATTTTGTTGCGGTAAGGTTTGGAAATGTTATCGGAAGCCGTGGAAGCGCTTTGCCGATATTTATGGAACAAATACGTAACGGCGGACCGATAACTATTACTCATCCCGATATGAAGAGATATTTTATGACCATTCCCGAAGCCGTTGCCTTGGTACTGCAGGCCGGAGCTACCGGGAAAAACGGCGATGTATTTGTGCTTGATATGGGAGAACCGATTAAAATTGTAGATCTTGCAAAAGATTTAATCTTATTGAACAATCTAATCCCTGATCAAGATATTAAAATTGAATATACCGGAATTAGAGAAGGTGAAAAATTATTTGAGGAAGTTTTAACTGCGGAAGAAGGCGTAATAAAAACTTCTCATGAAAAAATATTTAAAGCCAGGCTGGTTTGTAGACAAAATGAATCCTCAATTCAGCAGATGGTTGAAGAGTTTATTAATTTTAACGGTTATCACAGTAAGAAAGACTGGATTGCTCTGTTTAAATATTATGTACCCTCATTTCAACAGTCAGTAGTTGCAGATCCTATAGAAATTGATAGCGGCAATTTAAATACGACTTCGTTATCTCTAACACAGAACGGGTGAAGAAAATTAGCTTAAAGATTTGTAAATTTATTTAACATATATAAAGATAATTTGTAAAAAAGTATCTTTTGTCATTCCGAACTTTGCCGAAGGTATTCCTTCGGAAGATTCGGGATCTTCATTTTTTAGCCGTTTTGAGATGTTGAATAAATTGCAGATCCCGGGTCAAGCCCGGGATGACATGATTCAGAATTACAATTACGTAACTTTAGTAACTTATATAAGGATAATTTGTAATTATACAAATTTGAAATAGACAGTTTTAATATTAATGAAAGCATCATCCGTCCTAAAATTCCTATCTTTATTATTCTTATTTATTTTTATCTTTTTACCCGAAATTTATGCTCAAGTAGAAACAGTGCCGGTAGGTAATCCGGTTTATCCTTTTTTAAAACGGATGTATATCCAAGGTATTTTAAAAAATTACGATGATGTTGTGCTGCCTTTATCTCAAAAACAGGTTATAAAAGATTTAGCTGAAATTGACAGCAATAAAACCTTATTAAATTCAGTGGATAAAGAATTTTTAAAAAGAATGGAAGAAAAGCTGGGAATGAATAGTAAAAAACCGGCTATTAATATTTTTAATAATTTCCCGTCTCAATTTTATAATAATCTTTTAGTTGATAAAGAAAAGCATTTGTATTTTTATAAGGATTCATCAATAAAATTTATTGTTGATCCTGTTCTTAATTTTAAATATATCTATTCAAGCAGGTTTAAGAATAATAGTACATTACTGGATATCGGCGGTACCCTTAGAGGTGATTATGACGGGTGGTTCGGATTTTATTTAAGCGGAACAGACGGAACACAGTTCGGCGATCGGGATGTGGCCAGGCTGGATCCGAGAGTGGAACAAAGCTTTACTTTCAATAATACTAAAATTAATTTCTTTGACGGCACAAGCGGTTACGCAAGATTTCAGAAAGGTATTTTAAGTTTAGAATTGGGAAGGGAAAGAGTCCTCTGGGGTACCGGTTTCATTAACAAAATGGTGCTTTCAGATAACCCTCAACTTTTTGACTTCGTTAAATTCGATATAGCATATAAAAAATTACGCTATGATTTTTTACATGGATGGTTAGTCCAGCCGACGACATCAACTTATGTTGATTCATTAGTCGGAAATGTTAAATCCGAACAACCTAAATATGTTGCAATAAGCCGTCTTGGATATCAAGCTACCAACAGATTATCATTCGGAATCACACAAATGATAATATACTCTAATCGTCCTCTAGAGGCGGCTTATCTTAATCCTTTTTTATTCTGGGAATCGGCACAGCGTTCAATGAACGATCTCGACAATTCATTTCTCACTTTCGACGGGAGATATTTAATTACAAACGGAATGGAATTATCATCTTCAATAATTTTTGATGATATTAATTTTGGCCGGCTATTTAAAGGGGAATGGGCAGCAAGTAATAATAGTACCGAATGGCAGGCTGGTACTATGATAACAAGCCCGCTGCTTCCAGAGGATTTTACTTTAATTATTGAGTATATGCAGGCTAGGCCGTACATTTTCTCTCATCCGGGTATTGGTGAAGCTTTAACCTATACTAATAACGGATATCTTTTAGGAACCAATATGCAGCCGAATTCTACAAGGCTTTCAGCCAGATTAACATACCAGGCAACTGCCAGGTTATCTTTTCAAGTTGATTATTCACATACATTACACGGTAACAATATTTATGATTCTAAAGGTAATCTTATTCGTAATGTAGGTGGAAATGTATTTGAAAATTATGCTCTCGGCGACCCATTTTATTCATACCTTCTGGATGGTAATAGAGAAATACTTGATGATCTTAAAATCACCATGAATTATGAATTGGATTATGGATATTACTTAAATCTTGTGTATGAATTCAATCAAAACAAAATGAATGGCCTGGCAAACGCAAATAATATATTTTGGTGTTCATTTAATATTGATTTTGATTGAAGGGATTTTGCAACCTAAATAAACTAACTCGAGTTGTTAGTCATATGTAAAAAACTGTTATCCGTCAAATGACGGACAGTTAATACTTGAGCTTTTGGGATTTTATTAACTTCGGGATTAATCCCGAAGTTAATGAGAAAATATCTGTATTTACAACCGTTTCAACGGTTTACCCAATAGGCTGTCAACTTAGGTAACTTAAAAATTAGTAGTTTCTTAATTTGTCCAACTAAGTCATGGTTCGACTTCGCTCACCAAGACAAATGTATTTAAATTGTCATCCCGAGCGGAGTCGAGGGACGAGCGGAGTCGAGGGACGAGCGGAGTCGAAGGGACGAGCGGACTTGCCTGCCGAGCCTGTTGCAGAACTGTCATTTCGACCGAAGGGAGAAATCTTTAGTTTTAATGAGATTTCTCACTCGTCTGGAGGACTCCCTTGGAGAAGACTCCTTCGAAATGACAATTCAGATGTTTTTACACACTCTCAATGCCTTAGGCAGAAATGACATTATCATAGTTGTGCAACATTCTCTACCGGCAGGCAAGGTAGAAGGATGATTTATTCGTTAATAATAATTTAAGTAAATAATATCGTGACAGAATAAAAAATGTAAAGATATCACTGCTAATAAGAGGCTGTCTCAAAAGTGTCATTCCGGGCTTGACCCGGAATCTAAAATTACGATATTGTTGAAAAAAGAGATTCTGAATCAAGCCCGCCTGCCGGACGGGCAGGTTCAGAATAACAAAGTCGGACTTTTGTTAATTATCCATAATTTCAGATAATTATTTGAAAGTATAATTTTTACGCCTTGATGAAAAAGATTTATTCACATATTTTGGTATATTATATTTTAAAACAGGTTATTAATGAAGACTGGATCTTTTCTGCTTATAGCATTTCTTATTTCAATCAGTTCAATCAAAGCTCAAAATTACAAACTGCTGGAATCAACACAGGATCATGTTAAAATTGAATTTAATTTCAACAATGTATATAAGATTATTGATACTGTAATTAACGGTGATACTTTTCAATTAATTAAAGGAAACGGTTATCCTTTGTATAGTGCCGGCGATCCGTGGCTGCCGGCTTTTTTTGTTGACCTTGGAATTCCTTCCAATGCTGTTCCAAATATAAAAATCTTAACATTAGATAAAACCACATATCTTAATAAACGTATTCTACCCCTGCCAGTTAATGATACAGCAGCTTCACCAATAACGGTCAGCAGTTACAATGAAAAAATATACGGTACAAACAGCTTTTTCCCGTCGTCGCCTGCTCAAGTGATTGATAATTTTATTTACCGGTATTCTCATGTAATTGTATTGAATGCTTCTCCTTTCCAGTACAATCCGGTTACCCGCCAGTTAAATTATAACAAAAAAATAATTGTTGAGGTGGATTTTGTAAATTCTATTAGTAAATCTGCCGTTTTAAGCAGAATTAATGATCCGGAAACAAATAAATTTATTAAGAATAATCTTGTAAATAAAAATGAAGCGCTGAATTGGACTGATGAAATAGTTTCAGCAAGAAAAGTTTCAGGTACCGAAAATTACTGGTATAATCCGTCAAAGAATTATTATAAAATATATATACATAATAAAGGTATATATAGATTAACCTTTGATCAATTAATTGCTGCCGGTGTTCCGGTAAATAATGTACCTATAGATAAGCTGGAGCTTATCAATAATGGGGCAGATGTTCCTATTTATGTTTCTGATGCAGATCATAACAATATTTTTGATCAGGGAGATTATATAGAATTTGTTGGTTATCCTCCTGCTCCTACACCATATTGTAAACTGAATATTTATAATAGAGATAATGTTTATTTTTTATCCTTTCAGGCAGATTCCGTTGGATTAAGATATAAAGTGACAGACGGTTATCCCGATACATGGGATACAACATATCAAACAAATTATACAACCTTACACTATGAAAGAGATTCTTTATATGAAAATCTGGGTTATGCAGGTGATGCAAATAGGGATTTTTGGATGTGGGATGAAGTATCAGGCCAGAATAATTCTGTTCTGCATTCTTTTGTAGGAATATTTAATACCATGCCGCATTTGAATCCTGATTCCAACAGAGTTAAAATAAGTGTTCAATTACAGGGATTAACAACAAACGGCAGTTCATGTAATTACGATCATAATGCATATATTTCGATAGGAAGTCAGCCTCTAGGCAATATCAAATGGAGTGGGCAAAATACTGCCACGTTTAATAAAACTTTTTATGTATCAAAGGATAGCATTAGGATATTTCCAACTGAAAACACATTACAAGTGAAAGTTACCGGAGACGCATGTCCTGTTGTAAACAGTGATCAAATTGCTGTCGACTGGTTCGATATTTCTTATTGGAGAGACAATATAGCAGATACAAATCATATAAGTTTTTCGAGTCCTCCAAATGTTTCGGGTAAAATAGAGTTTTGGATGTGGCAATGGGCAAGCGATTCAATCTTAGTTTTTATACCTCAGAAAAATGAATTAATTAAAAATTCCCTTGTGGCCCATGACATATATAAATCAGTCATCTTTGTTGACTCAGTTAACAGTCCTACTGAATATTTCTGTGGTGGGTATGATTATTTTATGAATGTTGATTCGATTGCTAAAAGTGAGTCATCAGATTTAAGAAATACGTCTAACGGAGCAGATTATATAATTATTACGCATCCTAAATTTAAAGAAGCGGCTGAAAAACTTGCTGCATTCAGATCTTCACATTTCCCGGATCCGCAAATTTCAAATCCACGAGTAAAAATTGTATACGTTAACCAGATATATAACGAATTCTCTAACGGCTTGCTTGATCCGTATGCTTTACAGGAATTTGTTCAATATGCATTTAATAATTGGCAGAAGCCGGCCCCCTCGTATGTAGTTTTAATTGGTGGAATGAGTCATGATTACAGGCATTTGCTCACAACAAGTCTGCTAAATTATGTCCCATCCATTCCATACTACACAGACACTTACGGTGAAGGACAAAGTGATAATTTAATTGTATCTGTTGCAGGTGACGATATCCATCCAGATCTCGCTATCGGAAGAATATCCTGTCAAACTCTAGATCAGGCGAACACTCAGGTAGATAAAATTATTAATTACCCTGATGATGCTACAAAACAATGGAGACAAAATATACTTTTAGTATCTGCAGGTTTAACACTTTACGATGAGAATTATCTGGGGCTTAATGATGCAAGCGCTCAATTGGGATATACTTATTTAGATCCTCACGGACTTAGAACTACAAAAATTATGGCTTTTCCAAACAAACCTGAATATGACCAATTTCAGGGCGGAGGACCTGCAATAAGAGACGCTATTAACAAAGGAACTGCATTAGTAAATTATTACGGCCATGGCGGCGGGTACCAATGGGATTTAATATTTCTAAACGATGATATTAATTTGCTTGAAAACGGCGGAAAGCTTCCTCTTGTTTTGAGTTTAACCTGTTACACTGCCCATTTTGATGACCAGGATGTATTCGGCGAACAGTTTAATGAAGCAGTCGGTAAAGGAAGTATAGGATTCTTTGGCAATTTCGGTTTAACTTACTGGACAGTGGCTAAGTATGTAGATAATCTCATATTCGATCAGATTTTTAATCAAGATAATAAAATAACAGGGAGTGTTTTTCAAATAACAAAAGATATAATGCCCTCGTCCGGTGTCTATGCAAGTCAAATAGCCTATTTAACTTATTTAGGTGATCCGGCACTTTCTCTGGCCGTTCCGGACAAACCGGATTTTGCGGTAAATTCTTCGGATATATCCATTCAGAAAGGAAATACTTTAATAAATGATACATTGCAGATTAAAGTTAAAATTCAAAATTACGGTACAAATTTTCCCGGTGATACAGTATTGGTTCAATTATTTATTAATTCACCGGATACATCCTATCAGTTAAGTATAAAAAAATTAGCGAATTTTGCCTTTGCGGATTCAACTTATTTTACTTGGATTCCGAAGATGCCCGGAACTTATAATATTACAGCAAAAGTAAATGAAGTTAATATAATACCTGAAATGGATCAGGCTGATAATTCTGCAACTTCATCAATTACAATTTATAATCTTAACAATCCGAATATTATTGCTCCTATAGATGGATTTAGTTCTTCAAAGAATAATATTGAATTTAGAATTGCAGATTTAGGTGATTATTTGTCATCCCCCGTAAAATATTATATACAAATAGATACCTCTTTAAGTTTTATAAATCCGATTGAGTCTCCGCAGCTTTCAGGTGTTGATGGTTTAGTAAAATGGATTTCTCCCTCTTTATCAAAAGGATCGTATTTTTGGCGTACCAGGATTTTAACTTCAAATGATTCGAGCAATTGGAGTGAGCCAAAAACATTTTCTATTATGAATTTGAATATAGAAGGTTATTATGCTTCCGGTAAACAAATGAAAATATTTAAGTCAAGCAATATGAATTTAACCGACTCCGGGTTTGTTTTGAACACCAGCCTTCAGCCGCCAAGACCTTCTGTAAAAACTTTTATTGAAGATATAAATTTTTATACGGCTGTATTGGATTCTATAGGAATATCTGCATTGGCTACTGATGGTACCTATCTTTATTTCGGAGATATCTGGTATTATGCACTAAGAAATAATAGCAGCGGATCAACAAAAATTTATAAAGTAGGAACCGGCTTCAACGGAACAGTAAAAGGCCAGTTCTACGGTTCAATTCCGAATTTCTTTGCGCCTATAAATAATTCATTATTTTATTTTAAGGATGGTTATCTTTATGCTGCTACTAGAAATCCGCACTATCTGTTAAGGATAAATAAAATTACAGGCGATACCAACAGTGTATATATTCCAAAAGGCTTGTTAAATGCTAGTGACGGTAAAGTAGATGTGGGACCATATTATGTAACTTCGGATAGTAATTATGTGTATAATATAACATATAAAGACAGTCTTGGAAATCAAAATTACATTTTAAGAACATTTAATCCTACAGATAATTGGTCATTAGTTAGATCCGATATTAAACTTACTGGGACTAGTTACGCCGGATTTTCCGGATTTTTTGTAGCAGATGGATATATTTTCCCTTACGAAAATTATGAAAGCGGATATATGAGAAGGATAAGAATATCCGACGGATTTTTTGAGGAAGAGTGGCTTACAAATGTTCCTTTTCAGGGCTATTACGCCTGGTGTTATGACTGGGTAAATAATCTTGTGTATGCATCTGCATATAAGAGCGGATATGCTTCCAAAATTTCAAAATTTAAGGGGAGTTGCAGTAATAATTCCGGTAATGTATTGACAAGTGTAATTGGTCCGGCATCTTCATGGAAATCAATTAGTTATAATAGTGATGTTTCGTCTTCCAATGAAAAGTTAAAAACGATTTTGATGGGCAATGCTAATGGAGGCGATATATGGGATACTTTAAATGTTAATATGCCTCCATTGTTATCATTAACTAACTTAAATGAAAAAAAATATTCGTATTTACGTTTAAGCTTTAATTTTACGGACACTACTTATAATGCTTCAAACCCGATAAAATTAAAATATGTTGCGGCGGATTATAATTCTCTTCCCGAAATTATATTGGATAAAAGTGAATTTGAAATTAATCCCGATACTATGCTTCAGGGAATACCGGCTGATATTAATTTAAAGGTTCACAATTACGGATTACTTAACGACGACAGCGTCAATGTTAAGCTGTATTTAAATAATTCCGACTCTTCATTTTTCTCGAAATATGTTAACCTTCCGGTTGATTCCTCAAAACAACTTACAACTATAATTTCAACCAATATTCTTCAGCATAAGAATACAATTAAAGCCTCTGCTGTTTCACCGATAAAAGAATTCTATCAATTTAACAATACTTCGCAGCAAGATTTGTATGTAGCGGTAGACTCGACAAAACCTAACTTAACCGTAACGTTTGACGGTAAGGAAATTGCAAACGGAGATATTATCTCTGCAAAACCAAAAATATTTATTCAATTAAGAGATAACAGCCCCTTCCCTCTGGATACTACTGATTTTTCAATAGTATTTGATAATAATATTTTAAATATTAATAGACCGGATATTCAATATTCTTACTCACCGTATCCTAACTCTGCCGCAACCATAATTTGGCAGCCGGTATTAAAAGACGGTAAGCACACTCTTGATATACTCGCAAAGGATGCTACCGGCAATTATACGGATTCATCGGCTACTCATTTTGAATTTTATGTTTATAATAATGCCGGAATAATTAATGTTTACAATTATCCGGATCCTTTTAGCACGGATACTTATTTTACATTTCAACTTACGGGAATTCAAGTCCCCGATGAACTAAAAATAAGGCTATATACAATTGCAGGCAGACTTATCAGGGTAATTTCAGTCCCTCCGTCAGAGCTGCAGATCGGTTTCAACCATATACATTGGGACGGCCGCGATCAGGATGGTGATGTTATTGCGAACGGTGTATACCTATATAAAATAATTTACAAAAGCGGAGATGTGGTTAAATCAGTCATCCAAAAGCTGGCAAAGGTAGAATAAATGTAAATATTTATTTGGCTAAAGCCGTTGCGATTTTTATTCCATTTGTCCGCACCCTAAAGGGTACGGTTAAAAAATCAATAGAAATCATTTTGAGAAATTAATTAAGAAATTAAATTTATCAAGATGCATTTATACGATATAGATAATGAAATTATGTTTATTGAATTTTATTGAGATAGATTATAAAACGTCTTTAGATAAATTGAATTGTTAGGTAGAATATTTAACCAATGTTTAAGAGGCTGTCTCAAAAGAGGGTATTTGTCATGCTGAACTTGATTCAGCATATTTTTTTAGTTGTTATTCGAGTATTTGATTCCGGGTCAAGCCCGGAATGACAGTTTTGGGACAGCCTCTTAGGCAGATGAGTACAAACCGGGCTTTAGCTCAAATAAAAAAGGGAGGTATTAGATGCCATTTGTAAAAATCTGGCTGCATGTAGTGTTTAGTACCAAGGACAGGGAAAAATATCTTACTGATAATGTTAGAAATAAAGTGATTAATCATATATTAGAAAATGCAAAGTTGAAAGGAATCTTTATAGATACAATTGGAGGTTATAAGGAACATTTACATTGTTTAATTTCTCTTGGTACTGAACAGAATGTTGCCAAGATTATTAATCTAATTAAAGGTGAATCATCTTACTGGATGAATAAGAATAAAATAACGCAAAAAAAATTTGAATGGGTAGATGAATATTTTGCTGCGTCGGTTAGTGAATCACAAATAAATACAATACGAAATTATATTAAGAAACAAGAAGATCATCATAGGAAAAAGAATTATTCGGAAGAATATGAAGAATTTATGACAAAGTACGGGTTTAAATATTTAAGCTGAAGCCCTTTTTAATCTTTATTCCATTTGTCCGCATCCTAAAGGGTGCGGTTAAAAAATCAATAGAAATCATTTTGTAAAAGTAACAGAAAAACTAAACTTGTAAAAAGAAGAATTTTTAATAAAGGTTTAATTAGAGGCTGTCTCAAAAGATGGTATTTGTCATGCTGAACTTGATTCAGCATCTCTTTTTAGTAGTTATTCGAGTATTTGATTCCGGGTCAAGCCCGGAATGACAGTTTTGAGACAACCTCTTAGGCAGATGAGTACAAACCGGGCTTTAGCCCAATTAATAAAAGATTTTTAACGGAGATTCTTTCCTTTTAATTAACAATTTGGTTTATTATTTTTATACTACTCGATAATTAAACCTAATTATAATGCCTTGAAGGCTACCATACTTGAGTAAATTTATTTTAAAGGGATTTAAATTCCCTTTAAACTAAGTTTATAATTTAAAAATATATCTGTAAATAACTGTGAGGTTTTAATGTGCGGAATCATTGGCTACATTGGTGATAAAAATTGTGTACCGATTCTGATTAACGGATTAAAAAGATTGGAGTATAGGGGATATGATTCCGCGGGAATCGGCATTATTCTCAATGATCATTCGCAAGTAATAAAAAATAAAGGAAAAGTTTCTTTATTAGAAAAAAGAATAGAAAAAATGAATCTCACGGGACCGCTTGGTATTGGTCATACCAGGTGGGCTACCCATGGAGTACCCAATGAAATAAATGCACATCCGCATTTTAATACGGCTCAAAATTTATTTGTTATACATAACGGGATAATTGAAAATTATCAAACGTTAAGAACAGGACTCCAAAAATTAGGATACAAATTTATTACGGAAACAGACTCCGAAGTGCTGCCCCATTTGATTGACAGTTTTTTGGTAAAAGGGAATTCTCTATTTAGATCTGTTCAACTTGCATTAAGCGAAGTTGAAGGTACTTACGGCCTTGCCGTAATCTATCAAAATGAACCTGATAAGATTGTGGCGGCAAGAAAAGGTTCTCCTCTCGTTTTGGGAATCGGTGAAGACGAAAATTTAATAGCCTCCGATGTTTCTGCCATACTAGCACATACAAAGCAAATTGTTTACCTGGAAGACGGAGAGGTCGTCGAGGTTTGTAAAGATCATTTTACCGCAAAAACAATTTTTGATAAAGAAATTGAAAAAGAGGTTCATGAAATAAGCATGTCGCTCGATGAAATCGACAAAGGCGGTTACGCTCATTTTATGTTAAAGGAAATAATGGAACAGCCTGAGTCGGTTCGTAATTCAATGCGCGGAAGAATTTTATTAGATAAAGGAACATCGAAGCTCGGGGGATTGGAAAATGTAACCGAGCAGATAACTGATTCGAAGAGAATTATAATTTCCGCGTGCGGAACTTCCTGGCATGCAGGCATGGTCGGTGAATATATGTTTGAACAATTTTTACGTATACCTACCGAAGTTGAATATGCATCGGAATTCAGGTATAGGAATCCGATCATTAGTAAAGACGATGCAATATTTTTTATTTCGCAAAGCGGTGAAACTGCAGATACACTTGCTGCATTAAAAGAATCTAAAATTCACGGTGCTTTATCTTTGGGAATATGTAATGTTGTGGGAAGCTCAATTGCCAGAGAAAGTTTAGCGGGAGTTTATACACATGCAGGACCTGAAATTGGTGTCGCATCAACAAAAGCATTTACTTCGCAGCTTGTTGTACTGGCTTTAATAACACTTTTAATAGCGCGCAAAAAAAATATGAGTTTAATAGACGGGAAAAATATTGCCGCTGAGTTGCTGTCCATTCCAGAAAAAATATCGAGCATCTTAAAATTAAACGACCAGATAGAGCATATTGCCGAAAAATTTAAAGATGCAAAAAACTTCCTTTATTTGGGTCGAGGGTATAATTTTCCAGTAGCGCTGGAAGGTGCATTAAAATTAAAAGAGATTTCTTACATCCATGCGGAAGGATATCCTGCGGCAGAAATGAAGCATGGCCCTATTGCTTTAATTGATGAAAATATGCCCGTAGTTTTCATTGCTCCAAAAGATTCTACATACGACAAAATTATAAGCAACATTCAGGAAATAAAAGCTCGCAAAGGCCGTATAATAGCTGTTGCAAGCGAGAATGACGATAATATAGATAAGCTTGTTGATTATGTTGTTAAAATTCCGGATACAATAAGAATGTTAATGCCTATCTTAACAGTTATTCCTCTCCAATTATTGGCATATCACATTGCAGTGAAAAAGGGATTAAATGTTGACCAGCCGAGAAATCTTGCGAAAAGTGTCACAGTGGAATAATTCATAAAACTACTATTTTACTGCATAAATATTTTCTACATGTCTCATGTTGATTTCAGGAGACTTTCATCACTTATTTTTTTATCTTTAACATTATAAAAATACAAATTAATGATGGTTATATACGAAAAAATCATCATTGATCAGAAAATCTAAAATGTTGAACAAAAATAGGAAGAGGTACTTTATGTCCCGAAAGAATGTCTTAATCATGGGAGCCGCAGGCAGAGACTTTCATAATTTTAATGTTTATTTCCGCGATAATGAGGATTACAATGTAACGGCTTTTACCGCAACACAAATCCCTAACATCGACGGAAGAATTTATCCTCCCGAATTAGCGGGTAAGCTGTACCCTAAAGGAATAAAAATTTATGATGAAAAAAACCTGGTTAATCTTATAAAAGAATTAAAAATTGATGAGGTTGTTTTCTCATATTCGGATGTACCTTTTAATTATGTAATGACAAAAGCATCTATAGTAAACGCTGCAGGGGTGTCATTCAGACTTCTAGGCAATGATGAAACAATGATAAAAAGTACCAAACCCATTGTTGCGGTTATCGCAGTAAGAACAGGCTCGGGAAAATCACAAACTTCCAGAAAAGTCGTTCAGGTTCTTCGCGAAGCGGGAAAGAAAGTTGTTTCAATAAGACATCCAATGCCTTACGGAGATTTGGTAAAACAAAAAGTTCAACGCTACGCAACTTTGGATGATCTAAAAAAATATAAATGTACCATTGAAGAGATGGAAGAATATGAGCCTCACATAGTTATGGGCAGCATAATTTATGCGGGAGTTGATTACGAAGCTATTTTAAGGGAAGCCGAAAAAGAAGCCGATATAATTATCTGGGACGGCGGAAATAACGATATTCCTTTTTATAAATCGGATGTTGTTTTTACGGTTGCAGATCCTCATAGGGCAGGTCACGAGATGACTTATTTCCCCGGTAATACTTCTTTAAGAATTGCTGACGCTATTATCATAAATAAAATTGATTCTGCAGAACCTAAAAAATTAAAAACCGTTAGGGATAATATCAGAATAGTAAATCCGAAAGCAAAAGTAATCGAAGCGGCTTCACCTTTATTTGTGGATCATCCTGAATTAATAAGCGGCAAAAAAGTTCTTGTTATTGAAGATGGGCCAACACTGACTCATGGTGAAATGGAATACGGTGCAGGTATGATTGCTGCATGGAACTACGGCGCATCACAAATTATAGATCCGAGACCGTATACAGTTAATTCGATTTCGGAAACTTACAGAAAGTATCCGAAGATTGGTATCCTGCTTCCGGCTATGGGGTACGGAGAAGAACAGATTAAAGATCTTGAAGTAACAATTAATAATACTGATTGTGAATCGGTTATTATCGGAACACCTATTGACTTAGGGCGGGTATTGAAAATAAATAAGCCTGCTGTTCGAGTTAAATATGAGCTCCAGGAAATCGGCGCTGTTACGGTAAAAAGCGTCTTAAAAGAAAAGGGTATTATTTGATTTTATTTAGGATTTAATTCCCCGCGGCATTCTGTGAAAGTGTCATTCCGGCGAAAGCCGGAATCCAAAAATCTGTATTAGATGCCGGATCAAGTCCGGCATGACAAATGATACCCCGTCTGCCTGCGGGGGTAATTCCTTTAATAAAAAAAATTAGCGAAAATTTCGCCGGTAAATAAGAATAAATATTCATTAGTTTTTATATCGGCGAATTTTTTTCTCTAAAATGTTTTTATTGTAATCAATCCTTTTGCATCATGTTAAAAACTTTATAAATTTCATAAGCAAAAATTAATCAAAATTTGAGGATATATTATGCCGGTAAATATGAAGGGGAAAAGTCTTGTTTCAATAAACGACCTCTCACATGAAGAAATCTACCAGATATTTGAGCTGAGCGCTTCATTAAAATTAAAACAATTAACCGGGGAACCGCATAAATTATTGGATGGGAAAACTCTGGGAATGATCTTTTCCAAACCTTCCACCAGAACGCGTATCTCCTTTGAAGTAGGTATTTATCAATTAGGCGGAATAGGGATGTACTTTGGTCCGAACGATCTTCAACTAAAGAGAAGTGAAAGCATTCCGGATACGGCAAAGGTTCTTTCCCGATTTTTAAGCGGAATAATGATAAGAACATTCGATCATCAGGATGTAATTGATCTTGCAGAATACGGTTCGATTCCGGTTATCAACGGATTAACGGATTTGCTGCACCCGTGTCAGGTACTTACTGATTTATTTACAATACTTGAGAAGAAAAAAGTTCTTAAGGGGTTAAAGCTGGCTTATGTCGGCGACGGAAATAATATGGCTCATTCGCTGCTTTACGGGTGCTCGAAAGTAGGTATGGATATTTCGATCGCTTCACCTAAGGGTTATGAACCGAAAAAAGAAATTGGGAATAATGCTTTGGAAAATGCAAAGTACATGGGTGGTAAGGTTGAAGTAGTTGAAGATCCTTTTACGGCAGTAAAGGATGCCGATATAATTTATACCGACGTATGGGCGAGCATGGGACAGGAGAAAGAGGCTGAGGAGAGAAAAAAAATATTTAAAAAATACCAGGTAAATCCGGCTTTAGTTAAAAATGCTAAAGCTGATTATCTTTTTATGCATTGTCTTCCTGCTCACCGAGGAGATGAAGTTGTAAATGAGGTTGCCGATTCTCCTAACTCGGTTATTTTTGATGAAGCCGAAAACAGGCTGCATACACAAAAAGCAATAATGGCGCTTGTAATGTGATTTTTAATCTTTAATAAAAATAGATTTCTTTTAAAATTGTTTATTGTGATTCGTTGTCAATTCTAGTCATCTATTGCAATAAATTTAAATTAAAATTTTAGACTTAAAAGTTTTTGAGATTAGTCGAAAAATCTTTATTTTTGATTTCTGATTTTTGAAGGGCAGATAGCTCAGTCGGTAGAGCAAAGGACTGAAAATCCTTGTGTCGGCGGTTCGATTCCGTCTCTGCCCACGTTAGATTAAGGCGATAACCGAGTCGCCTTATTTATTTTAAAGAAAAAAGGATATTTTATTTATTGCTTATAATTTATTCTCCTAAACATTTCTCCTACTAATAATTTCTTCTCCCAGAATTTTTATTATAATTTCATAAGATTTTTACAACTTTAAAATTTTTCTGTGATAAATAAATGTAGATAAAAAAATAATTCTAAACATGAAACGAAAATCAAAGGACATATTCTGGCGGAATAAAATGGGAAAAAATTTCTTCACTATTTATTACAAAATTACTAGAATTAAATTGAGAGTATACAGTGGATATTTAATTGTCCGGGAGTCTGATGTTTTTAAATAAAGGATAATATTAAATTATTTTGATTGCGGATCATTTTATAAAATGATAATTTATCAGACATAATATTAAAAGCAACCGCATATAATTTTAATATACTCTAACATGAGGGAATATCAGAGTAAAAGGGCAGATGCAGAATAAATTCACAATTTTAAATAAAGTAAATATTCAATATCTGATAATTGTACCTATAAATAAAAGTTAAAAAGGGAGAATATATGAAACGCTGTTATAGTATTTTATCAGCCTTAATTATTTTTGTAATTCTTATCCCGGTAAATAACGGATTAGCGCAAAGTAAAAAAGAACTTCCTAACGACTTAAATATCGAACTGCTGGGCAGGTGTGCTATTTATTCTTTTTCTTACCAAAGACTGGTAAATGAAAATTTCGGAATTGAGCTTGGGGCTTCAGTTCTTGGCGGTTCGGAGGCGAGCATTGTGTTTTTAACCGGGGGTGTAAGACTATACCTGTTGCCCGGAAATGCTTCGCCATGTATTAGCGGTGGTATCGTTGCAGTAACAGCTCCTACAAATTCCGGTCCTTTCTCAGGTGATAATTCTGCTTCATACGGTTATATCGGGCCGGGTTTTGAGTTCAGATCTTCAGGGGGATTTTTATTTAGAGGAACAGTTTATTTTTTAATCCGGGATGGATTCTTCGTCTGGCCGGGAATTCAATTAGGTATAGCTTTTTAATGTTTAACTTAATTTACCGATAATGTCTCTAAAAACGATTAGGAATTTTTTCTAATAATTAAAATAATAATAGGATCTTATTTGTAAAAAAAAAGATAAAATTATTTAAAAACTTATTTAATTAGGTCGTTTTTGATTTAGTAAACCACTTATTTGCAATATTATAAAACCATGCAATTAAGAAGCCTGCAATAAAACCATCTACAAATCCCCAAAGTAATCCTATTACGGCACCGCCCCAGGAATACGAATATCCTAAATAAAATGTTGAGAGTTTTGATAATATATTACCGGGAGCATTTCTGACCAGCTGCCACCAGGTAGCCAGCATTATAGTCAGTCCCCAAACTAATCCTATTGATATCCCCAAAGCCCTTTTACGAATTTCCATTTGTAACTCCTTTAATACTGAATAAAAATGTAAATTAAATTTTTCCAATATTAAATCGTTAAATTAAAATTCTCTTAATTTTCAGTTAAAATCAAGAAAAATATGGAATATTGAATCAATAGAATTTATTTTAAAAAATATTTTTAGTAGAGAGGTAGAAAAATTATAACAGCAATCAATTATTTAATAAAAATTATGAAAGCAAACCTTTTTTATAAATAGGTTATATATATTAAAATATTTAGCTAGCAGCTTTATGTAGAAACAAGTGGAGGGTATTGATAATGTTATAGTTTGATTACATTCGATATAATGTTAAAAAAAATTAGGATACTTATTGATAATCGTAATGTTTGGTTTTAATTCATATTTATTATTGTAAATTTCTTATTACAATTTTTTCATAAAACAAAAAAAAGAAATTAAATGTATAGTTTTTTTGAGGTGGCTGTAGAAGAAGCGAAAATAGGTTTGGCTGAAGGCGGGATTCCTATCGGCTCAGTACTTGTTATTGATGATAAAATTGTCGCTCGAGGTCATAATAAGCGTATTCAATTGGAAAGCCCTGTATTACATGCCGAAATGGATTGTCTGGAAAATGCCGGTCGACTTAAATTTTCCGATTACAGAAGAGCGATATTATACTCAACATTATCTCCGTGCGATATGTGTTCCGGAGCGGTGCTTCTTTACGGGATTAAAAAGGTAATTGTTGGCGAAAACAAAACTTTTAAAGGTCCGGAAGAATATTTAAGGTCACGCGGTGTAGAAGTTGTAATTATTAATAATGATGAATGCCGCACGCTTATGGAGAATTTCATTCAAAAAGATCCGGAGTTATGGAACGAAGATATTGGTAAATAAATAATTTTGTGTCTTCAGATCTATCGATTTAGTTCAATTGTAGTTTCTAAAAATTTGCAGTACGGACGAAATTGAAAAGAAGAAGCTGCTTAAACTAACATCATTTTATAATAAGAAAAATTTAGCTGAAGAAGTGTACTTTTTATTGCGAATTCTTTTTGAAAAGGCTAAATTGAAACAATAAAAATTACTAATAAAAACGGGGTCCCTTTAAGATTGCATCCATAATTTTTCATCATTAATTAAAACAGCGGGGTAATATGAAAAGAGTAATATTTCTCTTGTTAATTCTTATATCAGCATCCGTTTACTGCAAGGACGAGCTCAAAGTAAAATCCAAAGTTGTTGAAGCTACTATATTTAAAAACAGGGCATTGATTACAAGGCAAGGTGAAATTAATTTACCAAAAGGGAAAAGTGAAGTTATATTTTCAAACCTTCCAGCCGATTTACAAAATTCATCCGTTCGTATTTCAGCAGAAGGAAAAGGAGTAATAAAAATTCTGGATGTAAAAGTCGAACAAAGATTCACAACTGAAGTTCAGCAGGAAGATATTAAAGCATTGGAAAGTAAAATTGATTCATTAAATCAACTAATACAAATAGCTTCCGACGAAATGAGAATACTAAACAGTAAAAAAGATTTTATTGAATCATTAAAGTCTCAGTCTGCGAGATATATGAATGAAAAAATGCTTCTTCAGGCAAATCCGACAAAAGAGTGGGGCGGTATTTTAAATTTTGTCGATAAAACTCTTGAAGACATTTATAAAGGTTTGAGAGAACAGGCAAGAAAAAAGTCTTTCTATCAGCAGCAAATAAATGTCATTAATACTGAAATAAACAAAAATAAAGGGATGAAATCTAAAAACTTTAAAGAGGTAGTGGTTACAATCGAAACGGAAGCATCCGGAAATGTGAAACTACAGCCTTCATATCTTGTTCAAAGCGCCGGATGGTACCCATTGTATGATGCGCGAATAGCCTCCGAATCGAAACAATGCGAGCTTGATTATTACGGAATGATACATCAAGCAACAGGTGAAGACTGGAAGAACGTTTCTTTAATATTGTCAACGGCCGAACCGATGTCGGTTAAAACTTTACCTGAATTAGACAGATGGTTTATTGATACAAAACCGCTGCCCATAAGACGAACCGAGCCTGAGGTTCGAGGCGGAAGGTCAGGCGATCTGCAGATTAATTATGAACAAAACTGGGGGCTGCCGGCAGGCACAGGGAATGTAACCGGATACATAATAGACAGGTCAACCGGGGAAGCTTTAATAGGTGCTAATGTTATTGTTGAAGGTGCAAATATAGGTTCAAGTTCCGATGTTAATGGAAAATTTCTTATTAATAATGTTCCAAAGGGTCAGCATAATTTAAAAATAAGTTATATCGGGTATCAAGCCAGAAGAATTCCGATTAACATAGAAGATAAAAGCATTGCCGATGTTACTATACCTTTGAATGCGGCTTCAATACAGGCAAATGGGGTCGTAGTTACAGCTCAAAGGCCCTCAGTTCAGAAAGTTCAAACAAATGCTATGAGGGTTCAACTAAGCGGATTGGAAGCCGAACATATTCAATATACAAATGTATATTCAAAAGAACTATCAACATCGTTTGAAATTCCTACTGAAAGTTCTATACCTAGTGATAATAATCAGCATAAAGTTACTATCGCTATTGAAACTTTACCGGTTGAATTTGCGTATACTTCAATTCCTAAAATAACTCCGAGTGTTTATTTGAGAGGAAAAATTGTTAATAAAAATGATTATCCTTTGCTGGAAGGTGATATAAGTATATTTGTCGATAATGATTTTATTAATCGAACGTACTTGAACACTATAGTGCCGTCTGATACTCTATCTTTAGCATTGGGAATAGATAACGGAATCCAAATTAAAAAAGTGCTGATAAATAAATTTACGGAGTCAAAAGGATTGTTAGGCGGCGGCAGGCAGATTACATATGATTATGAAATCCAAATTACAAACAACAGAAAGACAGAAGAAACAGTAAAAGTTTATGATCAGGCTCCCATTGCAATGAATGAGGACATAAAAGTAGAATTGCTTGAGCCTCAAATAGATATGGATAAATTAAACAACGACAGGGAATTAAAATGGGATGTTAAACTGAAACCCGGTGAAAAGAAAATCATACCTTTAAAATATACTGTTGAATTTCCAAATAATGTAAATGTGTATGGTTTAGAATAATCGTTATATAAATTATTTTAAAATGCCTCTGTTTTTCAACAGAGGCATTTTAATATTTTCGAATTTACTTAATCCTTACAAATTCAATCCTTCTGTTTTTCATTCTTCCTTCTTTAGTATTATTGGGAGCAATAGGATTATCCGGTCCTAAGCCGACGGCAGTTATTTTATCAGGATCTGCACCATGATTAACAAGCCAGTTTTTCACTGATTCGGCTCTCCTTTGAGAAAGTTTTATATTGAAAGAACGTCGGCCGGTATTATCCGTGTAGCCTCTTATCTCAACAAAAATGTCCGGGTTTGCTTTAAGTGTTTTTAAAGCTTTCTGCAAAGTTTGTTCAGACTCCGGAGTAATTTCCGCTGAATTAAGTGCAAAATTTATTCCTTCCAGAACGATAGGTGCTTTTATTTTTACAATATCGTCGTTGGGATCTAACGGATCGGTACCTCTTGCAACTTCTTTACCGTCATCAATACCGCCGCCGTCGGTATCTTTCTTTAACGGATTTGTTTTGTATTTCATCACTTCATCGCCATCTTTTAATCCGTCGCCGTCGGTATCCGGATTTAAAGGATCAGTATGATATTGATTCACTTCCTGTCCGTCTGTTAAACCATCTCCATCCGTATCTGCTTTATTCGGATCCGTTTTGTACTTATTTACTTCATCACCATCGCTTAATCCGTCACCGTCCGTATCAAATTTATTCGGATCGGTTTTATATTTCATTACTTCATCGCCGTCGCTTAAACCATCTCCATCGGTATCTGCTTTATTCGGATTGGTTTTGTATATCTTTACTTCATCACCGTCGCTTAATCCGTCACCGTCTGTATCTTTATTTAACGGGTTGGTCTTATATTTATGCACTTCATCTCCATCTGATAAACCATCTCCGTCAGTATCTGGATTATTCGGATCCGTACCTAATTCTTTTTCTTCTGCATTTGTTAATCCGTCATGATCATTATCCGCATTTCCCGATTCGCTGACAAATGTAAGACCAATTCCCAAATTGTAATAAGCATCAGGGGCTCTCCCTTCCTTGTAATAATTTAAATTATCTGTCAGAGATAACCCTGCGCCTAAAGAGACGTCAAAAAGTACAGAACCTCCTAAATTAAATTCTGCCCCTAAACCGAAGGGTATAATTTCGGTCCATCCTTTTTTATCAACCTGCTTTGGAGAGATAGATACCGGCAAAAATTTATTTTCGTAATATAAAGCGCCAATTCCTGCATATAAATATGGATTCCAGACGGTCGAATTAAACGGACTTATAATAAACCTGTAGTCAATAGGAATCATAATAGATTTATAATAAGCATGGGCAAGATCTAAACCGGCATTTTGTCCGTATCCTACACCAAAATCTCCTTGTACAACGCTTCCGTATTCGTACCTAAAAAAGATTCTTCCCAAATAAGAACTTTTTAATCCATAACTATAATAATCGAATTCATTAGCAGGGACAACACCATCGAAATGAAAACCATATTTTAATCCGTAGTCTTTAAATTGAGCTTTAATTGGCAATACACAAAGGATCAAAAGACCACCGGTAAGAATAAATTTATAAAAAGATTTGCTTTTCATATATCTCTCTCCTTTTCTATTATTAATTAAAAGATCAATAAATAAAAATATTTAATGCCTTCAATGGGAAGATATAGAATAATTTATAAGTTATTATGGCTTTATTCCAAAGTGGTATTGAAAAATTCAAAGTAAATTTAATTAGCTTAATCCCTTTATGCAAGAATTAAATTTACTTTTATGCTTTTAATATTTTATTAAACCTCATATATTTCATGTAAATACATCAGGTAAATTATTTTAAAACAAGATCTATTTTAAAAATCTATAATAAGTCTTTGTAGTTATTTATCATATAAATTATTTATTTTTAAATTGTAATTAGTTTAAATTGAATACTGCATTCCAATTTAAAAATGAGGTTTAATGGATTTCCCAAAGAGATACTCCTATAAGGATATTTTTATCCCCATTGTTTGTATAATAATATTCTTAGTTATGTATTTCATTACTAATGCTGTTAATCCGAAGGATTATGTCAATTTTATGTCTGATATTTTCGGATTTACAAATAAATGGTCTCATACGTATGGTCCTGAATGGTTTGTTGATATAAACAGCGATATATCTTCATTAGGTGGTCCGACTTTATTTTTCCTAATCATATTATTTGTCATTAGTCTGCTTTTTGTCCAGTACAGATTTAAGACATTAACAAAATTTCTAATAATAATATTCGGTTCGGTATTCTTATTATTTGTCTTGAAATATTTATTTAATAGTAATAGGCCGAATCAATTGGTAGGCCTAATTTTAAGTAATGATCTTGGGTTTCCCAGCGGACATGCATTTATGTCGCTGATTCTTTTTTATACATTGAATTTTATTACTACTAGACGAATGAGAGATAAATCCCTCAAATTTTTAATAAACACATCAACTATTATAATAATTATTCTAATAGGTTTAAGCCGTATTCTTATAGGTGCCCATAATCCTGAGGAAGTAATTGCGGGCTGGAGTGCCGGAATTTTTTGGATTTATATTACTAGTTTATTTTTCAGACGATTCCTATCATAAATATTAATACATTAATAAATCCTATGACTGATTTTGCTAAAATTATTATTAGGTAAGATTAACTGCATTCAAAACTAAAAATAATAAACATAAAATTTTTTCAATCGTCGGCACAATTACAATAAATAGAATCACTGCTGGATTTTTCTATTGATTCTCTTCCTTCTTTAAAAGCAAAATACGCAATACCAAGTGATCCAGCAGTATCAATGTAACTAATTTTAAAAATTGTATAGAGTAAGCTTGATACTAATAAGATAATAGATAAATTGAAACATGTTCTTGTACAATTTGCATCTGCAATAATTGCATCCGAATTTAATCCATGGCCTATCTTTAACTTATACGTCATAAGAGCGTACATTGAAGCGATTGAAACAATTGAAACAATAATTCCCGGTATTGTGGTTTCGGGTTTTATACCCTGAATTATATTAACTATCGAACCGAAAATTAAACCGGCGGTTAAAATATAAAAACTTATTCCGGTTATTTTCAAAGCAAGTTTTTCGAATTCATCCCAGCTATTTATCTCGTTTTTTTGCATTCTTAAAACCATATGAGCAATTCCTAAGCCGGAAAGAACCTCAACAAAACTGTCGATGCCAAAACCCAACAACGCTAAAGTTGCATCGCTTAAACCGAAAAAGACTGAGATACCGCCTTCTACAAGATTATAAACTATAGTAATAAGGCTTAAAATAAAAGCAGTTCTTAATAAGGTACTATTCATCTTAATCTTATTAACTTGAGTGCTCATTTGATAAATCCTTGATTACTTCAATTTGATACTTATACTTTTTTTAATATATAAAAATTAACTATTAAAATACCAAATTTTAGAAAGAATAATCATTTAATTATCTTTATTGAATAACTGTTAATCCGCTTATTAATCAATAACTTAGAGTAAATATCGGTGAAATTAATAATATACATATGTGATTATCGATAAAATGATTTATTAAATATAGAGCAACTTTTAAATGTTGTAAATTTTATGCGGAAAAATTATTATAAACCTTTTAATTAAAACTAGGAGTGAATCATGAAATTACGCAATTTATCTTTTATGCTGTTGTTAATGGTTTTATTCTTTGGATTTTCCAGCGGTTCATATGCCCAATCAGCAAAAACCCCGGATAAAACTAAAGTTGAAAAGAAAGTTAATAAGACTGCAATGAATATGAAAAAGTCCGGTAAAAAAGATATGAAGAAAGCTGAAATGAAATCTAAAACTGCTGCCGGTAAAATGGAAAAGAGTTCGATGAAGTCAGGTATGAAAGCAAAAAAGGGAATGATGAAGAGTAAAGAGAAAAACATGAAATGGGAAAAGGGTAAAATGAAAAAGATGAAGTCAAGCATGAAAAATTCCAAAACATGGTCAAAATCGAAAATGAATAACTCTAAAACAATGATGAAAAAAGCTGCGTCGGATAAAAAAGATATGAAATCAAATAAAAAATGATATTAAAAGTTCGATTAAAGTTATTTTAATTTTCAATATAAACTACTGGCTTACAATTTTTTTGTAAGCCTTTTTTTAATTTGTTATATGTTGGTAATTCATAATTAAACTCTTGATATAAATTTTTTATTATAAGAATCCCTGAAAAATTGTAGGCGAAATTAATATAAATTCTATAAAATGAGTATAATTATTAATTAAAATATGATTGGGAATTTATGAACCGTATAAATAGATTATTTGTAATTGCTGTTTTTTTATTAGCAATAGTAGATGGGTTAAAGTTTTTGCATGCCCAGGAAAAATTACACTCGTCAGCTTCTCTAAAAGGTGTTGCGGAAATGGGATTATTAATAGAAAATATAAACCCCTCACTGGATAGTGCTGGTATAGACGGAACAACTGTAAAAAATATTGTGCTGGATAAATTAGATGAAATCGGAATAAAGACAGTTCCTATGAAAGAGCTTGTAAATATTAAAGGTGCTCCGTATTTATATTTAAATATCGGTGCAATTAAATCATCTCAAGGAAATATTTTTTCAATAAGTGTAAACGTGGAGTTTAGGCAGAATGTAATTTTAAGCAGAAATACCAAATTGGAAAGTTTCGGAATACCTACATGGACAATATCAAGTATCGGATTATTTAGTAAAGATAAAATTACCAGGCTTTATGATTTTGTTAAAAAAGCAATAGATAAATTTATTTATGCTTATTCATATGCAAATTCACATTAAAAAATTATTCTCATTGAAATTGTGAATAATATTTTTTTAATGATGAAAAATTAGATAAAAATTATTTAATTTAACTATAAGAATTATTAATTATTTGTTAATATTACGTTTGGGGCTATAGCTCAGCTGGGAGAGCGTCTCGTTCGCAACGAGAAGGTCGGGAGTTCGATCCTCCTTAGCTCCACTAAAGCTTGTAGATTGCTGCAAGCTTTTTTCTTTTAATAAAATCTTGAGGTTAATCATGTTTGTTATTGCAGATTTTTGTATAGTTCCGCTTGGTGTCGGTGTATCGGTTTCCAAATATGTGGCGGAGTGCCAAAAGATATTTAAGGAATATAAACTCAATTATAAAATGCATGCGTACGGAACAAATATTGAAGGTGAATGGAAAGATGTATTCGCTGCTATCGAAAAATGTCATCAGGTTGTTCACCAAATGGGAGCACCGAGAATTTCATCAACATTGAGGATAGGAACCAGAACCGATCGAGATCAATCTATGAAAGATAAGATTGTCAGCGTTGAACAAAAGCTTGTTTGATAAATAAGAGCACTTTCATGTTACGATTATAAAAATTCAGATTTAATTCTTAGTTAATTTCCTAAATTGTGGTAAATGAATATTTTGTATTTTTAATTGTAATTATTAATGTCATCGCCAGCTTAAAATTTATTTTTTAAACTCATAAGCCGAATATTTGTGTAAATTATGGAGTCGGAATGTTCGAAAAAATATTAGATGCTGAAAAACGCTTATCCGGTATTGTAAACCGGACTCCGGTTATAACCTCAAACACACTAAATAAAATTGCGGGGGCTGAAATTTTTCTTAAATGTGAAAACTTTCAGAAAGTCGGGGCATTCAAATTCAGAGGTGCATTTAATGCAATTTCTCAACTTACTGATGCGGAAAAATCAAAGGGAGTAATTACTTATTCATCAGGTAATCATGCACAGGCGGTTGCGCTGGTCGGTAAAATATTAGGAATTAAAACTACAGTAGTAATGCCCAACAATGCACCCGTTATTAAAAAGAATGCAACTCAGAGTTATGGTGCAAACATTATTGAATATGATCCCGAAAAAGAAACCCGTGAAGAAATTGCTAAGCATATAAGTGAAATTAATGGTTACACTTTAATTCCTCCTTTTGATCATATGAATATTGTTGCAGGTCAGGGTACTGCAGCATTAGAACTTTTTAAAGAAGTTAAAAATCTTAATTTGCTATTAGTCCCTTGCGGCGGGGGAGGTTTGTTAAGCGGCTCGGCAATTGCGGTAAAAGGTTTATGTCCGGGTTGTAAAGTAATCGGTATTGAGCCGGAAGTGGCCGATGACGCAGCAAAATCCTTTCATACAAAAGTGTTGCATACTGTAAAAAATCCGCCTACTATAGCTGATGGCACTAGAACAGCTTCATTAGGTAAAATAACTTTCCCGCTGGTTTTAAAATATGTCGATGACATGCTTACAGTTTCGGAGAAAGATATAATTGAAGCCGTCAAGTTTCTGTTTTACAGAATGAAAATTGTTGTAGAACCTTCGGGAGCATTGGGTATCGCTGCTTTGTTAAGTAATGTTGTTAAACCTAACGGTAAAACCGGAATTATTATAAGCGGCGGTAATATCGATAAAGAAACTATGACGTTGATATTAAATTCTTAAATAATAAGTAATGGTTGGACAATTAAATAAAAATAAGTTCCCGGTATACGGCTGGATCGGATTATACTTAATTACATTATTTTGGATATTAAACTGGGCACTTACCGGTTTAAGAACAGATTGGGGCTTTTTTCCTTTATGGCTTGGGTACATTCTTACAATTGACGCAATTGTCTATATGCGAAAAAGTACATCATTAATAAAAAGAAATTTTATAAGTTTTATAATTTTATTTTTAATTTCCGCTCCGGCGTGGTGGCTGTTTGAATTCTTTAACACATATACAAAAAACTGGCATTACGACGGAAGACAATATTTCACTAATCTGCAGTATTTTCTTCTGGCTTCTTTAAGCTTTTCAACTGTTATGCCTGCTGTTTTCGAAACCGCAGAATTTGCCGGTACATTTAAATGGATAAAAAAACTAAAAGAAGGATCGATAATAGGACAAAGTAAATCATCTATATTCAAGTTATTTACTGCCGGAATAATTATGCTCATTTTGACAATTACCTTGCCGGAATATTTTTATTATTTAATCTGGATAGCATTATATTTAATTATTGATCCGATTAATTCTTTATTAAAAAATAAAACTTTGTTTCAATATAGCGGGAGCGGTAATTGGCGGCCATTAATTGCCCTGGCAACAGGTGCTTTAATCTGCGGTTTCTTTTGGGAAATGTGGAATTATTATTCATATCCCAAATGGATTTATCATTTACCGTTTGTTAATTTTCTTCATGTGTTTGAAATGCCGGTATTGGGATACATTGGATATATACCATTTTCGTTTGAACTTTATTCTTTATTTAATCTGGTTACCGGTATAATATCTAAAAAAAGATTTAGCGATTATCTGCAAATAATTTGATTTGATATTTTATCAATTAAGAATTTTATAATCTGATATTATTTAAGAAGTTTGAACCGGCATTTCTTTTAATTAAACAATTATTATTAATGTAGATCTGGTTATCTTATGAAAGTATTTTATAACGGCAAATTTGAGGAATTGGAAAGTGTAAAAATTTCACCTTTTGACCGCGGATTTTTATACGCTGACGGAGTTTATGAAGTTATTAGAACTTACAATGGTAAATTCTTTAGGTTGGATGATCATCTGGAAAGGCTAATTTACAGTTTAAATGAAATTAGAATCAATTATAATGATGTAAATCTTATTGAAAATATTTTGTATCAACTGGTTGACCGGAACAATTATACTTCCGAAGTTTCTGTTTATATACAAATAACGCGTGGATCATCCTTTCCCAGAAGACATTCTTTCCCGGAACAAAATATCAAACCCACGGTTTTTATTTCGGTCAATACTTTGGTTGAAAACAGAGTTGAAAATGAATCAGGTGTTAAAGTGATACTAGAAAAGGATATTAGGTGGCAGCGCTGTGATATAAAATCTGTTGCTCTTTTACCGAACGTTCTTGCAAATCAGCATGCAAAAGAAGAATTATCTGCCGAGGCTGTTTGGGTAAAAGACGGTTATTTGCTGGAAGGTTCCCATACGAATTTTTTCGGAATTAAAGATAAAAAAATGTGGACCGCACCTTTATCAAATTCGATTCTTTCCGGAGTTACACGGAAAGTTATTTTAGAACTATGTAACTTAATTAAGATTCCTTATTCGGAACAATCAATCAAAGAAAAGGATATTAAAAGCTTTGATGAATTTTTTATTTCCGGAACTACAACCGAAATAAAACCGGTAATACAAATTGATAAATTTAAAATCTCAAACGGCAAACCGGGGAAAATTACAAAAAACTTACAGGCAGCATTTTATGATCTGATTAAAAAGTAAAATCATTTAAAAGTCAATTTGGATAAAAATTTCTCTCTTCTTATAAATAAACAAATTTTATATTATCTATTATTATAATCTTGAATTAATTAATTTATTGGGAATAGAACTTGCATTCGACTAATGTATTTTTATTAACCGGTGAATGGTACGATTTACACGGTAAAAATCTTCTGGTATTCTACGGAACTTCGGAAGAATTAGGCACAGTGGAAATTATTTTTTCGAGGGTAAAACCGGTATTTTTTATTGAGCATGAATCTAAAGTCGAAGATATTGAAAGTCCGTTTACACGTAAAGAAGTTAAACTTAAAACTTTTGCAGGTAAAAAGGTTGATGCTTTATATTTTAATACACAAAAGGATTTAAGGATATCGTTTCAAACCCTGGAATCTCAAAATATAAAAACATATGAAGCCGATGTAGATCCTTTAAGAAGATTTTTAATGGAGCGGTTCATAAATGTACAAATGAGAATAGAAGGCGAGTATACCCGGAAAAATAATTTTGTTTCATTTATAAATCCCAGAATTAAACCATGCATAATTGCACCGCATTTTAAAGTTATTTCAATAGATATTGAAACCGGTATGAAAAATAGCGTACTTTATTCCATTGCCGTTCATGTAACAGATAATAATTATGAAGAAAAAAAAGTATTTATGTTATCACCGGAAGCTTATCATAAGAAAATTCCTGATTATATTTCTACATATTCTTCGGAACAAGAGTTGATAACAGATTTTATCTATTGGTTTAAGGATATTGACCCTGATATTATAATCGGCTGGCATGTGATAGGATTCGATTTAATGTTTCTGGAACGAAAATGCAACGAACTGCATATCCCTTTTCAGATTGCAAGAGGCAATGGAAAAGTATCCTTAAGAAATAGAAAAGCAGGAGGTTATTTTGCTTCTATTTCCGGGAGGATAGTAATTGACGGTCCTCCGTCTCTACGGTCCGGCTTTTTTACTTTTGAAGATTACAAGCTAGAGACAGTAGCGCAAGAAATTTTGGGAACCGGGAAAACAATTACACCGGAACAGGATAAAATAAAGGAGATTGAAAGATTATTCAAAGAAGATAAAGCCACGCTTGCAGAATATAATTTGCAGGATGCCGTTTTAGTAAGTGAGATTTTTAAAAAAACCGGCTTGATAGAACTATCAATTAAAAGAGCACAGTTATCCGGTTTATTGATGGATCAACTGGGAATGATGACTGCTGCATTTGATCATTTTTATCTTCCAAAACTGCATCGGTACGGATATGTTGCCCCAAACATAAAAGATATTGTAGGGATTGACCATGCTGCCGGAGGATATGTAATTGATCCCAAACCGGGAATTTATGACGATGTTTCCGTTCTTGATTTTAAGAGTTTATATCCGTCCATAATACAAACATTTAAAATTGATCCGCTTTCCAGGCTGCTTTCGGATATCGATACTATTAATACTCCTAAAGGATATAAATTTTCTTCTAGTAAACATTTTTTACCGGAATTTATTGAGTATTTGATGACTCAGCGTTCAGAGGCAAAAAAGAAGAACGATAAACAATTATCCCAGGCTATTAAGATTCTAATGAACAGTTTTTACGGTGTTATGGGAGCTTATAATTGCCGTTTTTACCATCCCGATTTACCGTCCGCTATTACGGGCATCGGCCAGTATTTATTATTAGGCAGCCGCGATCATTTGGAGAGTAAAGGATATGAAGTTGTTTACGGCGATACGGATTCTCTTTTTGTAAAACTTAAGATAGATGAAAAAAAAGTTAAGGAATTAATCGGCAATGATTTGGCATCTGAATTAAATGAATTTTGGAGGAATAAGATTTTAAATGATTATTCTTTGAATTCATATTTAGAAATTGAATATGAAAAATATTATAAAAAATTTATTATTACTCCTGCCAGAGGAAGCGAGACAGGTGCTAAGAAAAGATATGCCGGATTATTATTGAAAGACGGAAAAGAAAAGCTGGAATTTGTAGGGATGGAGTTTGTAAGATCCGATTGGACGAGATTAGCTAAAGAATTCCAGGTTGAATTATACCAAAGAATTTTTCGGAACAGTGAAATTTCCGAATGGATAAGAAAGATAATTAACCGTGTTAAAAACGGAGAGTTTGATGATAAGTTAATTTATCATAAAAGATTGAGAAAAAATATTGATGAGTATACAAAAAATGTTCCTCCTCAGGTAAAGGCAGCTAGAATGTTGGATACAACTGCCGGATCTGTTTATTACGTTATTACAAAGAGAGGGCCGATTCCTATTGAACTTGAGCATAATGATATAGATTATCAGCATTATATAGACAAACAGATTAAGCCAATTGCTGATTCCGTGCTTGTACTTTTAGGTGAATCTTTTGATGCTATTAATAAATCCGGACAATTAAATTTTTTTGATAATGCAGATTATTAGAAATTCTTAATGATTATTTAAAATGAGGTGCCATTTTTTTATTATAATTAAAATGGAAATTGAAATATGCTTCAACTACGCAAACCACCTAAAAAAGGAGTAATTATTTTATTTCTGTTCCAAATTTTTTATTATTTTAAAAATTATTATTTTATATTTTGGCTAATTCTTTAAGGTAATTTTTAAAAATTAGCTCGCATAAAATTCAATTCTAAAATAATTGTCTGTGTTAAATATTTATAATTAAAAATATTCTTTAAATGTAGCGTAATTTAATTTCTGATTCAATTAACTCTTAAATTAAATAACTGTTCAAAGAGGATAAACTTATAATTCTTAGAAGCATAAATGAGAAAAGCTATAAATTGGGGCATTTATGATAAATAATTCCAGCATTTTAATTGCTGAGGATGAAAATATAATAGCAAAAGACATTGCTAAAACCCTTGAAAAATTAGGCTATTCTGTTGCTGGATTTGCAAGGACGGGTCCTGAAATTATTGAAAAAGCAGCATGGCTGAAACCTGATCTTGTATTAATGGATATAGTTCTTGACAGTGAAATGTCCGGTATAGAAGCTGCAGAAAAAATTATGACCTGGTTTGAGATTCCGGTTATTTATCTTACGGCACTTGCAGACGACGAAACTCTTCAAAGAGCAAAAATTACGGAACCTTTTGGATATGTTCTTAAACCTTTTGATGAAAGAATTCTTCACTCTTCCATTGAAATGGGTTTATATAAACATAAAATCAATACCCAATTAAAACTAAGAACACAAGAATTAGAGCAGGAAAAAAACAAATCACTTCAATTGCTCCATAATATTTTTCCTTCTGAAATAGTTAAGGAGTTAAAGGAAACAGGGTCCGTAAAACCGCGCATTTTTGAAAATGTAACTTTATTATTTACGGATTTCCAGGATTTTACATCTTTTGCATCGGATATGCATCCGGTTCAGCTTGTAAGCGAATTAAACGATATTTTTAAGAATTTTGATTCCATTATTGAAAAACATGGTTTGGAAAAGTTAAAAACAATGGGTGATTCATACATAGTTGCCGGAGGCCTTCCGAAAGAAACCGAAGATCATGCAATTAAAACGGTTACCGCTGCATTGGAAATGCAGGAGTATATAAAAAATAGGAAACCGGTATTAGGCAGAAAATGGGAAATGAGAGCAGGGATTCATTCAGGGCATGTTGTGGCCGGGGTAGTAGGTAAAAACAAATTTACGTACGAAGTTTGGGGTAATACATTTAATATTGCTTCTAAAATGGAACGGAGAGGAATACCAGGTAAAGTCAATATTACTTCGGATACTTACAAATTGGTAAAAGATTGTTTTGATTGTGAATTTTTCAATGAAGTTGAAATAGTCGGTAACGGAAAAATCGGCATGTACTTAATTAGTTCTAAATTATAAACGGGGAGAAATATTAAAATATATTATATCTTTTATAATACAGTAAAAGTAAAAAGGACTATCCCTTTTATTAAATAGATTCGCAATCTTAAAACTTTTCAATTTAATAACATAATTATAGAATAAATTTCTTATAAAAAGTTGTTATTCTTTGTTTATATTTATAAATAAATTTTTTATTCAATTATTTAACCGGGTGATTAGGGTAAAGTAAAACAGGCGGAATGGAACAAAGTAAAATAAAAATTCTGATCGCTGAAGATGAATATATTGTAGCGATGGATATTAAAAAAATATTGGAAAAAATCGGGTACGAAGTTACTTCTTTTGTAAATAACGGAACGGACGTTATACAGAAAGCCGGAAGCGAGGAGCCTGACCTTATTCTAATGGATATTATGTTAAGCGGTGATATGAGCGGTATTGAAGCCGCCGAGATTATCAAAGGCAAATATGATATTCCTATTGTTTATTTAACTGCATTAACCGATGAACAAACTATTAATAAAGCAAAAATTACCGAGCCCGGCGGTTATATTTTAAAACCTTTTGATGAAAAAGGGCTGCGTAGTGCCATTGAGATTGCGCTTTACAAGGCAAAAATAGAAACACAATTGAAGATAAAAACTAAGGAACTTGAAGAAGAGAAAAATAAAACCGATGAATTGCTTCACCATATTTTACCTAAAGAAATTATAAAAGAATTAAAACAGACTGGCTCCGTAAGTCCTAGACATTATCAAATGATTTCTATACTGTTTACGGACTTTCAAGGCTTTCGTAACATTTCAAATTCACTTCCTCCTTCCGAACTAGTTGCAGAATTAAATGAAATTTTTTACAGTTTTGATTTAATTATTGAAAAATACGGCCTTGAAAAACTGAAAACTTTGGGTGATACTTATATGATCGGAGGCGGACTTCCGAAAGAATCCAGTGATCATGCTGTTAGAGTTATTTGTGCCGGTTTGGATATGATTGAATTTTTGAATAAAAGAAATATAAATACCGACATCAAATGGTTAATGAGAGTAGGGGTAAATTCAGGGCAGGTTGTTGCCGGGATTGTTGGAACAAATAAATTTTCCTATGATGTTTGGGGAGATACGGTAAACATTGCAAGCAGAATAGAAAGTAATTCCGAACCGGGCAAAATAAATATTTCCGGCAGTACTTATGAATTAATTAAAGACTATTTCAATTGTGAATATAGAGGAAAACTAAACGCTAAAGGGAAAGGGGAAATTGATATGTATTTTGTGAAAAGCGAAAAACCGGAAGTAGCCGATTATCTAAATAAAATCCGATCTTAATTAAATTATCTAAAGACGGGTATCTATTTCAAGAATAAAATTATTATCTAAATTCCCATTAATTTGTGAATAGCCTGAACTTAAATATTTTTCGTCGGGTTTATAAGTTTCGGAGTATTTACACGATAATGCAAAATTAAAAGGAGTTTGGTACTTAAGCGTTACATACCATCTTATCCCTTGGCCATACATTGCTAAATTAGAAAATATACCGGAAATTCCGCTTTCAGATTCATAAATTGCCGAGTTAAAAGAGTCGGTTTTAAAGAAAATAATCCTTCCTGTTAAATCTAAAGATTTAAATAATGAAGTTTTTATTTCTTGAAAAACAAGTAATCCTTTTTCTTTACTTTCGATTTCCGCCAGGTTAAAATAACTAAGTTCCAATCTTTCCTTCAATTTTATTACCCTCGAAATTTTATGTATTACTTCAAATCTAAAGCTTTGCTTAAGTCTTTTTGTTATTGAGAGTGTATTGCCTATATCCGCACAAACATCCTTATTTTCATATTTATATCTTAGTCTTATTTTAACCGAATTGAAAGGTGCTGATTTTAAATTAAACATGAATTCATTTCCGCCGGAAGGTAACGGATTTGTATATGTGGAGTACGGATATTTGAATTGATCATAATAAAAATTTACCTCGCCTATTTTCATTATCCATCGTATCCCGTTATAAATGCCGAATTCATTTTGCGTTGAGCCCGAACTCTCTCCAAATCCGTATCCATGGAGATTTATAAAATTTTTCGAGTAATTTCTTATTGATATGATATATGAAAAATTTTTCACAATTAATTCTATTCCGCCTACAGTAGCTGTATGCTTGCCGTCAAGTGCTGTTTCGCCGAAAATATTTACTGATGATAAATAAAAATTGTAATAAATCGAATAGAAATTAAAGGATTGATTTTCAAAATTGTTATTTGAATTGATTTGAAGAGGATTGCTGAAATAAGTATGGTAAGCTGAGATGCCTGTCCGCATAAATTTTTCAATTGAGAAATCCAGGTTTGCACCAGCTAATTTTTCCGATGCTGCTTTTCTTTTAGCAATTTCAGTTTCGGTACGGTGGTAACCGTCTGCCGGCATCGATAGAATTTCTTTAGAAATAGGATCGATGTTTGCGTCAAATTTATTTTGTGAATAAAAGGCGGAAACATTAAATGATCCGATTGATACAGTAGCCGCCATACCGCGGAAAAAGTTATTTTCGTTTGTACTTATATAAGGGATAACTCCTCTTCCGTTCTTTTTAACGGGGAAAACTGCATTTGAGCCTTTTGAGAAACCGTAGGAACCCCAGAGTGCTAATCCCTGTCCGAATTCAAGTCCATAGTCTCCAATCACTAAATTCTTAACCATGCCTAAGTCTTTTAAAGCAAAATGAAAGGAAGAAAATTCATTTAAAGGCTTTTCACCCGCATCCTTTTCAATTAATCCTCCTAACTGAATTTGATGATTATATTTCAGTAAAACCCTGTTATATACTTTATATGGCGAGCCTTCAAATTTATTTTCTAAAAATCCTTTTCTTGTCTGTAAATCCTTTGAAATTCTATTTCTTATTTGCAAAGATGTTTTATTAAAATATTCGGATATAATATCTCCACCTTGCTTTTTTCCACTAATACTTTTTTTATTTTGATCAACAGTTAAAAAAGGAAGAATTTCCGCAACTTTATTGCCGGACAAACCTTCAACCGAATATAGTTCCTGCTTTGAGAAAAACTTCCCGTATTTTTCTCTATGCTTAATAATTAAATTTATTTCAATAAGATTTAAATACGGGATCCTTTGAAAATCTCCGGAACCGGCTTTATTTAAATCAACCGGATTCTTAATTAAGTCTTCAAAAAAATCATACATATCCGAATTATCTGTTTCATCGGAAGACTCTTCATATAAATTATCAATTAAATTATCAGTCTCTGCTTCCGATGAGTCCGACTGTGCATATAGGTTATTGCATATAAATATTAAAATCAAAATAAATATTTTTCTAAGAATTGGTAACATTAAAGAATATGCCCCTTTTTTATTGAATAGAAAATATCAACGCAAATGGTTTCTAATTTTCTCGGATCTACTCCCGCTTTGACCAAAACTAATAATAATGCCAGCTTGATGTGTTAATCCCAAGTCCGGATGAGTAAAGACAGCATAATCTAAACCTACGAATGAATAATTAATCCCTATGCCTGCGGAATAAAGCGAAGGCTCATTCTGAAAACCGGTTCGGATGGAAATGTTTTTTATGATTTCATATTCTATCCCGAACCGTAAAGAAGCATTTAGTATAATATCTTTTTCAATTGCCGCATTAAAGGAAAGATTATCCAAAATATTTATACTAAATCCTGATGAAAAGATCATGGGTATTTGATTTTCTTCTTTTCCGAAAGTTGCCCTATTTAAATTATGAATAGTAAATCCCCATCTTATATTTTCGGATAAATATACCAATCCGCCGAGATTCAAATAGAATGCATTTGCTTTGCCGTAATTTTTTATCGATACAGTATGAAAATTAAAAACAATTCCGCAGAAAAATTTATTCAAATAATTATAAGAGAACCCGGCAAGAATTTTATTTTCTTTATATAAATCAAAACCGTAGCTCATTCCGCCGATTGAAATGGAACCGAATGGAAACGGTTCGTTATAAGCAATATAGCCGTTGGCTAATTCTGTTAACCCGAAAGGAGCAGGTGAGTAATATACTCCGACTTCTCTCCAGTCCATTTGAGATAGGCCCGCAGGATTATTGAAAATTGCAAAAACATCATTGCTTAGCGCAACGTCTGAATGTGATAGGGAAATTTGTTTTGCCCCTGGATTAATCTGTGAAAAACTTGCGCGGCCTATAAAAATACTAAGTAAAGTTATAGTTAGGTATCGCAAATTTCAGATATTTAAAAGTTTGTTGTTAGATTATATTGAAATTCCTATATTAAATCAACTATAATTTGAATTTAAAGGATTTTTTTATGAAATATTTAATGGCTGCATTTCTGCTGTTTTCCAGTGTTGTATTTGCACAAGAGCTTAATTGTACCGTAACTGTTAACATGGATAATATTACTCCTTCGAGTAGGCATTTATTAGACGGCTTTTCCCAAGCCGTATCCGATTATTTAAACAAAAATCATTTCACTTCAGATAATTGGGTGGGGGGACGAATAAATTGCGGAATGAGCATATTCTTTTTGAGTGCCACTAGTGACGGTAATTTTTCAGCCCAAGTAGTTGTTACAAGTCAAAGACCGGTTTATCAGTCAAACAAAAACTGTCTTATGCTTAGCATAAATGATAACATGTGGTCTTTCACATATCAACAGGGACAGGCATTCATTCTTAATCAATCTACCTTTGATCCTTTAACCAGCTTTCTTGATTATTATGCATATATAATTATCGGATATAATGAGGATTCGTGGGAAGAGTTTGGCGGTACGCCGTATTTCAATAAAGCATTGAATATTGACAATCTAGCGCTTACGAGTTCATTTTCAAAAGGATGGGTAATCAGCAGCAGTTCATACAGCAGGGAAGGATTGGTTGAGGGTTTATTGAATGATAAATATCGTCCGTATAGAGAAGCATTTTTTCAATATTACTACGGCATTGATTTTTATGAAAATAGGAATAAAGCAGAAGGCGCTCAAAAGATTGCAAATGCCTTAAAAATGATTTACGGTTTAAGGAATAGTGTGGATTTTGGAAGTGTTGTTCTGAGAACTTTTTTCGATGCAAGGAGCGGTGAAATAGTTCAATACTTAAAAAATTATCCCGATAAAAATATTTTTGTAATGTTAACAAAAATTGATCCTGCTCATACTGCAAAATATGATGCGGCTATGGGACTAAATTAATTCTTATAATTCCGTCACCTTGAGCGATGTTATAAACAACATTAATATTTTTAATAGTCTCTGCAAAGATTGTATATCTGCCGTTTAAGTGAGGATAATTTCCGGTGGTAACAAAGCATTGAGAACCTTCCGTATCCTTACCTGCGCTTGCCATACCTACCATCCCGACATTGTAATTTAAAGGGGAAAATTCGGATACTATATCATAACCCGGACCGCCCCAGCCTGTTTCTTCCGGATCGCCTCCTTGTATTACAAATCCGGGTACAACTCTGTGAAATATATTTTGATTAAAGAATTTCTTTTTTGCGAGGTAACAAAAGTTCCCTGCCGAAACAGGTGCGTATTTCGGCAAAAATTTGATTTTAAAATTTCCTTTTACCGTATAAATTTCAGCATATTTATATTTAAAAGCATCAGCCCAGATACTATTAAAATATTTATTATCTTTGACTAAATTGCTGGTCGGAAGTCCTAATTGCTTGTATGCATATTTCTTAATCGAATATTCTTCCGAATTGCCCAGATTTTTAAGAACGCTTTTATATAGATTATTATCTATTTTTTCGGCTAATTCTGTTAGTGACATCAAACTTTCTAAATAGTCCGGATTGTCTTTATAAATCTGAACTTGTCTTTTTATTATACCGGATAATCTGCTTTTACTTGAAGTAATGTATGATGAATCAATACCGTCGGCTGCTATTGAGATTAAGGCAGGTGACTTTGAATTTAATGAGTTAATTATTAATTGATACAAATTGTTATTTACATTGGTATTATTTTGAAATTTCAATGCCGATTCCAAAATCGATATTTTATCCTTTCCACCAACACTTGAAAATTTGTTTAATAAGAATTCCAAGGCATCATGAGATTTGGTGTATAAACCGCATTCTTTGTAGAAATATTCTTTTGGAATGTCCTGTTCATATTCATTTTTAATATATTCAAAATCCGGCTTGAATAATTTTATATAACTCAAAAATAATTCGCCTCTCGTATTGGCGGTATAATTTTTATTTTTTGTTGCCTTTATTAAAAAATTCTTTAAAAAGATTTTTAAAGAATCATTCAGTTCCAAAAATTTAACCGATGAAGCTAACTCAATGGCGATATTAGGATTTTTGTCGTTTAATAAATCTAAATATAAATTTAAATCCTTCTTATTGTTAAAGGGATAAAATACCAGTGCCTTGATTGCCGCGATTTTTATTGTAAAGTTATTGGAGCGGAGTAATTTATTAAATAAAGTTTTATTTCCAGGGAAATATTTATTCAATTGCAGGCATCCCAGGAAATAGGGAATGGTTATTTCTGCGTATTTTTTTGATAGTTCGGAGGAATCTTTGAAATTGAAATATGATTTCAGTTCTTCGCTTAATGATTTATTTATTTTAGGCGTACTTCCGATTCTATATAATGCAAATGCAGCTTCAAAATTTCTTCTGCATGGAAATTTATATTTTAATAACTCGTTATATAAAATAGAAATCGATTTCTGTTTTTCCCCGATTTTTCTAATGTAAAAATTATACAGAGCTAAAGAAATTCCATCAAAATTACTTAGTCTGTTTTTGTTATAGGATTTAAATAAGAAATTGTAGGTATTCAAATTTCCGACCTTACCAAGTGTTTCAAGTATATCATGAATATCTTTATCTGAATTATTGGTTTGAGATAATTTCGACAAAAGAAAGTTTACGGATTGTATATTTTTGCCTAATTCTCCTAAAGCGAAACAAATGAATTTTGAATGCTTTCCGAAATCCAATTGTAAAATTTCCTTAACCCAGCTTGTATCTTCACTTTGAGCCAGAGATAATAGAGCAGCATTTACTTTGACGCTATCATTCGAATGCAGATATTTATTTTCAATGCTTTTATCAAACTGTCGCGTATAAGTAGTTTGTACCAGATCTTTATCGGCATGTGTGTATTGTGCTTTGCAGGTAAATTGAAAAAGAAGAAGTATAGGAAAAAATAACACGTAGGCTTTCATAATTTATCCGGTTTTATTTTTAGGGCAGGAATTTTTAAAGTTAAAAGGCCGTCCAAAAGGAGTTAATCAACTGCTTTTGAACGACACTTTTTTTATAATAATAAATTATATTTTTTTCTCGTAAATCCGATATTTTTTATACAGTTCTCCGTTCATTACATCCGCACCTCTGTTCATCATTGCATTATCTTCAAGAATCCAGCTAGCCTCTCCTAAATCAATTCCAAGTTTATGTGCACGATTAACAATCTCCCAGTAAAATACCGAATCCAATCCTTTCTTCTGGTATTCCGGAATTAATCCCAGCGTAATAATCCTGCACCACTTAATTTTCTTTTTCTGTGTAAACAATTTAATTATGCCTGTCGGAAATAATTTACCGTTCATCTGTTTGAACACATAATTGTAATCCAGAAGTACAAGTGCAAATCCCATCAGGTTACCTTTTACTTCACCGAATAAAACGAGCGACGGTTCAGCTAATGGTTTCAAGTCTTTAGCCATTGCATCGAGTTCTTCATCTGTCATTGGTACAAAACCCCAGTTGGGAGCCCATGCTTTGTTATAAACAAATTTTACTTTTTCCACATCCGCATTAAATTCCTTCATATTCAACTGGGTAATTTTTAAATCGTACCGCTTTCGCGCCAGTTCGGCAACACGTTTTAATTTTTCCGAACTAATAACTTTTTTATTTTCAAGCTTGTAAGCATAAAGATCTTTTGCTTTTGCAAAACCATAGTTGTCACAGAGATCAAGGTAATATTTTGGATTATAAGTCATAAGTATTCTCGGTTCATCATCAAAACCTTCCAGCAGCATGGCATATTCGTCATTGCTAGACGGATTGGCTGGTCCTCTCATGGCATTTAATCCTTTACTTTTCAGCCAATCTTTTGCGGTATCAAATAATGCATTAGCAACTTCCTGATCATTAATACATTCAAAGAAACCGAAAAAGCCTACTTTGTCGTTATGATATTTATTATGCAGGTCATTTTTTATGGCTGCAATTCTGCCGACTAACTCTCCGTCCCTTTCTGCTAGAAAATACTCTGCTTCGGCATGTTTAAAGAAGGGATTTTTTTCTTTGTTAAGAATTTTTTTCCTATCCATAATCAATGGCGGAACCCAATTCTCATCGCCCTGATAAATCTTCCATTGAAATTTAATAAAGCGCATTAAATCTTTTGGGGACTTGACGGTTGAAATATTAATAGAACTCATTTAAACCACCTCGCAAAAATAAAAGCATATCATTTAATTTGATGATATGCTTTAGGTTTGGAAATCATGTTAACTAATTAAATTAGTCCTAATTTTTTCCCCGTTTCCGTAAATATGTCAATAATAGCATTAAGATGTTCTTCTTTGTGAGTTGCCATATAACTGGTTCTCATCATTTGTCTGCCCGGAGGAACACCTGGAGAGATAAAAACATTTACAAACAAACCGGCATCATATAGCATACGCCACATTTTAAAAGCAATATCATCATTGCCTACGATAACCGGGACAATTCCGGTTCTGCCTTCCAAAACAGTAAACCCTGCTTTCTTAAGTCCTTGTCTCACTTTATCAGCATTATTGATCAGCATTGTTACTCTTTCCGGTTCTTTTTCAAGAATTTCCAAAGCTGCTAAAGCAGATGCGACGGAAGCAGGAGTAGGAGAAGCACTGAAAATTAATGCAGGTGAATGATGTTTTAAATAATTAATAATTTTTGCTTCACCGGCAACAAATCCTCCCAAGGAAGCAAATGTTTTACTGAAGGTTCCCATTGTTAAATCTATTTCATTTTCAAGACTAAATTCGCTGGCAGTTCCTCTTCCGCCTTTACCTATTACGCCTACGGCATGAGCATCATCTATTAAAATTCTTGCACCGTATTTCTTTGCAATTTTGTTTAGTCTATCAAGTTCTACAATTTCTCCGCCCGTGCTAAATACACCATCACTTACAATTAACTTGCCGGCATCAGAAGGTAATTTTTTCACAACTCTTTCCAGATCATCCATATCGTTATGCTTGTATCTCGCGAATTCTGCTGTGGCTCCTTTAGCCATTAAGTTTCCGGCAATAATACATGCATGGTTGTCTTTATCAGAAATTACATAATCTCCCCTTTGAACTAAAGTCGGGATAATACCTTGAGCTGTTTGATAACCTGTGCTAAAAAGAAGGACAGCTTCTTTATTAAAGAATTTAGCTAATTTTTCTTCCAATTCAATATGCAGATCCAATGTTCCGGTAAGATAACGGGATCCGGAACAGCCTGTTCCATATTTTTCAACTGCTTTTATTGCTGCTTCTTTTACTTTTGGATGGGCGGTAAGTCCTAAATAGTTATTTGAACCAGCCATAATAACTTTTCTCCCCTCAATCTGGACTACCGGTCCTTCATTTTCTTCGATTGGCCTAAAATAAGGATAAAGCCCCAAAGCTTTTATCTCATCAGCTCTGGTAAAATCATAGCATTTTCTAAATAAATCCAACATACCTCCTTTTTATGGATGGGAAATGAATTATTTTTTTAAAATTAACGAATAAATTTCTTAAATTTCGCCGTAAAATGTATCATTAAATACCCTTAAAATCAAATAGAAATAGACTATGGAAGATAAGAAAATTGCAGTAGTTACAGGAGCCAACGGCTTTGTAGGCAGCCATCTGGTAGATTTACTTTTAAATAAGAATTTTATTGTTAGATGCATAACAAGAAAATCCAGTAACCTCCAGTGGCTTGAAGGAAAGAACGTAGAAATTTTTAACTGCGGACTTTTAGATAAAGCCGGTTTAAGAAAAGCATTTAAAGATTCCGAATATATATTCCACGTGGCAGGAGTTGTAAAGTCAAAAAAACCAAAAGGTTATTTTGATGGTAATGTAGAAACAACCCGGAATTTATTAGAAGTTGCCTTGGAATTTAAAGATACTATTAAAAAATTTCTTGTAGTCAGCAGTCAAACTGCAACCGGACCTTCCTTAAACGGGAATCCGGTAGATGAAAATACAAAATGCAGTCCGATTACAACTTATGGAAGGAGTAAGTTAGCCGAAGAAGAATTGGCTAAAACTTATATGGATAGACTTCCAATCACTATCTGCCGCGCGCCTGCTGTTTTCGGTGAAAGAGATACGGAAATATTTATCTTTTTTAAAACTTTTAACAGCGGATTGATGACAAAAATAGGTTTCGGTAAAAAGCAGTTAAGTATTATACATGCTGTTGATCTGGTATACGGATTTTATTTAGCGGCGTTATCGGAAAAATCCGGCGGACAAATATATTTTATTAGTTCCGAAAAGTATTATACATGGGATGACATCATCAGAATTACTTTAAAAGTGTTAAATAAAAAACCTGTAACTGTCAATGTCCCGCATTTCGTCGTATTTATTATTGCAGCTATTGCACAATTTTTCGCACTTTTTAGTAAAAAGCCTGCCACTTTAAATATTGAAAAAGCAAAAGACATAACTCGAAAAGAATGGACATGCGATACAACTAAGGCTATTCATGATTTAGGCTATCACCAAAATATCTCTCTTGAAGAGGGGATTAAAAGAACATGCGATTGGTATAAAGAAATGAAATGGTTTTGAGATAACAGTTTGTTTAGGGAAAAATAAGATAATGTTGAAAAGGCTGATCTTTATAATAACATTAACCTGGATTTTTATTGGTAATGTAAATTGCCAGACTAAAATAAATACTCAAAAAAACGTTACTAATCACTTTTATAACAAAGCATTGGGTATTTCATTTGATAAAATTGGCAGAGTGATAAAACACGACAGTACGAATTACAGTATAGATCTATTCTCAAATGTTTCTTCTAACGAATCTGCTGTTGTACAAATATCGGCTGCAAACAAATTATTTGTCGATTTGCCCGGAAGCTATGGCGGAAGATTATATCTTGATTCACCTTCTGCCGCTAAACTTTATAAAAATATACTGCTGGTTGATTCTATTAATACAGGTCGGCATAATTTTAAACGCGAATATTGGGCGGTGTACGCCGGAATGGGAATGTGGGATTGTGTTATTAATTGTTATACTTATGTAAAAGGGAAGTATTATATTGTTTCACTAGTCCAAGATGAAATGATGGGCAAACCGGGAGAAATAAATAACGGGAAAAGGATTTCATCAAATGAATTAAAATCAATAATTTTATCCTCTCTTCAGGATAAGATGAATACTAATGTAAATAAGTTTAATGATTTGCTTCATTCTATTCGGATTCAAAATAAATGATTAATGAATTATTTAGATGAAAAAATTTTTAATTCCTTTTTTAACGGTTCTCTCAATTTTATTATTTAATAAGATTTCATTTTGTATCGGCATTTCAAGCGACTCAACAACAATTAGCGGCAAAGGAATGTTTCTTTGGAAACTTTGGGATGAATACGGAGGTCGTAAAAATTTAGACACAATAATTACCAAACTGAAAAGTGAGGGTATTACATGGCTGGTTATAAAAATGGGTGATGGTGATAGTAATTATAATACACCCTATCATGCACTTTACGAGTGGGCGGATTCTAATTACTTAAACATGGACAATGTAGTATCAATTTTTCATGCTAATGGAATCAAGTTGCTTGCTTTCCAATATGTTTATGGAGTTCCGCATCATTGGGGGAATTCTGCTTCCGAAACGGATGTGGCAAACTCAATTCTAAGCGTAAAAGGTATAGACGGCATTTTAATTGACGCTGAAGTGCAATACGATACCTTGAGTAATACCGCTGTTGCTGCCATGGCATACTGTGACAGCATTCGTGCTCACCATCCCGATGCGTATATTGGCCTTACTTCATGGGCGCGTATAGACGGTCATAACTCGTTTCCCTGGACAACATTTCTTGAACGTGTTAATGTTAATATGCCTCAGGCATATTGGGCAGCAAGGCCAACCACTCCTCAGAATGAACTTAGTATTATGAGCAGCCAGTTCACTTATTGGATAAATAGATGGATTAGTTTAGGAGATAAAGCTGCCGACAAACCTATTATACCGCTGGGTCAGGGAGAAGCTTTTAAGGATATCGACGGAACAATCGAGGGTAACGATGTTAAGCAGGGCGATATAACAAGCTTTTGCAATTTATCGCAGACGACTTATAATTATCCAGGTGTAAGTTTATGGGAATACGGCCAAATTTCTCATTCTTACGTATGGAGTGAATATGCCGTCGCCTGGCAAATTACTGCTGTATCAAATAGGATTAATAAACCTAATAATTATAAACTTTCACAGAATTATCCTAATCCATTCAATCCGACTACAACAATAAATTATGAAATTCCCAAAAGAAGTTTAGTAATAATTAAAATTTATAATATTTTGGGAAAAGAAATAGCAACTTTGGTGAATAAAGAGGAGGAAGCCGGGCGTTACAATATCCGATTTATTGCGAACAAGTATAAACTTTCCAGCGGAGTTTATTTTTATAGAATGCAGGCTGGAAAGTTTGTCGAGACTAAAAAATTAATCCTAATGAAATAAATATTCAGCTGATTTTATCTAATATTCTTATTTTGTCTTTATCGAATCCTCGTGTGACATCAACTTTAATTTATTAATCTCCTCCTGCACACCTCTAATTTTAGGAAAAGTATTTTGAAGCTTTTGAAGAATTTCAATTGCTTTCCCATATTCATTTAAGTTTACATAAATTCTTTCTAAATTAATATAAGGATCGCCGGGAGTTGATATTTGGTTAATAGTAACCTTATCAAGGTCTTTTAATAAATACGGTATCATTTCAGATGCAACCTTTTTGTAACTATCCATCGCATTAGCTGCAAGATAAAGATTCTCTAAGCTGTATAGAGATCTATAGTCCCAAGGTAAAACCGATGCAGGTATATATTTTTCAGCAATATTTAATGTTTTTAAACTCAAGCTGTCGTTATGCATTTTAAGATGATAAGCAAATGCTAATTGTAAAAACGTATTACGACAGTTTTGAATTAAATTTCTGTCGGTTTCATCAAAAAATATTCCTTTATCATTCAATCCTCTAAATTTGAAACCGGGTTTATACTTTTTTGAATAAGAAGGATTTTCATTAAAGAGGTCTTCCGAAGTTATTTTTATGTTTACATTTACAGAGCCTTCATTTTTTATCGGGATAAGACGGGAAGCGAAACCTTCCATCTCTAAATAATGGTCCATACCAATAAAACAATTAGGTGAGCAAGTTGTTGAGAAATATATAGGCCTATCCATAATATTATTCGTAACAATATCTTTTACTACTATATCCTGGATTCTAATACCTTTAATACCGCCGACCTCAATTGTGGGATTCATAATGAAAGACATTTCCATATTACCCGGCATGGAAGTATCTTCTGCGTTTATTACTGATTCGTCTGAATACCATAATTTTTTAATTTTATTTTTTGAAATCGGGATTGTAATTTTTTGCGATTTCCATTCAATCGGAGAAAGCTGTTTTATCATCTGGTTAGACATACTGAACTTAACTTTTAACGCTCCGTATGGGGATGTATTCTTTAACTGTTCAACATACCAATCCGTATTTGCCAAACTTAAGCATACTACCCTTATATCTCTTCTTACACCTTCAACATCCTGCAAATACCACAGAGGGAAGGTATCGTTATCTCCGTTTGTAAACAGTATTGCATTAGGCTTGCAGCTTTGCAGCAAATTATAAGCAAAATCCCAGGGCAGCCAGTTATGCGATCTGTCGTGAGTAAAATAATTTGTCCTCAGCATGTTCCCCGGTATCAGCAGCAGTGCTAATCCCAAACTAGCAAAAGCAGCGGTTTTTCCCAGAGAACTGCTCTTGATTTTTTCTCTTATCCATTCTGCAATTTCCCTTACCCCTACCGCTATCCAGGCGGCAAAGACAAAGAATGCCCCCGGGTAAAAGTAAAACCGGTCTCTCGGCTGAGGCTGCTGCTGGTTTTGGTAAAAGGCTATCAAGTAGCCCATAAATATAAACAATATTAGGAACGCTGTTGCCATCTTCCAGTCTTTCTTAAACAGGAAGAAAAGTCCGACAAATCCGATTATAAATGGTATTCCGTATAATTGTTTCCAGGTGGATGGTGAATCCTGAACGGTTGAGGTTTTGCCTATAAAATTCCAATAAAAGTATCTGTTGAACATGTGGTCGATCTGATACTGCCATAAGAAATCCAGATCACTGCTGTAATTTGTATAAATTCCTTGTTGATTAGGTTGAGAAGAAAATCTTCTCTCAAAGATGGGGAAGTCGCCATACTGTTCACGGTCAAGGTAATACATCAATTTCTGAAAATTATCCGGCCAGTTCTCATTCATCGGGGGACTTTTTTCCGAACGGATGATAATTCCCGCATAGGTTGTAAAACCTAATATGGTAAACAGAAGTGCTGTGGTTGCCACATTTGCAAGTCCCTTCTTGTTCTTTGCCGTCCAGTAAATCAGATATACTATTATCCCGAGTACAATCAGGAATAGGACTAAGTTA
>Ga0307441_1000063_pt1 | contig 47841 bp, 43 predicted proteins | sample SalMarWE160420MG_FD_202149 | JGI IMG/M metagenome (GOLD analysis project Ga0307441, IMG submission 202149) | Salt marsh sediment microbial communities from the Plum Island Ecosystem LTER, Massachusetts, United States - WE1604-20 | ecosystem: Environmental > Aquatic > Marine > Intertidal zone >... | reverse complement strand
AGCGAGCACGTCCACCGGCCGGAGCGGAACCGCGACAGTCTAGCACGCGTCGCAGACGTGCTCGCGCCGGCTAGCCAAGCGGCGCGAGCCGCTCCCGGACGGCGCCGGCCTCGGCCACCCGCTCGGCGCCGGCTCGCCCCTGCCACGAACGCATCCGACAGCGGGGCGCGGTCGCCCTTGATAGCATCGTGAGCGGCGCCGGGAGGCGCCTGCAAGGAGGCGAGCATGCATCTCGGAATGGTTGGGCTCGGTCGCATGGGCGCCAACATGACGCGACGCCTGATGCAGGGCGGGCACAGCGTGGTGGTCACCGACATCGACGAAGCCAACGTCAAGGCGCTGGCCGACGAGGGTGCAACGGGCGCGTCATCGCTCGAGGAGCTGATCGGGGCGCTGCCTGCGCCGCGCGTGGTGTGGCTGATGGTGCCGGCAGGCGACGCCACCGAGTCGGTCTTCCGCGAGGCGCTCGGTCACCTGGCGCAGGGCGACCTCATCATCGACGGTTCGAACTCGCACTACACCGATACCCAGCGACGCGGGCGCGAAGCCGACCGCGAGGGGATCAGGCTGGTCGACGCCGGGGTGTCGGGCGGCATCTGGGGGTTGAAGGTCGGCTACAACATCATGGCCGGCGGCGATGACGGCGCCTTCGCGCTGGCCGAGCCGGCATTGAAGACGCTGGCGCCGCAAAGCGGCTACGCGCACGTCGGCCCCGTTGGCGCCGGCCACTTCGTGAAGATGGTCCACAACGGCATCGAGTACGGCCTGCTGCAGGCCTACGGCGAAGGCTTCGAAGCGCTCGCCGCTTTCCCCGGCGCGGACCTGGATCTGCGCACGATCGCCGAGCTGTGGACGCACGGTGCCGTCGTGCGCTCGTGGTTGCTGGAGCTGCTGGCCGACGCCCTTGCGGACGATCCGCGCCTCCGCCGCCTCCAGGGCTACGTCGACGACAGCGGCATGGGCCGCTGGACGGTCGACTTCGGCGTCGAGCAGGCGGTGCCGCTGCCGGCCATCACGGCCTCGCTGTATGCGCGCTTCGCGAGCCGCCAGGGCGACAGCTTCGCCGCCAAGGTGGTGGCCGCGCTACGCAACCAGTTCGGGGGCCATCCGATCAAGGAGGCATGAGGTGCACAAGGCGCCGGCCACGGCGTTCGTGATCTTCGGCATGACCGGCGACCTGGCGGCGCGCAAGCTGCTGCCGGCGCTGCTGCAACTTCAGGCGAAGGACGCGCTCGACAACGACACGGTGATCGTCGGCTACGGCCGGAGCCCGCTCGACGACACGGCGCTGGAGGCGCGCGTGCGCTCCGTGCTGGACCTGGAAGCGGGCTCGCCCCTCGAGGCCGCCCTGGGGGCCCTCACGCACCGTGTGCACTACGTCCAGGGCGGCTACGACGACGCCGACGGCTTCGCCAGGCTGGCCGCCCGGCTGGACGAGCTCGGGCGCGATAACCGGGTCTTCTACACCGCCACACCGCCCCAGACCTACCAGAGCATCGTCACGCGGCTGGCCGGCGCGGGGCTGCACGAGCAACGTCGCGGCTGGTCGCGGCTGGTCGTCGAGAAGCCCTTCGGCACCGATCTCGACACCGCGCAGGCGTTGAATCGGCACGTGCTCGAGTACTTCCGCGAGGACCAGGTGTACCGCATCGACCACTACCTCGCCAAGGAGACGGCCCAGAACCTGGCGGTGCTGCGCTTCGCCAACAGCATCTTCGAGCCGGTGTGGAGCAACCGCTACGTCGACCACGTGCAGATCACCATGGTGGAACCGATGGGCGTCGAGGGCAGGGGCAGCTTCTACGAATCGGCCGGCGTGCTCCGCGACGTCTTCCAGAACCACCTGCTGCAGCTCGTGGCGCTGGTGGCCATGGAGCCCCCTGCCCGCTACGACGCCAACAGCGTGCGCGACGAGAAGGTGAAGGTCTTCAACGCCCTCGCCTGCGTGCGGCCGGAGAAGGCCGTGCTCGGGCAGTACGTATCGGGCAACGGCATGAACGGATACCGCGAGGAGGCGGGCGTCGACGCGCGCTCCAAGCAGGCGACGTTCGCGGCGATCGAGCTGGAGCTGCGCAACTGGCGGTGGTCGGGCGTGCCCTTCTACATCCGCTCCGGCAAGCGCCTGGAGACGAAGGCCACCGAGATCGTGCTGCACTTCAAGACGCCGCCGCACGTTCCCTTCGACCTGCCGACGGCGCTGAAGGCCGATCGCCTGGTCATGCGCCTGGTGCCCGACGAGGGCATCGTGCTGCGCTTCAACGGCAAGCGCCCGGGGCAGGGGATCGAGCTCGAGCGCATCAGCCTCGACTTCCTGTACGGCCGCAGCTTCCACAGCCCCAACCCGGATGCGTACGAGACGCTCCTGCTGGACGTGATGCTGGGCGACGCCACGCTGTTCATGCGCGCCGACGAGGTCGAGGCGCAGTGGCGCGTGCTCGCTCCGCTGCTGGAGCGGGTGGACACGCAGGAGCCGACTCCGCAGTTCTACGAGGCCGGGAGCATGGGGCCGGACGCTGCCTACGCCCTGCTCGAAGGCGAAGGACGCTACTGGCACCGGCCCGCGGAGGACTGACCCTGCCGCAGGCGTACGCGGGCCTGAATATGGTTCAGCATATGCGCCATACAGGATCGCATACATTTTCACAAATTGCGTCCTGGACGCTCGGCGTGCTATGTTCGGGCGTGACCTCGATCAGCATACTCGGCATCACGATGGACCTCGGCGCGGGCCGGCGCGGCGTCGACATGGGCCCGAGCGCCCTGCGCCTGGCACGCCTCGCCCCCACGCTCGGCGAGCTCGGGCACCGCGTCACCGATCTCGGCAACATCGACGCACCCGTGCCCGAGACCGTGCCCAACCCCAACGGCCTGCACTACCCCGACGCCATCGCCGCCACCTGCCGCGCCACCTACGAGCGCCTGCTGAACGTCGACGGCGACGACTTCGTGATCGGCCTGGGCGGCGACCACTCGATCAGCATGGGAACCGTTCCGGGTGTGATGGCCGGCCGCCGTACGGGCGTGGTCTGGATCGACGCCCACGCCGACCTCAACACCCCTGACACCAGCCCCAGCGGAAACGTCCACGGCATGCCGCTGGCCCACATGCTCGGGCTCGGGGATCCGCGGCTCACGGGCATCTGGGGCGGCGGCGCCGCCCTGCATCCCGAGGACATCGTGCTGGTGGGCCTGAGGAGCATCGATCCTGCGGAACGCCAGCTCATCGGCGAGCTTGGCGTGGCCACGTTCACCATGAAGGACATCGACGCCCGCGGCATGGCGCGCGTGGCGGCCGAGGCCGTCGAGCGCCTGGCGCATGTCGCGCGCCTGCACGTGTCGTTCGATGCCGACGCGCTCGACCCCGACCTGGCACCGGGCGTCGGCACGCCGGTTCCGGGCGGGCTGAGCTACCGCGAGGCGCACCTTCTCATGGAGCTCCTCAGTGACTCCGGACGCACGACCAGCCTCGACCTGGTCGAGGTCAACCCGATCCTGGACGTGAAGAACCGCAGCGCCGCCATCATGGTCGGGATGGCCGCCAGCCTCCTCGGCAAGAAGATCCTGTGAGGGCGCGTCGCGCGCGCCGGCGTTGTCGGCGGGCGCGCCAGCGCCGTCGTCGGGCGAGCGCCTAGACGGCGGCGCCGGCCGCCATCGCCTGGCGGATGCGCGGCATGAAGCGGTTCAACGCCTCGTCACCGGCCCGGATGGCGATCTCGGCGCGGTGGAAGTTGAGCCAGTGGATGGGCGGCCTGGTCTGCACGTGCAGGCTCGTCTCGTCGTCGAAGTCGCTGAGCCAGCCGTCCGCCGCGAAGGCCAGTGCGCGCCCCAGGCGAGCGGCCACGCCCCGGCCCGTGCCGCGCCCCAACGACTCGTGTAGGCGCCGGCCCATATCGGTCGTGAGGAAGCGTCTCGCCGCCCGGATGGTCCGCGAGTCGCCGGCCTCCATGCCGGCGCCGATGCCGATGGCCACGTCGACGTCGAACCCATGCAGGGTGTCCAGCGGAACCGGCGAGCCGATGCCGCCGTCCATGAGCCGGCGGTCGTCGATCGCCACGGGCGCGAACACCCCGGGGATCGAAGCGCTCGCCCTCAACGCCGGCGCCAGCGGACCCCGGGAGAGCAGCACCCGCTCGCCGGTGTCGGCGTCCGTCGCCACCACCACCAGCTCCCGATCGAGGTCCTCGAACGAGCGACCCTCCACCATGGCGTCGAAGTAGGCCTGAAGACGGTGACCGTCGAACAGCGCGCCCTTGTGAAGGCCGAAGTCGGCGATATGCGGAAACACGTCGCGGCGCCGCATCGCCGCCGCCTCGGCACGCAGCTCCTGAGGGCTCCGACCCGACGCGTAGAGTGCGCCGATGAGCGCGCCGAAGCTGGTGCCGACGATGATGTCGGGAGCGAAGCCGTTGCGCTCGAGACTGGCGAGCGCGCCGATGTGCGCGTAGCCGCGCGCGCTGCCGCCACCGAGCGCCACACCGATGTGGCGGCGGTGCACGGAGACAGATTGATTCTCGGAAACGTCCATCGCTTCTAAGTGTACGAGAGCGGTCATGAGGACTTTGTCACTCGGCCGTTTGCCGGCGCCCGTGCCATGCTGGGCGACATGCGAGGCGACCCGAGCGCGGACGTGAGCGTGGTGATCGTCCACCACCGCGTGCCCGAGGTGATGGCTCAGACGCTCGACCGCCTTCGACGTCACGCTCCCCGCGCCGAGATCGTGCTGGTGGACACCGCTCCCGACGAGACCGTGCTGGCGCGCGCCAGCGCCGCGTTGCCGCACGTCACCATCGTGCGCGCGCCCAATCACTCCTACGCCTATGCCGTCGATCTCGGCCTCAAGCGCGCCCGGCGGCGCCTCGCGATGCTCATGAACGCCGACGTGTACCTCCAGGCCGGCGTGGTGGAGCGCCTGGTCGCCACCCTGGAGGCGCACCCGCGCGTCGCGGCGGCGGCGCCGCTGGCCCGTACCGTCGCCGGGCGCCGCGAGGATCACGGCCCGCTCTACCACCTCCACTACCTGCGGCTCGCCCTCAGGCCGGGTGGCAGCGTGCGCGTGCCGTGGCTCCCCGGCTCGCTGATGCTGGTGCGGCGAGCCGCCCTGGCCCAGGTCGGCGGCCTCGACGCCAGCCTCCGCTTCTACAACGAGGACGTCGACCTGTGCCTGCGGCTGCGGGCCGCGGGCCATGACTGTCGCCTCGTCGACGTGCCGGTGCTGCACCTCGGAGGCGCCTCCACGCCAACCTCCCCGGACTTCCTGGTGGAGGGCGTGCGCGGCGCCTATCAGCTGTCGCGGCGCTACCTGCCGGTACCGCTGCGGCGGGCGCACCGCATCATCCTGATCGCCTGGGGGACCGCCGCCGCGCGGCTCTCGGCCACGCCCGAGCGCCGCGCGGGCTACCGGCGAATCGCCGCCATGGCGCTCGACGGCAGCTTCGACGACCCCCCCTTCGGCGCCACCCTGGAGGAACGTCAGCCGTGCGCCCAGGCCGTCCCTGACGACCATCGGGGGCCGAGCCGGCTGTGCTAGATTGGGCCATGCACGCGCTGGCACCCCTTCTGGATGCCGTCCAGAAGGACCCCGTCTTCGCCTACTGCCTGCTGGCCGCGACGTTGCTCGCCGTCGTCTCCGTGGTGACGGGGCTCCTCTATCTGGACATCGCCGTGCTCTTCCGCCCACGCTCGCTCCTGCGCGTGGTGATCGCCATCGTCGCCGCCTTCGCGCTGTGGCTGCTCGGGGCGTTGCTGCAAGGGCAACTGGGCGTCGGGCCCGCCACCACCCTGGTGGCAGGCCTGTCGCGCTTCCCGCTGTACCTGGTGGCGCTCGCCTACGGCCCGCTGGTGGGCCTGGTCACCGGGGCGCTCTTCGCCGGCCTGCAGGCCGCCGGCGGGCTGCTCGGCTGGAACGAGGCCATGCTCGCTCTGGAGCTCGCCGTGCTCGGCTGGCTGGCGATCTTCCCATCGCCTCGCAGCAGCCGCTGGGCGGGACCCTTCAACGCCGTGCTGGCGTACGTACTCGCCTGGGGCACCGGCGGGCTCGCCCTGCTCGATTCCGCGACCGGCGCCGTCACGCCGGCCTCGCTCTGGGCGCAGCAACAGCATGCCGTGCCGGGCGTGGCCGTCAGCGCAGCGCTGCTCGTCGTGGCGTCGCCCGCCGTCTACGCCCGGCTGTTCCCCGGCAGTCGCATCGCTCCCCCGCCTGCGGCCGGCCACGTCGCCACGGCGACGGCCGACGGCGAGCGCAGCGTACGCGACCCGATGAAGCTCACCTACCCCGAGCTCCCGCGCGCGCTCGGGCACGGCCGCCGCCGCCGCGAGCTCGAACCTTTCCCCGAGTTCCCCCGCGACGACGACGACTGAGCGTCAGCGGCCCCGCGTACGGGCCGTGCTGGAAGGCCGGGCGCGGCTGCGCCGGCGACGGCCGGCGCTCAGCCAACGGTTGTGACGGGCGACCTGCTGGCACGTGACAGCGGCACGCTCACGCCGAAGGCGTTGCCGGTCCCGTCGCGCGACGGCCCGCCCCAGGCCTCGCCGCCCCCGCGCTCGGCGATGGCGCGCACGATGTACAGGCCGAGTCCCGTTCCCTTGACCTTGACACCCGCGGCTCGAGTATGCGGCTCGAACAGCTCGGGCACGCGGACCGGGTCCAGCGGGTCGCCCTCGTCGACGACCTCGATGCGTGCCACATCGCCGTCGCGCCATGCCGACAGGCGCACGCGGCCCCCGTCCGGACCGTGCACTGCGGCGTTCTCGAGCAGGTTGATCAACACCTGAAGCAGCTTGTCCTCATCGGCCCAAACCGCCACCGCGGGGAGCGACGTTGCCAGCTTCACGGCGTGGGCATGCAGCGTCGGCTGGACCACCGCCGTGGCGCGCTCCGCCACCTCACTCAGGACCAGGCTGCGCTCGCGCGGCGGGCGCACCTCCACCGTGAGGTCCTCGAGCAGCCGCGTCAAGCGCGCAGACTCCTGCAACGCCCGCTGCACGAACCGCCGCCGAACGGTGTCCGGCGGGTCGTCGTCCAGCGCCTCCAGGCTCGCCCGGATGGCGGTCACGGGGGTGCGCAACTCGTGCGACAGCACCGCAAGCAGCTCGCGCGCGCTCTCCTGTGCACGCCTGAGCTCGGTGAGATCACGCAGCAGCAGGCCACCGTCGATCGGCGCCGCCAGCAGGTGCCGGCCACGCGTCTCCAGCTCCACCGCCTGCCCGTGCAGGAACGCTTCCTCCAGGCGGTGGTCACGCACGACGCGGATCAGCGGCGCGCCCACCGCGCGCTCGGCGGTCACCTCCAGCAGGCGCGCCGCAGCCACGTTCACGGAGACAACGCAGCCGTCCTCGACGAGCACGACGCCCTCTTCGAGGCTGTCCAGCCAGGATGCCAGCGTGCCCGCGGCGGGGTGGGTCACGGTGCAGGCCCGGGCCCCGGCGTCCGCGACGGGTCCGCCAGGCGGTAGCCGCGGCCCCGCACCGTCTCGATGCACTCGGCTCCCAGCCTGGCCCTGAGCTGGGCCACGTGCTGATCGACGGTGCGCTCGGAGCCCACGAAGTCCTCCCCCCACACGTGGTCGAGGAGTTCGGTTCGGCTGAACACGCGGCCGGGATGCTCGACGAAGAACACCAGGAGCTCGTACTCGCGTCGGGTCAGCGTCACCTCGCTGCCGTGCAGCGTCACCCGCGCGCTCGTGTCGTCCACCACCAGCGGGCCCACCTCGATACGGCCGCGCGGCGGCGCCCGCCTGAGCAGCGCGCGCACCCGCGCCACCAGCTCTGCGGCGCTGAAGGGCTTCACCAGGTAGTCGTCGGCGCCGCGCTCGAGCCCCTCGACACGGTCGACCTCCCTGGCACGGGCGGTGAGCATCAACACCGGCAGCGCGTGCGCGTGCACGGCGCGAAGGCGCTGCAACCACTGCAGGCCGGACTCGCCCGGAAGCATCCAGTCGAGCACCACCGCGTCGACGCCATCGAGCCGAGCCCAGCCCGCCTCTCCGTCCTCGGCCTCGATCACGTGCAGGCCCGAGCTCGACAGGTGGTACGCCACCAGCTCGCGGACCGTCTCGTCGTCCTCCACCACCAGCACGGTGGGGGTGCTCACGACAGATCCTCCCCGGGATGCGCGCCTCCCATGGCATCAATCATACGGACAGCGCATCATCGTGGCGTCATGGACCCGCCGTCGCCTCGCCGCTCCGCTTCACGCGGCTGACGGAACGCTGACGAGAGACTGGCAGCCTGTACGGTATGATGCGCCCGTCCGACATGACCCAGCTGGATCAGGATCTCCAGGACGTCAACGCCTCGCTCGTGCGCATGCTCAGCCAGGTGCGCGAGGCCTGTGAGCTGGCACGCCGCGCGCTCATCGATGGCGACCTCGCGGCCGCCGAGCGCTGCGTCGAGAACGACGCGCGCATCGACGCCATGCAGGCGAGCCTCGAGCTGCGCATCCTCACCGTCATCGCACGGCGGCAACCGGCCGCCAGCGACCTGCGCTTCCTGGGCGCCGCCTACCAGTCCCTGGCCGACATCGAGCGCGCCGGCGACTACGCCGAGCACGTGGCGCGAGCGGCGGTCACGCTCGCCGAGCAGCCCGCCCTCAAGAAGTACCTGGACATGGCGCGCATCCTCGAGGTGCTGGGAGGCATGATCGATACCACCATGAAGGCCGTGGCCGAGGCCGACGTCGACGCGGCGCGGCGGGCCCACGCCATGGACAAGGAGATCGACGACCTCTACGAGCAGATCCAACGCGAGCTCCTCACGTACATGATCGAGGATCCCGGCACGATCGGCCGCGCCACGCAGCTGCTGGCCGTGGCACGCTACTTGGAGAGGCTCGGCGATCATTTCGAGAACGTCGACGAGCACGTGATGTTCTGGTTGACGGGCGAGCGCCCCGCCTGAACGGCGGCGCCGGCGGACCGCGACCGACCTGACGTGGCGGCCGTGCCCTTTCACGTCGGCGCCCGGGCGCCTCGTGTACGGTAGGAGCCGTGCGGGGACGCGACGTGGGAGAGCGTGGGCGTCTCGGCGGCCAGCGCCGAGGTTCGTCCGCGCTTGCGCCCGGGTCCCCGCGTCGCAGGCGCGTGGTGCGCCGCCTGTGGCTGGCGGCCGGCGTGGTAGCGGCCGCCGCGATGCTGCTCGCGCTGAACTGGTCCGCCGCGCTGAACGTCGCGGGCGTGAAGCGAGGCGCCGTCGTGCCGAGCCTTCGCGGGGCCCTCAACGTCTTCAAGGGGCCGGTGCGGATCGGCCTCCAGGTGGGACACCTCGGCGAGGAGCGCATGCCTCGCGAGCTCGCCAAGCTCAGGGCCGCCACCGGCGCCGAGGTGGGCGGGCTCGAGGAGGTCGACGTCAACCTGGCCATCGTGCGCGCGCTCGCCGCACGACTCCGCGCCGACGGCTTCGAGGTCGAGGTGCTGGGCGCGACGGTGCCACCCGGTTACCGCGCGACGCTCGTCCTCGCGGTCCACGCCGACGCCAGCCCGAACCCTGCCCGCGAGGGGTACAAGAGCGCCATCTTCCTGCCGGTGCGCAACCCACGCGATCCGCTTCTCAAGCTCGACGTCGACCGCGCCGTCCTCGCCGAGACGGATCTCGGCAACGACGGCCGCAACGTGTCGCTCGACATGCTCGAGTACTACGCGTTCAACGCTCGCCGTTTCCGGCACTCGCTGTCCCGCGGCACGGCCGCCCTGATCGTGGAGATGGGCTACCTGAGCAACCGCAAGGACCGCGCCGAGCTGCGTCATCCGGCGGTCCTCGCCAGGGCCCTGGCCGATGGCGTGGTCGCATACCTGCACGACATCCAGCGCATCCCCCCGGGTCCGCCCGGCGCGGTGGCCGCGGAGCGCCCGTGAGCCGGCGCCTGTTCGTGGCGCTGACGCCGCCGGACGCGGTGCGAGCCGAGGTCGAGCGGGCCGCGGGCCACCTCCGTCGAGCGCTGCCGCACGCGCGGGCGCGCTACGCCGACGCCGCCTCGACCCATCTCACGCTCGTCTTCCTGGGCCAGGTCGCCGAGGCCGATGTGCACGCCGTGCGCCGGGCGACGCTGGCAGCGGCAAGCACCACGCGCCGGTTTGCGTCGCGAACGGCCGCGCTCGGCGCCTTCCCCAACCCCGGGCGGCCCAGCGTGCTGTGGCTCGGCCTCGAGGACGACGGCGGCCTCGCGGACCTGCAGGGAACGCTCGTCGAAGCGCTGGCCGGACATTCGGCCGACAGCGGACGCCAACGCTTCGTGCCGCACCTCACGCTGGCGCGCGTCAACACCCGGCGGGGGATCGACCGCGACCAGATGGCCGCCGCCCTGGCCACTTTCGAGCCGGCCGCCGTCCCCTGGCCGGTGGCCGACGTGGTGCTGTTCGAGAGCGAGCTGCGGCGCGAGGGCGCCCGGCACACGCCCCTGCTGACGGCGTCACTGGGTCAGCCCAAGGCACGCCCCGAGGCCGGCGAGCGCGACGGCTGAGCCCGCCGGCCGGAGGCGCCTCGCGCGCGGCCGAACGCGACTGATAGTGTGTGCCCATGACCCCCGAGGAGTTTCGGCGGTTCGGACACGAGCTCATCGACTGGATCGCCGACTTTCGAACGCACGAGCGCGAGCGCCCCGTCGTGGCCGGCGTCCAACCAGGAGACATCCGCTCACGCCTGCCGGCGTCACCGCCACAGCAGCCGCAAGACCTCCGCCGAGCGTTTGCCGAGCTCGGTTCCCTGCTCGAGACAGGCACGCTCAAGTGGCAGCACCCGCGCTTCTTCGGTTACTTCCCGGCCAATGCCGAACTCTCCAGCGTCCTCGGCGACCTCGTCAGTTCGGGACTGGGGCAGCTCGGCCTGAACTGGGAAGCCAGTCCGGCGCTCACCGAGCTGGAGGAGCACACGCTGGACTGGATGCGTGAGCTGTTCGGGCTGCCCGCGACCTTCTCGGGAGTCATCCAGGACACCGCCTCGACATCGACGCTGATCGCCCTCATCACGGCGCGAGAGCGCACCTCCGAGTATGCCCAGTACGGCGGTGGGCTCCAGGCCGGGAACGACCCGTTGATCGTCTACTGCTCGGAGCAGAGTCACAGCTCGGTCCTCAAGGCCGCCCTGCTCGCCGGGTTCGGTCACTCGAACGTGCGCGTGATCGAGACCGACGATCGCTTCGCGATGCGGGCCGAGCTGCTGGAAGCGGCCATCCGTGACGACGAACGCGCTGGACGGGTCCCGTGTGCGGTCGTGGCGACGTTCGGCACGACCGGCACGACGGCGATCGACCCGCTGGACGACATCGCCGGGCTCGCCCGGGCCCACGGCCTGTGGCTCCACGTCGACGCCGCCATGGCCGGCGCGGCGCTCATGCTGCCCGAGCGCCGTCCGCTGGCACATGGCATCGAGGCCGCCGACTCCGTCGTCATCAACGCCCACAAGTGGATCGGGGCCGTGTTCGACTGCTCGCTCTTCTTCACGCGCCATCGGGATCATCTGGTGCGGGTCATGTCGACCAACCCCAGCTACCTGCGAACGGCCATGGACGAACGGGCCACGAACTACCGTGACTGGGGGATCGCGTTGGGGCGGCGTTTCCGTGCGCTGAAGCTGTGGTTCCTGCTGTACTCCGAGGGGGTCGAAGGGATCCGCTCCAGGTTGCGGCGCGACCTGAACAACGCGGCGTGGCTGGCACAGCAGGTCGCGGCCACGTCGGACTGGGAGCTGGTGACGACCCCGCAGTTCCAAACGGTTTGCGTGAGACACGTCGCGCCTGGGATGAGTGCCGACGAGGCCAACGCGCACAACCGCAGCTGGGTCGCGAAGGTCAACGGGTCTGGTGGGGCCTTCCTCACGCCGGCGCTGATCGACGGCTCGTGGATAGCCCGCGTGTCCATCGGCTCGCTGACCACCGAGCTGGAGGACGTTCGGGAGCTGTGGCAGCTGATGCGGCGCGAGGCCGAAGGCGCCGCGCGCTAGCCACGGCGCGCCTGCGGGCCCCGCCGCGGAGCGGGATCGGCTCCCGGGAGGCCGAAGACATCCGGCCCGGCGCGTTCTCTGCCCTCTCGGCCGCGACGCCAGGCACTTCGATGTCGCGCTCCAGCGCGTGGCTCGCAGGCGTTCGGGCCCCTCCGGGCAGTGTGCCGCGACAGGGCGTCGGCGGGGCGTGCTAGCATCGCCCGCATGAGATCGGACGACGGCGACCGCGGGCGCGCTGACGGCAGCCGGGTCGACATGGCCCACCTGCAACGACTCACCCGGCTGGACCTCGAGCCGGAGGAGGCCGGCGCGCTCGCTGCCGACGTCGCCGACATCCTCGCGTACTTCGATCAGCTTGCCGAGGTGGACACCGACGGCGTCGAGGAGATGGTCAGACCGGTGGTTCCCGGGCGCGCCTGGCGCGAGGACGCGCTGTCCCCGTCGTTACCCCGTGAACGCACGCTGGCGCTGGCGAACGACACCGAGGACGGCTTCGTGCGCGTGCCCCGGACGGTCGAGGAGGACTGAGCGCCGCGCCGGCGCGAGGCAGCGGCCTCCCCCTCCGGACCGGGATCAGCTCAGCAGCTCGCACCCCAAATACGGTACCAGCGCGTCCGGAACGCGGACACTGCCGTCCCCGGTCTGGTAGCTCTCCAGGATCACCGCGATCGTTCGGGGGAAAGCCAGCGCGCTGCCGTTCAACGTGTGCACGGCGTCGGGTCGCCCCTTACCGGCCGCGCCGCCGGGCCGCGTGCGTGTCCGCAGCCGCATGGCCTGGAAGGTCTCCATGTTGCTGATGCTGGAGACCTCCAGCCAGCGCCGCTGCCCCGGGCTCCACGCCTCCAGGTCGTACTGCTTGGCCTGCGTGAAGCCCATGTCGCCGGTGCACATCAGCAGCCGCCGGTAGCTCAAGCCCAGCGCCTCGAGCATCCCTTCCGCCGTCAGCGTCATCGTCTCGAGCATGTCGTAGCTCGCCTCCGGCGACGTGAAGGCGACCATCTCGACCTTGTCGAACTGGTGGACGCGGTTGAGGCCGCGCACGTCCTTGCCGTAACTGCCGGCCTCCCGGCGGAAGCACGCCGAGAACGCCGCGTACTTCAGCGGCAGCTCGGCGCTGTCCAGGATCTCGTCACGGTGCAGGTTGGTCACCGACACCTCGGAGGTGGGGATCAGGTAACTACCGTCCTGCACCTGGTACATCTGCCCTTCCTTGTCGGGCAGCTGGCCCGTCGCCGTGGCCGACTCGGCGCTCACCATCAGCGGCACGACCACCTCGCTGAAGCCGGCCTCCTCGAGGCGGTCGAGGAAGAAGCGCTCGAGGGCGCGCACGAGCTTGGCGCCCCGACCCCGGAACACGGGGAAGCCGGCGCCGGTGAGCTTCACGCCGGCCTCCATGTCCAGCCAGCCCCGCGCCGCGCCCAGCTCCCAGTGCGGCATGGGCTCGAAGCCGAACGTCGGTTGCGTGCCCCACTCCTTCACCACCACGTTGTCATGCTCGCTCTCGCCGTACGGCACGCTGGCGTGAGGGAGGTTGGGGATCTCCAAGAGCAGCTCGCCCAGTCGCGCTTCCAGGCTGCGTCCGTGCTCCTCGAGGCGCTTGACGTCCGCCGCCACCGCGCCCATCTCGCGCATGAGCTCGTCGGCATCCTCGCCCCGCCGCTTCAGCTCGCCGATGCGTTTGCTGCTGGCATTTCGCAACGCCTGCTTGGCCTCGAGGTCGCGCCGCAACAGCCGGTGCTCCTCGTCGGTGAGCAGCAGCTGCTCCAGGCTCTCGAGCGCCTCGGCGAACTGCTTGGCGCGGATCCCCCGACGCACCGCGTCAGGGTTCTCGCGAATGAATCTCAGATCCAGCATGCGTTCCAGTCTACGGCCTCCACGACCTCGCTGGGTCGCCGCTGCCGCTCGGGAACACGCCTGGGCGACGCCCTCGGCACCAGCCGGCCGCCGGGCGCGTGGTGCTAGACTGGCGGCCGAAAGCGCTCGACGGCGTCGAACAGGCTCACGGCTCGGACGCCGCGGAAGCGATCGGAGGTGGGCCGTGATCGACGAGAAGTCCACGACGGAGGCGCTGCTCGAGCGGCAGCAGCGCTACCTCTTCCCCGCCGTCCACCCCTACTACGGCGACCGCCCCCTGGTCATCGACCGCGCCAAGGGACATACCGTCTGGGACGTCGACGGCAAGGCCTACCTGGACTTCTTCGGCGGCGTGCTCACGGTCGCGATCGGTCACTGCAACGACGAGGTCACCCAGCGCGTGGCGGAGCAGCTCGGTCGCATCCAGCATCACTCCAGCCTGTACGTCAACGAGCTCATGGTGCGCCTCGCCGAGAAGGTGGCCGCCATCACCCCCGGGCGCCTGCAGAAGTGCTTCTTCACCTCGAGCGGCAGCGAGGCCAACGAGACCGCCGTCACGGCGGCGCGCATGGCCACCGGCAACCGCACCATCGTGACGCTGCGGCACGCCTACTCGGGGCGCACCATGGAGGCGATGAGCCTGACCGCGCACGGCCACTGGCGCCTCGGCGGCACCTTCGATGGCGAGGTGCGGCACGTGCGCAGCCCCTACGCCTACCGGGCACCGCTCGGGCTCGACGAGGAGGCGCTCGTCGAGCTGTGCGTCCAGGACCTGGAGGAGACTCTCGAGACGGTGACCGACGGGCGCATCGCGGCCTTCATGGCCGAGCCCATCCAGGGTGTCGGCGGCTTCGTGGTGCTGCCTCGCGACTACCTGCGGCGTGTCGAGCCGCTGGTGCGCGAGGCCGGCGGCCTGATGATCATCGATGAGGTCCAGACCGGCTGGGGCCGCACCGGCGGCGCCATGTGCGCGGTCACACACTGGGGCATCGAGCCGGACATCATGACCTTCGCCAAGGCCATGGCCAACGGCGCTCCCATCGGCTGCACGGTGGCCACGCCGGAGGTGGCCGATGCCATGACCGGCACCACCTTCTCCACCTTCGGCGGCAACCCGGTGAGCATGGCGGCGGCGCTGGCGACCATCGAGGTCATCCAGGCGAACGACCTTCCCGCCAACGCCGAGCGCCAGGGGTTGCGCCTGCGCGCGCGGCTCGAGGAAGCGGCCGAGCCGCACGCCTTCGTCGGGGAGGTGCGTGGCATGGGCCTCATGCAGGGCCTCGAGATCGTCGCTGCCGACGGCTCCAGGGCGCCGGACGGCGCTCGTGCCGACGCGCTGATGAGCGCCGCCCGCGACCGCGGACTGCTGATCGGCAAGGGCGGCCTGTACAACAACGTCATCCGTATCGCCCCGCACCTCGACGTGGACGCCAAGGAGATCGACGACGGCTGCGAGCGCCTCGGCCGGGCGCTGAGCGACGTCGCCTGAGGGGCCTCAGCGCGCCGCGGCGCGCGCCGCCAGCCAGCGCTCGAACAACGTCACGACCGGTGCCCGCGTGGCCGTGACGAGGTCGATGTGGGTCAGCCCCGGCACGATGTAGGCGGCGATCGGCGAGCCGAGCCGGGCGTCGCTGTAGGCCGAGAAGCCGTCGAGGTTGCGCACCATCCCCCTGCCGGCACCGAGCGCCAGCGTCGGCACGTGCACGTCGGCGGTCGGCTCGAAGCCGGGCGTGTGGCGGAGGTCGACGGAGAGAGCGGAGATGTCGATGAGCAGACGTGCCGGGAAGTACCACTCGGCCCGGTCCGTGTAGCGGCCCGTGACGCTGTCGATGTAGCTCGTCAGATCGGTCGGCTCGGGGGGATCGCCGCGCGACCAGGTGACGGCCCGGTAGCCCGGCGCCACCCCCACCACACTGCGGCTGCGAGCGCCGTAGTGGCCTTCGAGCAGGAACGGCACGATGAAGCCCGAGGTGCGGGCGTGCACGGCCTCGCCCAGCTGGGGGGTGAACGTCGGCAACTCGGAGTAGGTGTCGTCGGCGTCGACCCCGGCCAGGGCGAAGTTGGTGATGGGGTAGTCGACGAGGCGCTCGGGCGCGAGCGCGTGCGGACGCAAGCGGGCCAGCATCGCGATGACGCCCGAGCGCACGATCCGTTGCGGCACCAGCCCCGGCCCCAGGTAGGGGACCGCCTTGCCGGCCAGCAGGTTCGCCAGCGACGGGACCAGCGTCACGCCGAGCAGGCTGCGCCCGTGAACGGCGTCGGCCAGGCCGAACGCGCCGGTGCGGCCGGGCGCACCGTCGAGCAGCATGAGGCCGTCGATGGTCGCGTCGCCGGGGCGTCCGTCGGGGCGGATGAAGGCCGCGTAGAGCGCCGCCAGGCTCGCCCCCAGCGAATGGCCGCCGAGGTAGACCGTGCTCGCCGTCTGGTGCGCGCGATCGATGACGGAGGACAGGTCCTCGAGCGTGACGTCAAGGCCCCAGTAGGCCATGAAACGGATGCCGGCAGGGTCGGGTGGCTCGAACCTCGGCGGATGCCCGGCCGTGCCGAGGTAATACTGGAGCGCCACGTCCGGATCCCCGCTGCGGCGGGCCAGCGCGAAGCCGCGATGGTCCTCCAGGGCATTGGAGCGGCGGTCGACCAGCCACACCTGCAAGCCCGGCGTGGCGGCGACGAGCTGGCGCCCGAGGATCTCGAGGCTGCCGGCGCCGCCGAACAGTCCGGGGACGAGCACCAGCACCGCTCGGGCGGGCTCGTTGGCGCGCAGCCGGAGCACGTAGCTGTCGTTGTAGCGTGCCGGCGTGTGAGGCTCGTGCGCGCCGGGGACCGTGAAGTAATCGCTCAGCACCGCCTCGGGTGCCATGCGGTAGTGCGGGGCGGCGAGCTCCAGCCGGCCGCGCAGCTGCGGAATCGGCAGGCATGCGCTCGCCAGGAGCGTGACCAGGGCGAAGGCGATGACCAAGCGGGCGCGTCGGTGCATGACCACTCCCGGATGCGGGCGCGGTCGCCCGCTGTCTCCAGCCTACGCCCTCACGGCCTGCTCATGCCGGGCCCCGCGCCGGCGCGATGCTTGTCTCCGCGCCAGCGGCGTCGCCCGGCGACCGCGGGCGGGCCCTCACAGTGTCGCGCGCACTTCGTGTGCGGCGCCGTCGTCGTCCCACGACAGCGTCGCCGCACTGCGCTCGCCGTCCCAAACCGCCTGCACCTCGGTGCCGTCGAGCGTCACCGCCGCCGGCGCCGCGTCCAGCCTCAACGCGACCGCAAGCGTGCGCGGTGAGGGGGCGAAGGCGCCGCTCCGCGCCCCGACGCTCAGCGTCAGCTCGCTGCCGCGCAGGCTCAATGCCAACTGCGTACGGGCCGGCCCGCCGACGTCGACGACGGACTCACCGTCGTCCTCGACCAGCTCGAAGCGGCTGTCGGCGGCAGGCGACGCCATCAGGGTCAGCTCGGTGAGCGCCGCCGCCGTGCTGGCACGCACGTTGCCCAGCGGCAGCAGCGCGCCCTCGCGCAGCAGCAATGGCGGGCGTCCAAGCGGCGCCTCCAGCAGGGCGGGCCGCGCCCGCGCCGCGGCCTCCGCGGCGACCGGGAGCCCCGACCAGAAGTCGCGCCAACGGCCCGGCGGCAGCACCACGGAGCGCCAGCGCTGACGCGGTCGGATCACGGGTGCCACCAGCAACCACGGCCCCAGCATGAAGGCGTCCTCGACGTCGAGGCTGTCGGCCTCGTCCGGAAACTCGAAGCCGAGCGGCCGCATCAGCGGGGCCCCGCTGAAGGCGGCCTCGTGGGCGAGCGACACGAGGTAGGGCAGGAGCCGGTAGCGAAGCTCGAGTGCGGCGCGCGCCACCGCCTCGACGGCCGGCCCGAACGCCCACGGCTCCTGCGGGCGCGTGCCCTGCTCGGTATGGTCGCGCATGAACGGGTAGAAGGCGCCCAGCTCGATCCAGCGTGCGAAGAGCTCGGCGGATGCGTTCTCGCGGAAGCCGCCGATGTCCGCCCCGGCGTGCGGCGATCCCGACAGCCCCATGCTCAACAGTTGCGGCACGCTCATCTCGAGGTGCTCCCACCAGCTGTTGTTGTCGCCCATCCAGGTGGCGCAGGTGGCCTGGCTGCCCACGCCGGCCGAGCGGGTGAGGACCCACGGCCGGCGCTCCGGTCGCAGGCGCCGAAGTCCCTCGAAGGTCGCTCGCCCCTCCAGCGTGCCGTAGAGGTTGCGCACCTCCAGGTGGCTGGCGCGCTCGTTCCCGTCGCCGTGCTCCAGACCGAGGGGGAACGGCCGGTCGTGCGAATGGCCGCCGGCGAACGAGCCGTCGAACGCGCTGGGCTCGTTCATGTCGTTCCAGATGCCGTCGACGCCGACCGCGACCAGGCTGTCGCCGTGCAGGCTCCCCCACCAGTCGCGCACCTCCGCGCGTGCGAAGTCTGGAAAGAGCGCGCGGTCGGGCCAGACGTAGCCGCGGAAAGGCGATCCGTCGGCGTTGCGCAGGACCCTGGCGCCCATCAGCGCCTCGTCGGCCGGCGGGTAGCCGCTGCCCGGGTCGTCCTTCAGGCCCGGGTCGATGATGGTCACCACGCGGGCCCCGCGGTCGTGAACGGCCGCCACGAACCCCGCCGGGTCCGGGAAGCGCTGCGGGTCCCAGGTGAAGCAGCGGAAGCCGCGCATGTAGTCGATGTCGAGGTGGACGGCGTCGAGCGGCAAGCCGCGCGCTCGGAAGCCATCGACGACGTCGAGGACCGTTTGAGCGCTGTCGTAGCCCCAGCGCGACTGGTGGAAGCCGAGCGCCCAGTGGGGCGGCAGCAGCGGCCTCCCCGTCAGGCGTGTGAGCTGCTCCACGACGTCGGCCGGGGTCGGTCCGGCGAACAGGAACAGGTCGATCTCCCCACCGAAGGCGTCGATGGCCAGTCGGTCGGGGTGCGTGTAGGCGGCGTCGAAGCGGCTGAGGTGGCTCACATGGAGGTAGGCCCCGAAGGCGCGGCCGGGCTTCACGGCGATGAACACCGGCTGGGCCTGGTAGAGGTTGTCGCTGCCCCGGTGATGCCAGATCCCGAAGGTGTCCGATGTCCAGTTGGTGAGCCGCCGTCCGCGCCTGTCGAGTCCGCCCGTCCGCTGCCCGAACCCCCACAGCCTGTCATCCGGGTCCAGTGTCAGCTTCAAGCGGGCGAGCACGCCGTCGCGCCCCGCAGGCAGAACGTCGCCCTTGCCCACGACGATGGGGAACGCGTCCAGCCGCCCGCGCCCGAAGGCGGCCGGGTCGGCCTGCTCCAGCCACCCGGCGCCGTCCGGCCCCAGGACCCGCAGGCGGCCGCCCTCATCCCGCAGCTCCACGATCATCCCGGGTGCTTCCAGGCGGACACCGCCCTCCGCCAGGGAGGCCGCGGCACCGTCGACGGGGGGCTGCGACCGCAACACGTCCCACGACCGCGCCGGCGCGAACGGGCCGGAGGCGAGCCGGATGCGCGCGATGCCGCGCCCCACCGTCTCCACCCTCAGCCTGGCGGACTCGTACGCAGCGTCGAACGCGGGACCGTCGGTGGTGACGTCGAGGAGCCGGCCGGTAGAGCGCGGCGTCTCGGCGAAGAGCTCGGAGTCGTCCATGGTGCCTCCCTGCTACGAGCTTACGTGAGGGTGCGCTCCTTTCCAGCCGCGCACGGTGTAAGCATTTCCTTAGCCCGGGTGAGGACGCCAGGAGTACACTCCTGGCGTGCCGGGATGGGGGCCGGCCCGAAGGGATGACGTGTTCAGACGGCTCTTCTCAAGCTCCGAAGGCGACTCCGGGCCGGACGTCCTGGCGTCGATGGAGCGGCTACTGCGCGTGGCGAGGTCCGACGAGCGCAGTGCCGAGGTCCTGCGGATCCTGGCCAAGACGCTTCCGGGCGACGTGCGCGGGTACGTCGTGCGCGGCACCGACCTCGGCAAGTACACCTTCGAGGCAGTGCACGGCTACAGCCAGTCGATGCTGTCGCTGACGCCCGAGAACGGTCCCTGGCGAGAGCCCGGCCCGCGCCTGGTGGGCAACCTGGTGGCGGAGCTGTTCACGCCGAACCAGGCGGAGCTGCGCGCGGCGCTGGGCGAGCTGGGCCTACGCAACGCCATCAGCACCGTGGTGGTCCCGGTCGCGGGACGCTTCTACCGTCACGGTGCGCTGGTGCTCCACCGCCACGCCGGCAGTGTGTTCGACGACGAGGAGCTCAAGGAGATCGCCCACTGGGGCGCGATCCTGGGCGAGGCCCAGAGCCAGGCCGTGGAGCTCAGGCGCACCAAGCTCAGCCTGGTCGAGTTCACGCGCGCCTTCGTGCAGGCGATGGAGGCGCAAGACTTCGCGCAGCTCGGCCACGCCGAGCGCGTGACCTCCTACGCGCAGGCTGTCGGGCGCGCCCTGGAGCTGAGCAACCAGGAGATGGTGGACCTGTACTTCGCGGCCATGCTGCACGACATCGGCAAGCTCGGCGCGGGGCTCGACCTGTCGATCGAGGACATCGAGCACCCCCAGCGAGGCGCCAACATGGTGGCGTCGGCCGCGCTGCTGCGGCCGGCCGCGGAGGGCATCCGCGGCCACCACGAGAACTGGGACGGCACCGGCTTCCCGGCCGGGCTCCGCAAGGAGCAGATCCCCTTGCTTGCTCGAGTGGTGGCCGTCGCCGACATCTTCGACGTGCTCTCCAGCGAGCGCGGCCAGGCCATGCCCATGCGCGAGGTGGAGAAGGCGCTCGAGGCCCGCAGCGGCCGTGAGCTCGACCCTTCGCTGGTGCAGCTCTTCATCAACATCCTCCGCCAGGGAAAGTCCACCAGCGAGCTCTCCAAGCTCGAGGAGAGCGATCTGCCCTTCTGACGCCGGCCCTCATGGGGCCGTCGGGAAGCGGTACTCGATCCGTTGCCGGTACACCTCGCCGGGACGCAGCCACACCTGCGGGAGGTGCGGCAAGTTGACGGCGTTGGGAATCGCCTGCGCCTCCAGCGCCGTGCCGGCGAAGCGTGCGTAGCGCGCTCCGCCCTTGCCCAGCAGCGAACCGTCGAGCTGGCCGCCGCCGTAGACCTGCAGCCCGGGCTGGGTGCTCCACAGCTCGAGTCGGCGACCGGAGGCCGGATGCTCCAGGCGGGCGGCCGGCCGCAGCTCGCCGGCGCGGCCGGCGATCAGCAGGTTGATGTCGTAGCCGCCGGGGAGAGCGCCGCTCGCCACGACCTCGCCGAGCGCCCGCCCGGCGCGGAAGTCGAACACCGTGCCGCCGACGTCCAGCACCTCTCCCGTCGGGATGAGGTCAACGTCGGTAGGCGTGTAGCGTTCGGCGAAGACCGTGAGGCGATGCTGGAGGACGTCGCCCGAAGCGTGGCCGGCGAGGTTGAAGTACGGGTGCTGGGTCAGGCTCACCGGGGTGCGTGCATCGCTCACGGCCCGGAGCTCGAGGCTGAGCACGCGGCCGGGCCCCAGGCGGTACACCGCGCCGGCCCAAACCCGGCCCGGATAGCCGCCCTCGCCGTCCTCGGACAGGTAGCTCAGGGCGAGCGCCGGCGCGTCCGCCGACGGCAGCGGCTGCGCCGCCCACAGGCGGTGATGGAAGCCGCCCGGCCCGCCATGCAGGTGGTTCGGGCCGTCGTTGGCGGGCAGCGTCACGCGCCGACCGGCCAGCTCGAATGCGGCGCCGCCGATGCGGTTCGAGACGCGGCCGATCACCGCGCCCAGGTACGGTTGCGTGCCGGCGTAGCCGTCGGGCCCTGCGAGCCCGTCCAGGCCCAGCACCACGTCGACGCCGCTGTCCGCGTGGGCATCGGGGGGCAGCTCCAACGCCACCAGGGTGGCCCCGAAGTCGCTGACGCGCGCCACCATGCCGGCGCGGTTGCGAAGCGTATAGAGGCTGCAGGCGCGGCCTTCCGCCTCGCCCCAGGGGCGTTGCGTGAGTCCCGCATTCGTCGCCGTCATGCCCATCGCCGCCTCTCCGCCCGTGCCGGCCGCTTACTTCCCCATGCTATCGCGTGAGGGACGGCCGTCGTCGGCCTCGTGGTACGCTCGGCCCATGCCGGTCGAGGTGTGCAGCTACCGCCTGACCCACAAGGGCAAAGCGGTGGGGAACCACGAGCTGAAGGTGCTGCGGAGCCACCGCGTCACGCTGCTGGAAGGCAAGGCGATGTTCCAGGGCTCGCTCGGGACGGCCACCGTGGTCCAGCGCAGCCGCTGCCGGCCGGGTGGCGCCGTGAGCCTGCACTTCCGCGAGGAGACCAGCGAACGCTCCGGGCAGCGCAGCTTCGATGTGGTGTTCGATGCCGAGCAGGGCCTGGTCACCGCCTCGCGCGGCCGCGAGCAGGCCACCTCGCCCTACCTGCTGCCGTACCGCGACCCGCTGTCCCTGCTCTTCGAGCTACGCGCCCTCAGCGGCGAGGAGCACGTGGTGGTACCGATGCTGGGCAAGGACGTCACCGTGCAGCGGGCCGGCGAGGTCGAACTCGACACTGCGCTCGGCAGTCGCAGCGCCGCGGCATACGTGCTGCATCCCGGTGGCAGTGCCGTGTACGTCGACCGCGAGCCGCCCCATCTGGTCCTCAAGATGACGCAGCGCCTCAGCGACGGCAACCTCGATGCGGTGCTGGTCAAAGTGGCCGAGGAGACCGAGATGGAGGACTGGAGCGGCGGCGGAGGCGCCTCGAAGAGCCGGGGCGGCAAGCGCCGCCGTCGGTCGCGCCGTCGCCGCCCCCGCCGCGGCAAGCACAAGAACGGATGAGCCACGCCCGCTCGGGGGCGCCCGCCGCGAGCCCGGACTACCGTCGGTCGCTGGCTTGGCTCTTCGCCCAACGCCGGGCCGGCGCCCCGCGCGATCCGGCGCGCATGCACGCGCTGATGCGCGCCCTCGAGCTCACCCCGCCGCCGAATGCAGTGCACGTGGTGGGCACCAACGGCAAGGGCACGGTGACGGCGATGCTCGACGCCGGGCTGCGGGCTGCCGGCGCCCGCTGTGGCCGCTTCGTGTCGCCTCACGTGGAGGACTTCCGCGAGCGCATCATGCTGGACGGCGAGCCGGTGTCGCGCGACAGCGTGCGCCGCTTCGTCGCCAGGGCGCAATCGCTGTCCGAGCCGCGGGCGGCCTTCTTCGAGCTGACGCTCGCCCTGGCGCTGTGGGCGTTCACGCGGCGGAGGCTGGAGTGGGGCGTGTTCGAAGCGGGCGTCGGCGGCGCCCGCGACGCCACCCGGGCCGTCGACCCGGTCGCGCTGGTGGTGCTCACCAACGTGTCGCTGGACCACGTGCAAACCTTGGGCGCGGACGTGGGTAGCATCGCCCGCGACAAGGCCGGCGCGTTCAGGCCCGGCGTGCCGGTCGTGACCGCCGCCGAGGGTGCGGCCCTGAGCGTGGTGGCGCGGACGGCCGCGCGGCTTGGCTGCCCCCTTCACGTCGACGCCCCCGGCGATCCGCTGTTCGAGCCGCCTCACACTGGGGCCGCCGGCACGGCGCCCGACCGCGCCCGCGCCTGCAACGCCCGGCTGGCCGCCGCCGCTTTGAGGTTGCTGGGGCTGCCGGAAGCGGCGGTGGCGCGCGGCCTGGCCGCTCCGCCGCTGCCTGCCCGGGGAGAGCGTTTCCGAATCGGCGGACACGACGTGGTGCTCGATGGTGCACACGATCCGGCAGCGGCGGCGCTGCTGGCTTCGGCGTTGCCCCCGGGCTACGTGCTGGTGTTCGGCGCGCTGCGCCGCAAGCTGGGAGCGGCCACACTGGCCGCGCTGGAGGCGGGTGCCGATCGCGTCATCGTGACCGAGGCGGTGGCGGGCGAGCCGGCGCTGCCCGACCCGGCGGGCAGGGCGGTGATCGAGGATCCGCTGACGGCGGTGCGCCTGGCCCTTGGCCAGGCGTCGGCCGGGCAGCCGGTGGTGATCGCGGGATCGCTGTACCTGGCCGGACGCGTGCGGCCGCTGCTGCGCCGTATGGCCCGGACGGCCGCCCAGACGACGACCGCGGAGCTCCGGCCGGCCCGTCCCTGACCGCGCCCTGGCGCTCAGCCCAGCGGGCCGCGGCTCTGCTGGAGCAGACGATCGAACTCTTCGGACTCGGTGTCGTCCATACCGCCCTGGCGCTGCGTGATCATGAGGCGCAGCTCGTGCGGGCTGGTCGCCATGAAGGTGGCGTCCTCCAGCGTGACCCGCCCCTCCAGATACAGCTCCACGAGGTGCTGGTCGAAGGTCTGCATGCCGCGCAGGTTGTCCTCCATCAGCGCCTCCTTGATGAGCGGCGTCTTCTCCTCGTCCTTGACGTAGTCGCGGATCAGCGGCGTGTTCACCAGCACCTCGATGGTGAGCACCCGTCCGGGGCCGTCGGCGCGTGGGAGCAGCCGTTGGCTGAGGATGCCGAGCAGCGACTCGGCCAGCATGATGCGGATCTGGCCGCGCTCATGCGGGGGGAAGAAGTCGATGATGCGGTTGACGCTGCGGATGGCGTCGAGCGTGTGCAGCGTGCTCAACACCAGGTGCCCGGTCTGGGCGGCGGTGATGGCGGCCTCGACCGTCTCCTTGTCGCGCATCTCGCCCACCAGGATCACGTCCGGGTCCTGACGCATGGCGTACTTGAGAGCGCCGACGAAGTCGGCCGTGTCCAGCCCGATCTCGCGCTGGATCACCAGGCTCTTGTGGTTCTTGTGCAGGATCTCGATCGGGTCCTCGATGGTGATGATGTTGCGCGCGAAGCGGCGGTTGATGTAGTCGACCATCGCCGCCAGCGTGGTGGTCTTGCCCGACCCGGTGGGGCCGGTGACGAGCACCAGGCCGCGGGGTTGCGCCGCCAGCTCGGTGACGACCGTGGACGGCAAGCCCAGCGACTCGAAGCTCGGGATGGCGTCACCGATGACGCGCATCACCACGCCGACGGAGCCGCGCTGCCTGAGCACGTTGCAGCGGAAGCGGGCAACCGCGGGGATGGTGAACGCGAAGTCGACCTCGTGGCGGTGACGGAACATCTCGCGCTGGCTCTCGCTCATCATGGCAAGCGCGATCTGCTCGGTCTGCTCCGGCGTCAACGGCGGCACGCCCTCGTAGGGCATCAGCTCGCCGTCGATGCGCATGTGCGGCGGCGCCCCGGCTTGCAGATGCACGTCGGAAGCGCCCTTGGCAACCATGCTGCGGAGCAGGTCGGCGATGCGCATGCCGCGCCCGGAGCCCGCCTCCTGCGTCGCGTCGGTCATGCGGCCGCCTCGCGCCGCCGTCTTTGCGTCATGGCGCCAGCATAGGCTCGCCCGCTCGTCGCAGGCTGTGAGATTCCCCCCTAGAGGATCTTCGAAAGGAACGCGCGCGTGCGTTCCTCACGAGGATTCTCGAAGAAATGCTCCGGCGTTCCGACCTCCACGATCTGCCCCGCGTCCATGAAGATCACCCGGTCGGCGACCTCCCGCGCGAAGCCCATCTCGTGCGTGACCACCGCCATCGTCATGCCCTCCTTGGCGAGCGTGACCATGACCTCCAGCACCTCCCCGATCACCTCCGGATCGAGCGCGCTGGTGGGCTCGTCGAACAGCATCACCTTCGGCTCCATGGTCAGGGCCCGGGCGATGGCGACGCGTTGCTGTTGGCCGCCCGAGAGCTGCCCCGGATACTTGTGGGCCTGCTCGGGTATGCCCACCTTCTCCAGGAAGTACATGGCGCGTTCCTCGGCGCGGCTCTTGCGCCACCTGCGCACGCGCAGCGGCGCCAGGGTGACGTTGTCGAGCACCGTCAGGTGCGGGAACAGGTTGAACTGCTGAAAGACCATGCCGGTCTCGCGGCGCACCTGATCGATGTGCCGCACGTCATCGGTCAGCTCGATGCCGTCGACGACGATCACCCCCTGCTGGTGCTCCTCGAGGCGGTTGATGCAGCGGATTAGGGTCGACTTGCCGGAGCCCGAAGGTCCGATGATGACGACGACCTCGCCCTTGTTGACCGAGAGGCTGATGTCCCTGAGCACGTGGAACTCGCCGAACCACTTGTTGAGGCCCTCGACCTCGATGATCTTCGTGCCGCCCTGCGGGGCATCCGCTCTCACCGGCTCCTTGAGGAGCGTGTCGTCGCTCATGTCTCTCCTTCCGAGGGCTGCCGTCGGCACCCGGCTAGCGTTCGCCGACGCCGAGGCGGCGCTCGAGCTGGCGCGAGGCCACGCTCATACGATAGGCGAAGAACCAGTACACCACGGCCAGGAAGAGCGAAAGCTCCAGCCGCACGCCCCCGGGGATCAGCAGCGAGGCGTTCTGGTTGGCGACGATGTTGCCGACGTTGAAGAAGTCGAACAGGCCGACGATGAACGCCAGCGAGGTGTCCTTGAACAGCGCGATCGCCTGGCCGACGATGGCGGGGATCACCGCCCTGAGCGCCTGCGGCAGCACGATCAGACGCGTGCGCTGCCAGCCGGACAGGCCAGCGCCTGCGCCGCCTCGTACTGCCCCCTGGGCACGGCCTGCAGGCCTCCGCGCACGTTCTCGGCCATGCAGGCCGCCGAGAATAGGGTCACGGCGACCATCGCCCTGGTCAGCGGCCCCACCGCGCTGGGACTGACGTTCAGCACCAGAGGCACCATCAGCGAGGCGATGAACAGCCACATGATGAGCGGCGCCCCGCGGACGATCTCGATGAAGGCCACGCACACCACCCGGATGACCGGCAAGCGGCTGCGCCGCCCCGGGGCCAGCGCGATGCCGAGCGGGAAGCTGACCGCGATGCCCACCGCCGAAAGGATCAGCGTGAGCATGAAGCCTCCCCACTCCTTGGTGCTCACCGCGCGCAGGGCCCCGGACGTGCCGACGCCGTAGAGCCGCAGCACCATGGCGGCCAGCGACGCTCCCCACGACCACGGCAGTGCGCCCGCCAGGACCGGGTAGGCTCCTGGCGGGCGGATGCGAGCGGGCGCGACGGCGGCGCGGGGCTAGCCCGCGGCGTCCTCCCCCTGGCGCGCCTCGAGCTTGGCCTTGATGCGCTTGAGCACCGTGACCTCCTCCAGCGCCCGCTGGTCGAGGACGCTGCGGATCTGGCGGATCTCGCCGTTGATGTTGGGGATCACCAGCTGCTCCAGGGCATTGACGCGGCGGTTCGTCTTCTTGATCTCCTCACCGATGCGGCGCAGGCGCGTCTCGGTGGCCGCGACGTTGATGATGGCCTCGGTGAGCTTGCGGAACTCGCGCGCCGCCGCCAGCGTCTGCCCGCCGGCACCGACCGGCGAGAACGGCAGGCGGTCGTCGAAGACCGGCGGCTGCACCTGCGGCACCTTCACGCCGAAGATGTTCTCCACCGTCACGGGCACGTCCAGCGACGTCGTCGACGCGAGCGACAGGCTCGACACCGCCTCGGGCCCGTCCCAGGCGTTGGCCAGGAACAGCGCGAAGTACGCCTCGCGGCTCGCCACGGCGAGCCGGCGGCGCGACTCCAGCGACGCCTTGACGAGGTCGAAGAACTCGGCGACCAGGGCGTCGCGCTTGCGCTTGAGCAGGTCCGCTCCACGCACCGCCAGCTTGCGCTGGTCGCGCCGCTGCAGCAGGTTCGAACGGGTAGGCGCGATGTGCTCGGCCATCGGCCGCTACACGCGGTCCTTCCTGGCCGCACCCCACAGCTCGTCCATCTTGGCGCCGTAGTACTTGTCGATCTGGTCGGTGGACAGGCGCGTGAGCTCGCTCTTGGGCAGCTTGGACAACGTCGTCCAGGCGATGGCGAGCGACTCCTCGATGCTGCGCTCGGCCGAGCCCTGATGGATGAAGTTCTTCTCGAACTCGTCGGCGAAAGTGAGATACAGCTTGTCGTTCTCGGAGAGCGCGTCCTCCCCGGTGATGGCGACCAGGCGCCGCAGGTCGAGGCCGTTGGCGTAGGCGGCCTGGAGCTGGTCGGAGACGTTCTTGTGGTCCTTGCGTGTCTTGCCCTCGCCGATGCCGTTGTTCATCAGCCGGCTGAGGCTCGGACCGGGATTGATGGGCGGGTAGATGCCCTTGTTGTGAAGGTCGCGGGCAAGGTAGATCTGCCCCTCGGTGATGTAGCCGGTGAGGTCCGGGATGGGATGCGTCACGTCGTCGTCGGGCATGCTCAGGATGGGCAGCTGGGTGACCGAGCCGGCGCGACCGTCGACCACGCCGGCGCGCTCGTAGACCGACGCCAGGTCGGTGTACATGTAGCCGGGGTAGCCGCGGCGCCCCGGGATCTCCTCGCGCGCACCGCCGATCTCACGTAGCGCCTCGCAGTAGTTGGTCACGTCGGTGAGGATGACCAGGACATGGTAGTCGTGCTCGAAGGCGAGGTACTCGGCGGCCGTCAGGGCCATGCGCGGCGTCAGCAGCCTCTCGACGGCGGGATCGTCGGCCTTGTTGAGGAACAGCACGCTACGCGCCAGCGCCCCGGTGCGCTCGAACTCCTGCGTGAAGAAGGTCAGCTCGCGCTGCGTGACGCCCATGGCCGCGAACACCACCGCGAACTCGGTCTCCTCGCCGATGACCGTCGCCTGCCGCGCGATCTGCGCGGCCAGCTGGTTGGCCGGGAGGCCCGAGCCCGAGAAGATGGGTAGCTTCTGCCCGCGCACCAGGCTGATCAGCGTGTCGATCGTGGAGATACCCGTCTGGATGAACTCCTCGGGCTTGCGGCGCGCCACCGGGTTGATGGGCGCCCCGCCGATGGGCAGACGCTTGTCCGAGACCACGGCCGGCAGCCCATCGATGGGCTCGCCGGCGCCCGAGAAGCGGCGCCCGATCATGTCGCGCGACACCCCCAGGCGGGCGACGTTCTCCACCAGGCTCACGGTCGTGCTCGACAGATCGATGCCGGAGGTCTCCTCGAACACCTGGAGCACGGTGTACTCGCGCGACACCTCGATGACCTGTCCGCCGCGTTCCCGGCCGGTGCCGTCCTTGATGCGCACGATGGCGTTGTAGCTCAGGTCCGGCGCGTTCTGCAGGAACAGCAGCGGTCCCGAGATGTAGGTGACCTCGCTGTACTCCTTCTTCAGCAGGTGGTTGCTCATCGTCCCTCTCCGGCCTCAGGCGGCCACGGCGAAGCCCTTGGCGAGCTCCTCGAGAACGCCGTCCTTGTACGCATCGAAGTCGTCCTCCGGCACGTAGCGCGAGCGGTTGATCTTCTCGACGACCGGCGACTGCAGGATGTCGTCCACGGTGGCGCCGGTCTGCAGGGCCTGCTGCGCATCCTCGTACAGGCGCAGCATCATCTGCAGCATGCCGTAGGCCTTGTGCAGCGAGCACGAGGCGTCGACCGGATCGAAGCCGTTCTGCTGAAGGAAGTTCTGCCTTAGGATGCGCCCCGCCTCGATCACGAGCCGCTCCTGATCCTGCAGGGCGTCGGGACCGACGAGCTGCACGACCTCCTGAAGGTCGCTCTCACGCTGCAGCAGGTCCATGGCGCGGCCCCTCAGCTCGACATAGTCGGGTGCCACGTTCTCGGCATACCAGTCGTCGAGGATGTCGGTGAACAGGGAGTAGGAGCGGTTCCAGTTGATCGCCGGGAAGTGCCGGCGCCTCGCGAGCGAGGCGTCGAGCGCCCAGAAGCAGCCGGTGATGCGCAGCGTCGCCTGCGTCACCGGCTCGGAGAAGTCGCCGCCGGCCGGGCTCACCGCGCCGATGATCGACACCGCTCCCTGCTCGCCCGCGAGCGTGTTGACGCGCCCGCCACGCTCGTAGAACGCCGCCAGGCGGGAGGCGAGGTAGGGAGGGTAACCCTCCTCGGCGGGCATCTCCTCGAGCCGCGAGGAGATCTCGCGAAGCGCCTCGGCCCAGCGGCTGGTGGAGTCGGCCATGATCGAGACCTTGTAGCCCATGTCGCGGAAGTATTCCGCCAGCGTGATGCCGGTGTAGATGCTCGCCTCGCGCGCGGCCACCGGCATGTTCGAGGTGTTGGCGATGAGCACCGTGCGGTGCATCAAGGGGTTGCCGGTCTGCGGGTCCTCGAGCTCGGGGAACTCCACCAGCACGTCCGTCATCTCGTTGCCGCGCTCGCCGCAGCCCACGTAAACCACGATGTCGGCGTTGCCGAACTTGGCGACCGACTGCTGCGTCACCGTCTTCCCGGAACCGAACGGACCGGGGATCGCGGCCGTGCCGCCCATGGTGAGGGGGAACAGCACGTCCAGGATACGCATGCCCGTCAGGAACGGCGTCACGGGGTCGAGCTTGCGTTCCACGGGCCGCGCCTGGCGTACCGGCCAGACGTGCGCGAGGCGCAGCTCGGCGCCGTCCTCGAGTGTCGCGATCGTGTCCTGGACGGTGTACTCCCCTTCCGGAACGATGCTCTTGACCACGCCGCCTCGGCCCGGCGGCACCAAGATCTTGTGCGTGAACGCGAACTCGGGCACGGTGCCGAGCACGTGGCCCTGCGAGACCTCGTCGCCGACTGCCACCAGGGGCGTGAACGGCCACTTGGCGTCCTGCGACAGGGCGTTCACCACGATGCCGCGTTCGATGTAGGTGCCCGAGCTCTCGCGCAGCTTGTCGAGCGGGCGCTGGATGCCGTCGAAGATGCCGTTGAGCATCCCGGGCCCCAGCTCGACGGCCAGCGGCAGGCCGGTGGAGACGACCGGCTCGCCGACGGTCAGCCCGGCGGTGTCCTCGTAGACCTGCACGAAGGCGTTGTCGCGATCCAGGCGGATGATCTCCCCGACGAGCTTCTCCCCGCCCACGCGCACGATGTCGTACATGCGCGCGCCCATCATCCCCTGGGCGATCACCGCCGGGCCGGAGATACGTTGGATGCTTCCTTCGATGGCCACTTGAGCCCTCCTGCTGTCACTCCAGCTTGATATCGAATCCGATGGCGTTGCGTACCAGGGACTTCATGTAGGCGACGGCGTCGTCCTCCTCCCCGAAAGCCTGGCCGAGGCTCGGCAACGGCAGGATCACGGGCAGCTCGCGCCCGCGCATGGCGCGCTCGCTGGCCGCGATGGGATCCGCGATGAGCCCCTCGTCCACCACCACCAGACCGTACGCGTCCCCGGCGATGAGCTCGTCCAGCGCCCCGCGCGCCTGCTCGGCGTCCGTCTCACGCACGTCGACGCCCGCCAGCCGGAAGCCGACGGCCGTCTCGCTGTCGGTCAGTACGACCATCTTAGGCATGACCCAGCTCCCTCTGCAGCGCCTCGCGCGGAACGTCGTAGAAGCTGCCGCGCGCCAGCAGGCGCAGCCGCGCCAACTCGGCCTCCTTCAGGCGCAGGTAACGCACCACCACGCCCGGGCCCAGAGGGTCCGCCGAGGCGCTACGCGCGCTGGCGTCGAGGATGCCGCGCAGGATCTGCTCGGCCTCCGCCAGGCTGCCGGTGTCGGCGACCGCGGCGAAGCTGGTACCCGCGAGCACCTGCATGCCTGCCGACCCCTCGGCGCTGCGCACCGCGTCGAAGATGCTGCGACCGATCTCGTGGCCGCCCGCCAGGAAGACCTCCTCGGGCCCTTCGGTCATGCCTCGAAGCTTCAGGGCGGTGCGCAGGTTGGTGGCGTCGATCTCCCGCGTGACGTGGCGCATGAAGCTCGTGGGCGCGCCCGCGCGGCGCAGTCGCTGCCGCAGCACCTGGTAGTACGCGCGGTCCACGGCCAGCTCGAGCGCGTAGAGGTCGCCGTCGGACTGGTAGCGCAGCGCGGCCCGGGCGAACGCCGACTTGAGCGGCGTCGTTGTCACCGCCAGCGCCTGCGCCGCCGATGCCATGTCGGGCGTCGCCGCCACCGCCTCGAGCACCGCCGGCCGGAGCGGGCCGGCCGGGTAGAGCGAGCCCAGGATCTCCTCCAGGGTCTTGCCGGCGTGCTTGGCGCGGGCGATGGTCTTCAGGTTCTCGCGGTCGTAACGCAGCAGCAGCAGCTCCATGAGCAGGCCGGCATTGCCGTCGGCCGCCATCAACAGGCTGCGGGTCGTCTTGAAGAAGTCGCGCGCCAGAGCGTCGTCGACCGCACGCAGGCCCTCGTAGCGCGACTGCGCCTCCTCCAGCTCGTGCATGTAGCGCGACTGGCCGAGCACCGACAGGAAGGCCCTGAAGTCCGTGGCGCTCAGCGCCTCGGCATAGAACTCGTCCGGGAGCAGGCTCGTCTTCATGCCGCGAACCCGGGCGTTGATGTAGCCATAGTCCGTGGACATCGCGCTAGCGCTCCTTCGCGTGCCCGAACAGGACCTCGGAGACCTCCGAAGCGAGCTCGGCCCGCAGCACCTCCAGGCGCTCGAACAGGGAGTTCTCGATGGTGTTGTTCCCCTTCAAGCGCAGGCGCACGCCGCCGCGCACCGCAGCGGCCGTCTCGATGGGCACGCTCACGCCCGCCTTGCCGGCGGCGGCACGCGCCGCGTCCTCCTCGTCGGGGTGGACGACGACGGCCTCGAGCGATGACGGGTCCAGGCCCTCGAGCGCTTCCGCGAGGAGCTTGGCGAGCACCGGCGGGTAGTCCTCGGCGTCCGCCACCAGCGCCTCCAGCCGGCGCCGGGCCTCCTCGAACACCGCCTCGACGCCCTGGTGCTGGGCGCGCAGTTGCAGCGACGACGCCTCGAGCTGGGCGCCGGAGCGGGCACGCACCACGGTCGCGCCGCGCTGCGCCTCGGCCTGATGGTGGCTGCGGGCAACCAACGCCTCGGCCTCCTGGCGCGCTCTCTCGACCACGTCCGAGGCACGCTCGCGCGCCTCGGAGAGGATCGACTCGATCTCCGCGCTCGCTTCCTTCTCGAGCAGAGACGCAAGGTCAGCCACGCGGTCAGCCCATCTTGCCGTAGAGGAAGAACGCGATCACGAAGCCGAAGATGATGATGGTCTCGGGGATGACGAGGAACACCAGGACCTGGCCGAACATCTCCGGCTTCTCGGTGATCGTGCCCAGCCCGGCACTGCCGATGTAGCCCTGGGCGATGCCCACGCCGATCCCTGCCAGGCCGATGGCGAGGCCCGCGCCCACGCCCATCAGGCCGGCTCCGATGTTGCCCCCGCCCGCGCTCGCGGCCTGGGCGAAGGCGACGCTGGCGATGACGCCGAAGGCGGCGAGGAATCCGAGAACCTTGGCGAGCTTGTTCATCACTTTCCTCCTAGGAGACGGAAGGGTCGATAGGGGCGACCGCTCTCATCGTAGAAGCCGAACTTGGTGAAGAACTCGACGTAGTGAAGTCGGAGTGGCTGCAAGGTGTCGCTGATGATCGTCAGCGTGAGCGCCAGGAGATGCACGCCGGCGCCGATGAGGATGCCGAGGATGGGACCGAGGATGGGCAGCACGCTGCCGACGCCGTAGCCGAGGTCCGTCGCCAGGTTGGCGATGAGCGCAGAGGCCAGGCCGACAGCGAAGATTCGCAAGTAGCTCAGGATGTGGCCGCCGTTGGAGATCAGCTCGAGCAGCATGAGCCCGTTCTTTGCGAGGAACGCGAAGCCGGCGAACACCACCAGCAGCGTCAGCGTCACCACCACCACCGCGGTGCCGACGTCGTGGAGCTGGTAGGCGGTGGCGAAGATCACCACCGCCACGATCCCGGTGAACATGCCGAGCGCCTCGTAGAGGTGCAGGCCCTCGCCATGCCGCAGCGAGTACACGATGCGGATGAGCCAGCCGCCGAGCACCTGCAGCACGCCGAAGAGCGTCGACGCCAGCAGCAGCGGCCCGAACACCTCGACGCGCAGAAGCACGATGTGCACCAGGCCGCCGACGTGGGCGGCGCCCTCGCCGATCGCCCCGCTCTTGGCCGCCAGCGTGTAGAACAGCGGGTGCCCCGGCGGGAAGCGCTCGAACAGGTTGCCGAAGAACTCCCCGTACAGGAAGCCGAAGCCCACGGTCCAGGCCGAGAGCCAGAAGATCACCGTGCTGATCGGTCGCAGGATGCGCGCCGGAATCACGATGTGCAGCGGGCCGGTGTCGACGTTCTTGCCGGCGGCGCCCCGCCGCCTCAGCCACCAGCCGATGGAGGCGAAGAACAGCCCGTAGCCGATGTCTCCCACCTGCATGCCGAACCACATCGGGAAGAAGATCGCCAGCGTCCAGCTCGGGTCGAAGCTGCCGTAGCGTGGCGGCTCGAACAGGGCCAGCAGGCCCTGGAAGGGGCGGATCCAGCCGGGGTTGTCCAGCTTGACCGGCACGCCGTGGTCCTTGCGCTCGTCGGCCGGGCGGGACGTCACCACGACGGCCCCCTCGAACTGGCGGCGCAGCGCGTCCACCACGCGCTGACTGTCGTCCGCCGGGACCCAGCCGGAGAGCGCGAAGCCGTAGCGCCCTTCGAGCATGTCCTCGAGGCGCTCGTAGCGGGCCTGGTGGTTGTGGGCCGCCACGGACAGCGCGCTCAGACGCCGGCCGTGCTGGGCGGCCAGCTTGGCGAGCTCGTCGTGGATCACGGCGATTCGCTTGGGCAGCGTCTGCGAGCGCTCCTCCATGACGTGCGCGGCCTTCGCCACGCCGAGGTCCTGGTACCTCTCGGGAAGCGCGATCTCGGCGTGCCCGAGACGCGTGAAGGTGGCACGCAGACGGGCGAGGTCGCGTTGCAGGCACGCCCCCACCACCAGCCGCTCGCTGTCGTGACGCTGCCAGGCCAGCGCGAAGCCGCCGTCCAGATCCTCTTCCAGCGCCAGCTCGAGGGCAGCGAAGTCGTCGTCCGGGACCATGAAGGCGGCCCCGTCGAGGTAGCTCGCCTCCTCGAGCTGGGCCATCAGCGGCGCCAGCTGCCGGAACACGGCGAGGTACGTCTCGGTGAGCTCGAGCTCGTCGCGGGCATCGGCGCGTTCGGCCACGAGCCGGTCGATCTGCTCGCCGATCGGAGCCAGCTCGCGCTGCATGGCGTCCGGGTCGTTGCCCGCATCCACCCGCGCACCGTCGGCGCCGGGCGCCAGGTCGAGCGCGTCGAGCAGGGCGTCGGCGCGCGACACCAGGAAGTCCCACGCCTCCTTGAGTCGCAGCTCCTCACCGGCGAGCTCGATGCGGCGAAGCACGCGTTCCTCGCCCGCCTCCAGGCGCTCGACCTGAACCACGCCGAGACGCTGCAGGCCGATGAGCACGTCCTTGGCCGCCGAGCGACGGCCGACGACGAGGAGTTGCTCCATGCGAGCGATCACGGCAGGACCCGCTGCATCACCAGGGCGACGCCATCCTCCTTGCCTGCGCGCGCCTCCGCCTCCAGCCTGGCTGCGGCCTCGCGCGCGGCCTGGACCATGTCCGCCCGCGTAGCTTCGGCTTCCTGGGCGCCCCGGTCGGCTTCCTGCCGGGCAAGGGCATCGGCCCTGCCGCGTGCCTCATCCAGGATGCGGCCGGCCTCGGCATCGGCCTCTTCGACGATGGACCGCGCCTGGTCACGCGCTTCCTCGACCTTGGCGACCAGGTTCTTCTCCTGGTTCACGAGGTCTTGCAGGAGTCGTTCACCCTGAGCTTCCAACCAGCCCTCCTTCCGTCCCGCCTCAAAGCGAGTTACGGCAGGTTGTCGTGATGTCGCCAGATCGCAGCGTGAGGCACAAAAAACCGCGTCGTACGCGGCAAGAACCCCTTGAGCGTTTCCGACCAACCATAACAACCGCGCAGATTTCGTGTCAATCGAGACACATCTCCCCCGCAGCCCCCAGAGGCCGCGGCACGCCCGCGACGCTCGGGTAGACTCCTGGCGTGGGCCGGGACCCCTCCAACGGATCACCGGACGGAGCGAAGTCCGTCGGCGCATACTATACCCCCGCGCCGGTGGCCCGCTCGCTGGCACGGTGGGCGCTGCGTCGCCCGCACGAGCGGGCCCTCGACCCTGCCGCCGGCGACGGCGTCTTCCTGATGGAGGCGGCCCGCCGCCTGGCGGACCTGGGCGGGGCCGCCGACGGCCTCATGGGCATCGAGATGCGTGCCGCCGCGGCCGCGCAGGCCCGCGCCCGCTTGCGGGAAGCCGGCGTGCCGGAGCCGGACGTCGCCGTCGCCGACTTCCTGGCGGTCGCGCCCGGCGCCCGGCCGGCCGTCGACGCCGTGATCGGCAACCCGCCGTACGTCCGCTTCCAGCGGCTGGGACGCGACCGGCGCAGGCAGGCGCAGGCGATCGCCGCGGCAGCGGGCGTACCCGCCGATCCGCTGGCTTCGAGCTGGGCCGCCTTCGTCCTGCACGCCGAGCGCTTCCTGGCGCCGGCAGGCAGGTTGGCCCTGGTCGTGCCGAGCGAGATCGGCCACGCCCGCTACGCCCGCCCGGTCCTCGCCGCACTGAGGCGCCACTTCGCGCGCACCACGTTCGTCCTGTTCCGCTCCGCGCTGTTCCCCGGCCTCGACCAGGGCACCGTGCTGCTGCTGGCCGACGGCCACGGCGAGCCGTTCCGAGGCTTCTTCCTCGCCCACCTGGAGTCCAGCCGGGGGCTGGCGGGCGGGCTGGAGACCGTGCCCGTCCGCACGCTCGAGGCCGACGCCCTGATCAGCGGCGAGGCGCGCCTCCACGACGCCTGGCTGCCCGCCGACGCCAACGCGGTACTGGACGCGCTCCTCCGCGACGGCGCGTGCAGCACGCTGGCGACCCGGGCGAGCGTGAGCATCGGCTACGTGACGGGCGACAACCGCTTCTTCCACCTCTCGCCCGAGCGCGCCAGCGAGCTCGGCATCCCGGCCAGGCACCTGCGGCCGGCGCTGTTCCGCGGGCGCGCGCTCCTTGGGCTGGCCGTCACCGAGGAGGACTGGCTGGCGGCTGCAGCGGCCGGCCACAGCGGCTACCTGCTCGCGCCGGAGGACGCCGCGGATCCTGCGGTAGCCGCCTACCTGGCCGGCGCCGAGCGCCTGGGCGTGCTGCGCCGCACCAAGGTCCGGCACAGGCGGCCCTGGTACCGCGTGACGCGCACCGACCCTCCCGATCTGGTGCTGACGAGCATGAGCGGGCGGGCGCCGCGCCTGGCCGTGAACGCCGGTGCAGCGGCCGTCTGCAACACCCTGCATGCCGTGCGGCTGCTCGGCGGACGGGCGCCCGCGCCCCTGCTGGCGCTCGCCGCCTCGACCTCGCTCACCGAGTTGAGCGCGGAGCTGGAGGGGCACGCCCTGGGTGGCGGGATGCTCAAGCTCGAGCCCTCCGAGGCGCTGCGGCTGCTGCTGCCCCTGGCGCCGCCGCCCCAGCAGACCGGTTGCCTGTCGAGCGCCATGGAGCGGGCCGCGGCCGCCGTCGACGGCGCCCTGCGGGCCGGTGACGTCGAGGCCGCTCGTGCCCTGGCCGATCGCGTGCTGCTCGAGCCGCTCGTCGGAACGAGCGGCGTCGATGCGCTCCGAAGCGGCGCCGAGCGCCTGCGTGCGCTGCGCCGGGAGCGCTCCCGAGGCCCCCGGCTGCCAGACGGCTAGCGCCGGCGTCGACCCCGCCCGTGCTTGGCGGGCACGCGCGTGCGTCGCTCCGCCTCGCGCGCCGAGAGCATGGCGTGGATCTGCTGGAGCTCCGCGTAGACCGCAGGCCGCTGCTCGCTCCCCGTGCCGGGGTCCTCGAGCAGCCGGCCCAACTCCTCGCGCCGCGCCAGCAGGCGCGAGCGCGACGTCTCTTTGCGCGCCTCCAGCCGGAGCTCGCGAAGGCGCGACAGCGCCTTCGTCAAGGCAGCGTCGAAATCGAAGCGGGGCCCGTCCTCCTCGCGCGAGAGCGCCAGCACGCGTTCGAACACCAGGGCGCCGTCGTCGCGCTCGCGGTACCCCAGCAAGACGCGTTCACCGTCGTATCCGGCCTCCTCGCAAAGCGCCACCAGGTCCGTCAGGGCGGACCCTTCAACTCGCTCGGGCAGCGCTGCCAGCACGCTGTCGAGGCGCCCGCGGAGCTGGCCGGGGCGGCTGAGGAGCAGCGCCACGATCTCGAGCTCGACGGTCCTCACCTGGTCCGACTGGGCTCGCCCCCGGCGCATGCCGCGGACCTGGGTCCCGGACAGTGGCCGCTGCCGCCGCTGGTTGGCCTCCAGCCAGGCATCGAGGCGCGCCCCGTCCATGCCCAGGTGGTCGACGACCAGGCGGCGCATCTCGGCCGCTACCGGATCGAAGACGTCCCGCGGCGTCAGGACCGGCGCCAGCTCCTCGAGGATCGCGCGCTGACCGTCGATGGTGGTGCGGTCGAAGCCTTCCAGCACCCGCCGGAAGCGGAACTCCACCTCGGACAGGCCGGCGGCGAGCGCCTCCCGGAAGGCGTCCACGTCGCCCTCGAGCACCGCGTCGGCGGGGTCCTTGCCGTGCGGCACGCGCACGGCATCCACGAGCAGGCGCCGTCCCACCGCCTGGTCGAGGCCGGCGAGCACCGCACGCTGGCCCGCCTCGTCGGCGTCGAAGGCGAGGTGCACGCGTTTGGCGTCGAGCCGCGCGAGCTGCTCCGCCTGCTGCTCGGTGAGCGCCGCCCCCAGGGCCGCCACGGCGTTCACGAACCCCGTCTGGTGCAGGGCGATGACGTCCATGTAGCCTTCCACCACGATGACCTCGCCGCTCTTGCGGATGGCCGGCCGGGCGCGGTCCAGGCCGTAGAGCAGCTCGCCCTTGCGGAACAGCTCCGTCTCGGGCGTGTTCAGATACTTGGGCTGGTCATCGTCGAGGACGCGGCCGGAGAAGCCGACCACACGGCCCATGGCGTCCATGATCGGGAACATGACGCGCTTCCGGAAGCGGTCGTAACGCCGGCCCCGTTCGTTCTCGACCAGCAGCCCCACCGCCAACAGAGCGTCGTCGCGAACGCCCTTGGTGAGGGCATGCTTCAGCAAGCCGTCCCAGCCGTCCGGCGCGTAGCCGAGCTGGAAGGCGTCGATGCTCTCGGACGTGAGCCCCCGCCCGTGCAGGTAGGCCAGCGCCTCACCGGCCAGCTGGCTGCGGTAGTACGCGAGCGCCACTCCGTTGACGTCGAACAGGTCACGCCGGCGGTCGTCCTTCGGGGTGGGCTTGCCGACGTCCACGCCGGCGCGCGCTCCCAGCAGCCGCAGCGCCTCGCCGAACCCAAGACCCTGGGTCTGCATCACGAAGTCGAAGATGTCGCCCTTGGCCTGGCAGCCGAAGCAGTAGTAGAAGCCGCGGTCGAGGTGAACGTGGAACGACGGCGTCTTCTCGCTGTGGAAGGGGCACAGCCCCTTCATCTGGCCGCGCCCGGCGGGTTTGAGCACCACCATCTCGCCGATCACGTCCGCGATGTTCAAGCGCTCGCGGATCAGCTCCTTGGGGTCAGCGGCCATGCGTCCGGCCTTTCCACTCCGCTGCGATGGGGTCGCCTGCCCCACCATAGCATGCGCCCTCACCGGCGCCGGACCCGTCCAGGCGCGCCTTCGGCCGCCGCGGACCGGCGTTAGGCACCGTTCGATGCCGGGTAGAGCGGCAGGTGCCCGAGCGCCACCACCTCCGGGCGCTCGCTGCCTTCGGTGAACACCGCCAGCGTCGCCACCACCTGGGCCCCGACCTCGGTCAACAGCTCGCGCAGCCCTTGCAGGGTGCCGCCGGTGCTCACCACGTCGTCCACGATGGCGACGCGCCTGGCGCGCAGGCGCTCGATGTCGGCGCCGTCGATCACCAGCTCCTGGGGGCGACCGGTGGTGATGCTCACGACCGTCTTCTTGACCGCCCCGACCATGTAGGGCTTCTCGGTCTTGCGCGCCACCACGTAGGGGATCTTCGTGCGCACGCTGATGGCGTGCGCCAGCGGCACCGCCTTCACCTCGGGTGTGACCAGCGTCTCGACCTCGGGCGGAATGCGCTTGGCGAGCTCGGCAGCGGCGGCCTCGGTGAGCTCGGTGTCCCCCAGCAGGTTCAGCAGGGCCACGGATACCTCGCCGACGTTCACCACCCGGAGCTCGCGCTCCAGCTCACCGATGCGTACACGATGCGTCTGCATCCGAAGACCTCCCGTGCACGCCGCCGCCCGGCGACGGCACGTCCAAGCCTACCGCAGCCTCGGGCGGCTCAGTCGAACACGATCGTCTTGTTGCCGTGCACCAGGATGCGGTCCTCGAGGTGGAGCGCCACGGCTCGGGCCAGCACCCGCCGCTCGATGTCACGACCCAGCCGCACCAGCTCGGGCACGCTTTGCCGGTGGCTGACGCGGACCACGTCCTGCTCGATGATCGGCCCCTGGTCGAGCTCGTCGGTCACGTAGTGGGCCGTGGCACCGATGAGCTTGACGCCCCGCTCGTAGGCGCGATGGTAGGGCCGGCCGCCGCTGAAGGCGGGCAGAAACGAGTGGTGGATGTTGATGATCCGCTCCTGGAAGCGCGCCACGAACGCCGGGCTGAGGATCTGCATGTAGCGCGCCAGCACGACGACGTCCGCCGCGCCGTCGAGCAACTCGAGCACGCGTGCCTCCTGGGCCGGCTTGCCGTCGGCGTCCAACGGGAGGTGATGGAACGGCACGCCGAAGGACGCCACCAGATCCGCCAGCCGCTCGTGGTTCGAGACGACCATCACGATGTCGTCGCTGAACTCCCGAGCCCGGCGCCGCCAGAGCAGCTCCTGCACGCAGTGCTCGACCTTGGAAGCGAGGATCGCGATGCGCTTGGGCGCCCGCGCATCGGCCATGCGCCAGCGCATCCCGAAACGCGGCGCGATGTCACGGCCGAAGGCGGCGCGGACACCGTCGAGGTCGAGCGCCCCAGGCGCGAGGTCGGCGCCGGGAAGGTCGAACGCCATGCGCATGAAGAAGGTGCCACCGCGTGGGTCGGTGCTGTGCTGGTCGGCATCGGAGATGTTGGCGCCACAGTCGAACAGGAAGCGGGACACGGCGGCCACGATGCCGGGCCGGTCCGGGCAGGAGATGAGCAGGCGTCCACGCTCGCCCACCCCGTGTGGCGGCTCTGCATCCATGGCGGACAGGCTAGCACCGCCGCCCCCGCCAGGCGGCCGCGGGCGGCGTGCGGACCGCCCTGTCAGGCGTTAGGTTCCGCATGTCTGGGCGTCTCGGGCACGTGCTAGTGTGATGCCGTGGAGGACGCGCGACTGCGGCCGTCGACGCTCGCGGAGTACATCGGGCAGCGACGGCTCAAACGCAAGCTCGAAGTCTACCTGGAGGCGGCGCGCAACCGCGACGAGCCTCTGGACCACGTGCTGCTGTACGGCCCGCCCGGCCTGGGCAAGACCACCCTGGCGCACATCATCGCTGCCGAGCTGGGGGTGGGCATCCGCGTCACCAGCGGTCCCGCCATCGAGAAGCCGGGCGACCTCGCCGCCATCCTCACCAATGCGCTCGAGGACGGCGACGTGCTGTTCATCGACGAGATCCACCGCCTGGGACGGGTGGCCGAGGAGCACCTCTACCCCGCCATGGAGGACTTCAAGATCGACATCGTGCTCGGGCAGGGTCCGGCGGCGCGCTCGATCCGCCTCGACCTGCCGCGCTTCACGCTGGTCGGTGCGACCACGCGGCCGGGCCTGATCACGGGCCCCCTGCGCAGCCGCTTCGGCATCATCGAGCACCTCGACTTCTACAGCGACGACGATCTGGCCGAGGCGGTCGCCAAGGACGCCGACCTGCTCGGCTTCGCGCTCGAGCCCGCCGCCGCCCTGGAGATCGGGCGACGGGCACGCGGCACCATGCGCATCGCCAAGCGCCTGCTCCGGCGCGTTCGCGACTTCGCGGACGTGGCCGGCGAGGCGCGCATCAGCGTGGAGCGCACGGGCACGGCGCTGGGCGCGCTGGGCATCGACGACGCCGGCCTCGACCGCCGCGACCGCACCATCCTGGAGGCGCTGGTTGAGAAGTTCGCCGGCGGTCCGGTGGGGCTGGACACGCTGGCGACGGCCGTCGGCGAGGACCGGGCCACCCTGGAGGAGGTCTACGAGCCGTTCCTGATCCAACGCGGCCTGCTCAAGCGCACGCCGCGCGGGCGTATGGCGACGGAAGCCGCGTACCAGCACCTGGGCCTGCCCCTGGCCGCGACGCCGGCGGGCCTGTTCGGCGAGGGCGGTTGAGCTCGGGATGATCGAGGGCAGCCTGCGCAACGTTCCGTTGTCGGACGTGTTCCAGATCATCGCCACCGGCCAGAAGTCCGGCATCCTGACGGTCATGCGCGGCAAGGCTCGGGCGCGCATCTACTTCGAGCAGGGTCGCATCCAGTATGCCCACATCTCACCCGGCGTGCACCTCGGCGAGATCCTGGTGCGCATGGACCTGCTGACGACGCACGAGGTGCAGGAGATCCTCAGGCGCCAGCACGTCGAGAATGCCGGCACGCCCCTGGGCCTGATGGCCGTCGAGATGCGGCTCATCGATGAAGACGATCTCAAGCGGGCGCTGGAACGTCAGGTGCTCGAGGTCGTGACCGAGCTCATGAGCTGGTCCGACGGGCAGTTCAACTTCGCCGAGCGCTCCGGCTGGGCCTCGCAGGCGCCCACCAACCACTCCGTCGATGCCCTGGCGCTGCTCATGTCGGTGGCCCAGCGCCTTCACGAGTTCGAAGGGGGCGTCGTGGACGCGGACACGATCTACCGCCGCAGCGGCGACCCCACCAAGGTCGACATGCCGGCCGGCGCCTGGGAGGTGCTCGGCTACATCGACGGCAAGCGCACCGCGCGCTCGGTGGCAGCCGAGCTCGACCTGACCGAGAAACACGTCTTCCACCTCATGTACGAGCTCGCCACGCGCGGCGTCGTCGAGGCCCAGCCGTTCCGCGTCGAGGACCCGTTGGTGTTGGCGGTGTCGCCGAGCAGTGCGCTGCAGCGGCTGCTGCGGCTGTCGCTCCAGCGTGCGCGCCTGCGCGCCGAGGTGGCGCTCGACTACGACGACGCCCTCAAGGTGCTGCCTGGCATCCACCCATCCGCACTGGTGGTGGACGATCAGCAGGGCGCCGGCTGGGAGCTCGTCAAGGAGCTCCGCAAGCAGGCCGGCCAGAGCCACCTGCCGGTGCTGATGCTGGTCGACGAGGCGCCCAAGGGTGGGCTCTTCGGGCGGGCCAGGCGGCCGCGGGCCGAGGTACTGCTCAAGCCGTTCCACGAGATCGAGTTCCAGCAGATCATCACCAAGATGGTCGGCCGCCCGCTGGCCTGAGCCGGCCGCCGATCGTGCGGCGCTGTCGGCACCTGGACGGCAGGCAGGGCCGGTACACCGGTTGCGATGCCGACGGGTGCGTGCTATCGTTCCTGCGGAGCAGACGACCATTCCGGGGGTAACGAAGGCAAACCGAGACGTCCGTAAGCGAGAGAGCGAGCGGTGGTGGTGCGTTCCTTCGGAAGAGGTGGGTAACATCCCTCCGCCGGCGATCGGCTGACGGGGCGGTTCCTAAGGAAAGAGGTGATCCATGAAACGCTTGTGGCTGGCCATTTTGGTCGCGGTCGGAGGCTTGGTCGGGGGATCGGCGCTCGCGCAGGGCGTGACGCTGCACATCTCCTGCGGCGCTGTCGGCAACGAGCTGCAGCTCTGCAAGGAGGAGACGCAGGCCTGGGCCCAGCAGACGGGCAACACCGTGGTGGTGGTGTCCACCCCGAACTCGACGAGCGACCGGCTGGCGCTCTATCAGCAGCAGCTGAGCGCGCAGTCGAGCAGCATCGACATCTACCAGATCGACGTGACCTACCCTGGCATCCTGGGCAGCTACTTCATCGACCTGTCGCCCTACTTCAGCCAGAGCGACCTCAGCCCGTTCATCCAGGCCCTCGTGACGAACGACCAGTACGAAGGTAAGCAGGTTGCCATCCCGTGGTTCAACGACGCGGGCGTGCTTTACTACCGCACGGACCTTCTCCAACAGTACGGCTACAGCAAACCGCCGACCACCTGGTCGGAGCTGACGACCATGGCGCAGAAGATCCAGGCCGGCGAGCGCGCCAACGGCAACTCCAAGTTCTGGGGTTTCGTCTGGCAAGGCAACTCCTATGAAGGCCTGACGTGCGACGCCCTCGAGTGGATCTACTCCTACGGCGGCGGCACCATCGTCGACCCGCAGGGCAACATCACCATCGACAACCCGCAGGCGGCCCAGGCCATCCAGATGGCGGCCAGCTGGGTCGGCACCATCTCGCCTCCGGGCGTGCTGAGCTACCAGGAAGAGACTGCGCGCGGCGTGTGGCAGGCGGGCAACGCGGCCTTCATGCGCAACTGGCCCTATGCCTACAGCGAGGGTCAGGCTGCCGGTAGCCCCATCAAGGACAAGTTCGCCGTCACGGTGCTGCCCAAGGCCGATACTGCGCAGGGACGGCATGCCGCCACGCTGGGCGGCTGGCAGCTCGCGGTGTCGCGCTTCTCTCAGCACCAGGCCCAAGCGGCCGCACTCGTCAAGTACCTGACCAGTGCGCAGGTCGAGACCGAGCGCGCCGTCAAGGGCAGCTTCCTGCCCTCGCGCTTGGCGCTGTACGACAGCTCGGCGATCGAGGAGGCCCACCCGTTCATTCACCAGCTCAAGCCGGTCTTCGCGAGCGCCGTGGCGCGCCCCGCGACGGCCACCAAGGACAAGTACAACCAGGTTTCCAGTGCCTTCTGGACCGCCGTGCACAACGTGCTGGCAGGCCAGGCGCAGGCGAACCAGGCCCTGGCTGGTCTCAAGCAGCAGCTCACTCGCATCAAGGGCGCCGGCTGGTAGGCCCGGCATTCGGATGCGCGGCCCCTCCCTAAGCGGGAGGGGCCGCCCTTCTATCGGCCGACCGCTGCCCGCTACATGCGCTCGGCCCGAGGTGACCGATGCAACAGACCACCGTTGACGCCCAGGGGCGTCGCTCCAGGCCGGACATGTCACTCGAGCGCCGCCGTGCGCGTACGGCCTGGCTCTTCCTCGCCCCAACGCTGATCGTCATCCTGCTGGTCGCCGGCTACCCGCTCTACCGCACGATCGAGCTCAGCTTCACGCAGACGAGCTTGCTCAAGTTCCCCCTCGAGTCGCACTTCGTGGGCCTGCTGAACTACAAGTTCCTGCTGCAGGACTCGCAGTGGTGGCACTCGGTACGCAACACGGTGATCTTCACGGTCGCGTCCGTCGTGATCGAGACCGTTCTGGGGCTCGGGATCGCCATGCTCGTCAACGCCAAGTTCCCCGGCCGCGGCACCATGCGCACCGCCATGCTCATCCCGTGGGCCATCCCCACGGTGGTTTCGGCGCAGATGTGGCGCTGGATGTACAACGACGTCTACGGCGTCGTCAACGACATCATCATGAAGCTCGGCCTGTCGCACAAGGCTTATGCGTGGCTCGCCAACCCCAGATTGATGCTGCCCGCCATCATCTCGGTGGACGTATGGAAGACGACGCCGTTCATGGCGCTGTTGCTGCTCGCCGGTCTGCAGTCGATCCCTGGCGAGCTGTATGAGGCCGCCCGCGTCGACGGGGCGAATCCGTGGCAGAACTTCATGCGGGTCACGATCCCGTTGCTTCGGCCGGCCCTGCTCGTCGCCCTGATCTTCCGCACGCTCGATGCGCTCCGCGTCTTCGACGTGATCTACGTCATGACCGGGACCAACCCGACCACGATGTCGATGGCGGTGTACTCGCGGCAGCAACTCGTCGACTTCGGGGCGCTCGGGTACGGGTCTGCCCTATCTGTCGGCATCTTCATCATCATCGCCATCTTCGTGGTGATCTACGTCGTCACCCTCCGAGTGGAGGTGGACTGATGCGGCGGCGCGGCGTCGGTTACTACCTCGGCCAGGTGGCATTCGCCATCCTGGTGGTGCTGGTGTTCATCTATCTCGTGTTCCCCTTCTTCTGGGCTATCTCGTCCTCGCTCAAGACGCCCAACGAGCTGTTCCAGACGCCGCTGGTGTACTGGCCGCCCGTTCCTCAGTGGAAGAACTACCTTACGGTCTTCACGGCCCAGCCGTTCGCCCGCAACCTCCTCAACTCGCTCATCGTGGCTGGCCTGACCACGCTCCTCTCCCTGCTCATCGGAGGGACGGCGTCCTACGCGCTGGGGCGCATCCGCTTCCGTGGCAAGCGTTCGGTCTTCTACGGCATCCTGGGCGTGTCGATGTTCCCGCAGATCGCCATCCTCGGCGGCATGTTCGTGCTCATCCGCACGCTGCACTTCTACAACACCTGGTGGGGCCTGATCCTCTCGTACATGGTCTTCACCTTGCCGTTCACGGTGTGGGTCCTCACCAGCTTCGTGCGCGAGATCCCGCGTGAGCTCGAGGAGGCTGCGTTCGTGGACGGCGCCACCCCCATCCAGTCGCTCACGCGGGTGCTGCTGCCGGTGATGGCGCCCGGCCTGGTGACGGCCGGGCTGCTGGCTTTCATCCAGGCGTGGAACGAGTTCCTCTTCGCCCTCACCTTCACCGTCGATGACAAGGCCCGCACCGTACCGGTGGCCATCGCGCTGTTCAGCGGCGCCAGCCAGTACGTGCTGCCCTGGGCGCAGATCATGGCGGCCTCGGTCATCGTGACCGTGCCGCTCATCATCCTGGTGCTGATCTTCCAGCAGCGCATCGTGGCGGGCCTCACCGCCGGCGCCGTCAAGGGCTGAGCCGGCCCCAGGCGCCCGCCCGGCACCTCGCCGGCAATTCCATCACGCCTCGGGGCGCGCCCGCGGGCGCGCCCCGATCGCTTCGAGGGAACCGGCCCGGCTTCGCCTCAGGCGTCCGTGTCGGCACCCTCCACGGCCTCGCGCACCCCGTCGAACGCCTCGGGGTTGGCCGCCACCGCAGCGTTGGGCACGTCCAGACCGTTGACCAGGCGCGCCACGGCCAGCTCCATCGACTTGCCGCTGCGGGTGCGTGGCAGCTGCGGCACCTGCAGGATCCGCCGCGGCACGTGACGGGGCGAGGCCCCTTCCCGGATCGCGGCCTTGATGCGCCCTGCCAGCCCGGCGTCGAGCTGACGGCCCTCGGCCAGCACCACCAGCAGCCAGATCTCCTCGTCGCCGGCGCCGTGCCCGCCGCTGCGGCGGCCAACCGCTGCCGCCTCCACCACCTCGGGTATGCGCTCGAGGGGGCGATACACCTCGGCCGTGCCGATGCGCACCCCGCCCGGATTGAGGGTGGCGTCGCTGCGTCCGTAGACGACGATGCCGCCCTCCGGCGTGCGGGCGATGCGGTCCCCGTGCCGCCAGAAACCTGGATAGACCGAGAAGTATGCCTCCCGGTAGCGCCGCCCGTCGGCGTCGCCCAGGAACGCCAGCGGCATCGAGGGCAGCGCCTGGCGGCACACCAGCTCGCCCGGCGCGTCCACCACGTCCCGCCCGTGCTCGTCGAACACGGCCAGGTCCACGCCGAGACCGGGGCGCTGGATTTGACCGGCGTACACCGGCAGCGTCGGCACGCCGAGCATGAAGCAGCTCACGATGTCGGTGCCACCGGAGATGCTCGCCAGGTGCACGTCGGACTTCACCGACCGGTAGACGTAGTCGAAGCCCGAGGGCGAGAGCGGCGACCCCGTCGAGGCCACCGTGCGCAGCTTGCCAAGGTCGACGTCGACACCCGGCCGGGCGCCCTGTGCCTGCAGGGTGTGGATGAAGCGGGCGCTGGTGCCGAACAGGGTGACCTCCAAGCGCTCGGCGAGGCGCCACAGCGCGCCCAGATCCGGGTACGCCGGGGAGCCGTCGTACAGCACGACGCTGGCTCCCTGCGCCAGCGCCGACACCAGCCAGTTCCACATCATCCAGCCGCAGGTGGTGTAGTAGAGCACGGTGTCGCCGGGCCGGATGTCGCTGTGCAGCCGGTGCTCCTTGTCGTGCGTGATCAGCGCCCCGCCGGCGCGGTGCACGATCGCCTTGGGAAGGCCGGTTGTTCCGGAGGAGTACAGCACGTAGAGCGGGTGGTCGAACGGCAGCGGCTCGCACGTCGGCTCCTCGGCGCCCGCCTCGGGTCCGAGCCACTGCTGCCAGGCCATTCCCGGCGCACCCGCAGGCACCTCCTCGCCCGGGTACGGCAGCGCCACCACCGCCGCCAGCTCCGGCAGGGCGTCCGCCAGCGAGGCGATCGCCTCCCCGGTCTCGAAGCGCTTTCCGCCGTAGCGGTACAGCGGCGAGGCGAACAGCACCTTCGGCTTCAGTTGCACGAAGCGCGCCGCCGCCGCCTCGGCGCCGAAGTCCGGCGAGCACGAGGAGAACACCGCGCCCAAGCCGGCGCACGCCAGCAACACGGCGAGCGTCTCGGGCACGTTGGCGGCGTAGGCGGCCACGGTGTCGCCCCGCTCCACGCCGGCGGCGCGCAGGCCGTCCTGGATCCGCCTCACCAGCCGCCTGAGCGCCGGCAGCTCGAGGCGCGTCTCGGCGCCGCTCTCGCTCACGCCGATCACGGCCGGTGGGCGGGCGGGGTCGACGCCGCGCGGGTAGAGAAGCTCGCGCGCGTAGGACAG
>Ga0307441_1000062_pt1 | contig 49529 bp, 44 predicted proteins | sample SalMarWE160420MG_FD_202149 | JGI IMG/M metagenome (GOLD analysis project Ga0307441, IMG submission 202149) | Salt marsh sediment microbial communities from the Plum Island Ecosystem LTER, Massachusetts, United States - WE1604-20 | ecosystem: Environmental > Aquatic > Marine > Intertidal zone >... | reverse complement strand
GGCCGGCACGCCGCTCACGGTCAGGGCGCTCGACGTCAGCGACCGGAGCGCCGTTCACCAGGCGGTGCGAGCGGCCCTCGCCGACAGCGGCCGCATCGACGTGCTGGTGAACGACGCCGGCGGCGTTCTCGGCCAGCTGGGCCGGCCGCTGGAGGAGATCGGCGAAGCCGACTGGCGCGCCATCTTCGCCGTCAATCTGGACGGCGCCTTCTACGCCTGCCAGGCGGTCGCGCCGGCCATGAAGGCGGCAGGCTACGGCCGCATCGTCAACGTTTCCAGCGGCGCGGGGCTGGGCATCAGCCTGACCGGCATCCAGGCCTACGCGTCGGCCAAGGCCGGGCAGATCGGCCTCACCCGGCAGCTCGCCCATGAGCTCGGGCCCTGGGGCATCACCGTCAACAACGTGGCTCCGGGGTTCGTGCGCTCCAATCCCACCACCGAGCGCCAGTGGCAAGCGTACGGCGAGGCCGGGCAGCGGGCGCTCGTGGACGGCATCGCCCTGAAGCACCTCGGCGCGCCCGAAGACATCGCCAACGCCGTGGTGTTCTTCGCCAGCGAGCAGGCCGGTTGGATCACCGGCCAGACGCTCGCCGTCGACGGAGGCAAGTGATGGACGCCGTCCGCAAGGCGCTCGAGGACAGCCACGACCGCTACCTCCAGGAGCTGGCCGAGTTCGTCGCCATCCCGTCGGTCAGCACCGATCCTGAACGCGCCGAGGACGTGCGGCGCGCGGCCGCCTGGGTTGAGGCCCGGCTGGCACGCGCCGGCCGGGGCGCCATCGACGTCGAGGTGTGGCGGACCCCCCGGCATCCCGCGGTCTTCGGCCGCTACGACGGCGCTCGCGGTGCACCCACGGTGCTGGTGTACGGTCACATGGACGTGCAGCCGGCCGATCCGGTCGACGCCTGGCTGTCGCCCCCGTTCACGTTGACGGAGCGGGGCGGGCGCCTCTACGGGCGCGGCGTCAGCGACGACAAGGCGTCGATGCTGCTGCCCATCCTGGCCGCAGAGGCGTTCTTCGCGGCCGGCGAGACGCCGCCCGTCAACCTGCGCTTCCTGTTCGAGGCCGAGGAGGAGATCGGCAGTCCCAGCCTGCCCGCACTGGTACGAGAGCGCCGCAGCGCTCTCGCCTGCGACCTGGCGCTGTCCGCCGACGGCGGCATGTGGCGCGCCGACGTCCCCAGCATCACCCTCGGGTCGCGCGGGCTCGCCGAAATCGAGATCGGCGTGCGCGGCCCCGGCAAGGACCTCCACTCCGGCCGGCACGGCGGCGGCGTGGCCAACCCGCTGCACGCCCTGGCCGAGCTGGTGGCCTCGCTGCACGACGACGGCCGCGTGGCGGTGGACGGCTTCTATGACGACGTCGACGAGCCAGATCCGGCCCTGGCGGCGGCCGTCGAGCAGCTGCCGTTCGACGAGGCCGCCTACCTCGCCGAGGTGGGCGCGCCCGGGCCTTTCGGCGAGCCCGGCTACGGTACGCTCGCACGCCAGTGGCTCCGCCCCACGCTCGAGCTGAACGGCCTCTACGGCGGCTACCAGGGCCCTGGCAGCAAGACCGTCCTGCCGGCCGAGGCGCACGCCAAGATCACCTGCCGCCTGGTGCCCCGCCAGCGGCCGGACGACATCGTGGCGAAGCTCCGGAGCCACCTGGAGCGCCACTGCCCTCCGGGCGTCACGTTTGCCGTCACGGACGGTTCCCACGGCGCCGAGGCGTACCGCGTGCCCTCGGACAGTCCGGCGGTGCGCGCGGCCGCCGCAACTCTGGAGAGCGTCTTCGGCACTCCTCCTGACCTGGTGGCCATGGGCGGGAGCGTGCCGATCACCGCCACCTTCCGCGAGACACTGGGCGTGGACACCGTGTTCTACTCGTTCAGCACAGCCGACGAGGACATCCACGCTCCCAACGAGTTCTACCGGCCGGAGCGCTTCCGCCTGGGCCTGGTGGCCTGGGTCGAGCTGTGGCGGCGGCTGGCGGCCTTCCCTTCGACGCCGTGACGCCGCCCCGACGACGCCGAGGCCCAGGCCGTGCCCACGCACAGGCGGGCGGTGGTGGCCGTCCGCCCGGGCGCGGCGCTCGGCGAGACCCGGCGCGGCCGCTCACTCCGCCGGTTCCGGCAGCTCGGACAGCCGCATGGCGGGCGACGGCAGCAGGAACAGCACGCCGAGCGTGGCGCCGACCGCGGCGATCCACAGGGCCGGACGAAGCCCAATGGTCGCGCCCAGCGCACCGCCCAGCAGCGAGCCAAGCGGGCGGACGCCGTAGTTCACCATCATGTAGGCGCCGGATACGCGCGCCCGCAGCCGGTCGGGGACCAGGGCCTGCTGGATCGAGCCGGCCGCGATGTCGAGCACCATCACCCCGAAGCCGGAAAGGAACTCGGCCGCGAACAGCAATGCCAGCACCGCCGGCCGCGGTCCGGCGGCGAGCGGCACCAGGACCAGCGGCGCCGTGAACAGGAACGAACCCAGCACGAAGGCCGGGCCGAGGCCGAGGCGCCGGCCCATGGCGCCGGTGACCACGGCCCCGAGCAGGCCGCCGACCGCGGCCGCGCCCAGCACCAGCCCGAGCGTGGCGGGCGCCACCTCGAGCGTCTTGGTCGCGAACAGCACGTAGAGCGCCCAGAAGCTGAAGTTGAACAGGTTGATGGTGGCCGTGGAGGCGAGCGAGGCGAACAGCAGCGGCGTGCGCCTGATGAAGCGCATGCCCGCTACCAGCTGTCCCTTCGACGGCGGCTCGGGCGGCGGCTCGACGGCGCCGATGCGGCCGAGGAAGGCGGCCGATGCCAGGAACGAGAGCGCGTCGGCGGCGACCGCCAGCGGCGCGGACAGCGCCTGCACCAGCATTCCGCCGACGCTGGGACCGGTGATGGTGGAGAAGGCCCGGCTGCCGTGCAGCAGCTGATTGGCCTCCACGTAGCGTTCGCGCGGAACGATGGCGGTGAAGAGCGTGGCGTAGGAGACGTGGAACAGCACGTCCAGCGTGCCGACCGCGAAGCCCACCGCCAGCAGCTGCGCGAACGTCAGCACGCCTGCGGCCCATGCGAGGGGGATCGAGCCGAGGAGCAGCGCGCGCCCCACGTCGGCGGCGATCATCGCCCGGCGGCGGCCGCCGCGCCGATCCACCAGCGCGCCCAGATGCAGCGAGAACAGCAAGTTGGGCGCCAGCATCGCGGCGCTGAGCAGACCCATGCGGGCCGCGTCCGCGTGCAGCGCCAACACGGCCACCAGCGGTACGGCGAGCAGCGACACCTGGTCGCCGAAGAGCGACACCGCCTGACCGCTGAACAGCCGGCGGAAGTCCAAGCTGTCGCGGAGCAGCGAAGGCACGAGGCGACGCGTCACCGCTCCTCCTCGGCGGCCGGGAAGCCCGCGAAGAACAGGTCGACGCGGCGCGCCTCCGGCGCCCCGGCGGCTGCCTCGTCGGCACGCCGTTCGTAGCTCTTCACCAGCTGCCAGACGCGCATGCCGAGCTCCTCGAGCTGCTCCGGCGCGAGCAGGAGCTGCGCGTCCAAGAGCTGGTGGGCCCGCTGCCACGCCGCCGTCTCGCGGGGCTGGCGCTCGAGCGCCGCCAGCAACGACTGCATCTGGCCTCGAACGATGAGCGCGCCGAGCGCCGCCGACGGCTCCGCCTGCTCCGGCTCGGTCACCTTCCAACTGGTGGAGCGGGCCGTGGCGCGCCAGGGCCGCTCCCGGCCGCGGCCGCCGCCGGCGTCCTCGACCAGCCCCCACTTGGCTAGCTGTCTGAAGTGGAACGAACAGCTCGCCGCGCTCTCGCCGATGCGGTCGCCCGCCTGTGTGGCGGTCATCGGCCCGACGCGCCGAAGCAGCGCGACCAGGGCCAGCCGGGTCGGATGCGCCAACGCCCGCAGCGCGCGCGGATCGCTGAGCTCGACACTGTCCCTCATGCCGTTCGCCATATAAAAAGAATACTTTCGAAAGGAGTCTTTTGTCAATGCCTCGACGACCGGCAGCGTGCTGGCCGGCCAACCGGGCCGGCACGGGCAGGGGCGCGCTGGACGCGCGGCTCAGCCGGTCTCGAGCGTGTCGCGCAGGGCGTCGCCGACCAGGTTGAAGCCGAGCACGACGATGAGGATGGCGAGGCCCGGGAAGGTGGCGATCCACCACGAGGTCAGGAAGTAGCTCTGGCCATCGGCCAGGATCGCGCCCCAATCGGGCGTGGGCGGCTGTGCGCCGAGGCCGAGGAAGGACAGCCCGGCGGTCTCGACGATCACCGTGCCGGCTTGCAGGGTCGCGGTCACCAGGATGGGGACCACGCTGTTGGGGAGGACGTGGCGGAGCATCACGCGCACGTCGCGCGCCCCGAGCGCTCGTGCCGACTGCACGAACTCCTGCTGGCGGATCGACAGCGCCTTGCCTCGCAGCAGCCGAGCGTACTGCGGCGTGTACACCACGCCGATGGCCACCATGGCGTTGAACAGGCTGGGGCCCAGCGCGGCAACGATGATCAGCGCGAGCAGCAGGTAGGGGAAGGCCAGGAGGACGTCCACCACGCGCATGATGATGCTGTCGGTGGCGCCGCCGTAGAACCCCGCCGCCAGCCCCAGGGCGCTGCCGGCGACCAACGCGATGCCGTCCGCGACCAGGATCGCCAGCAGGGCGGTGCGCGAGCCGTACAGCACGCGGGTCAGCAGGTCGCGGCCGTACTGGTCGGTGCCGAGCGGGTGCCCGACCACCGGCGGCAACTGCGCGCTCAGGAAGTTGCCCTCGGTCGGATCGAAGGGCGTGAGCACGGGCGCCAGCACCGTCACCGCCAGGAACGCGAGCACGATGAGGCTGCCGATGATGAAATTGGGCTTGCGCACCAGTCGGCGGAGCTGCCGGGTGCGCGCACCGCTCGCCCGGGTGGCAGCGCCGTCGGATGCGGCCGCGCTCGCCGACGTCATTGGTACCGGATCCTCGGGTCGAGGTAGGCGTAGGAGATATCCACGAGCAGGTTGATGATCACGAACACCAGCGCCACGACGATGGCGCCGGCCTGCACCACGGGGTAGTCGCGGTTCAGGATGGAGTCCACCATGAGCCGGCCCAGACCCGGCAGCGAGAAGATCGTCTCGGTGAGCACCGCCCCGGAGAGCAGCAGCCCGAACTGCAGCCCCACCACCGTCACCACCGGGATCATGCCGTTTCGCAGCGCGTGCCTGAGCACCACGCCGCGCTCACGCACGCCCTTGGCGCGCGCGGTACGCACGTAGTCGTGATTGAGGGCGCCCACGACCTCGGCCCGCGTGATGCGCGTGATCAACGCCAGAGGGATGGTTGCCAGCGTGACGGCCGGCAGGATCAGGTGCCTGACGGCGCTGCTGAACGCCGACCAGCGACCCTCCAGGGCAGCGTCGAGGACGGGCATGCCGGTGATGCGGTGGACGCTCTGCCCGATGTCGAGCACGCCGCCGATGGGCAGCCAGTTCAAGTGCGCTCCGAACACTAGGATGAGCATCAGGCCGAGCCAGAAGATCGGCATCGAGACGCCGATGAGGGACACCCCCAGCACCGCGTTGTCGAGCCAGCCCCCGGGCCGCACGCCGGCCAGCACGCCCAGTGGCAGGCCCGCCGCCAGCGCGACCAGCAGCGCCGCGACGGAAAGCTGGAAGGTCACCGGGAAGGCCTGCAGCACCATGCGAAGCGCCGGGTGGTTGGTGCGCAACGACACCCCGAAGTCGCCCTGCAGCGCCGACGTGAGGAAGGCCCAGTACTGCACCCAGATCGGCTTGTCGAGACCGAGCTGGTGGCGCAGCTGGACGAGCTGCTGCTTGGTGGCGCGGTCGCCCAGCAGGAGCGTGGCAACGTCGCCGGGCAGGATGTGCATGGCGAAGAACACCAGCAGGCTCACGCCGATGATGACCGGGAGAAGCTGTAGCAGGCGGCGAAGGGTGTACTGGAGCATCGTGCCTCGGCCAGTCTACGCCTCAGGCGAACGTTCCCCGCCCCACCGGCCGTGAGGCGGTGGGGCGGGGAACACGTGCGCCGCGAGCGGCGCAGCCGCGTCGGTCACTGCAGGCCGACGTTCTGGAGTCCGAAGAACATCTGCGTGGGGTTGAGGACGAAGCCCGTCACGTTGTTGCGGATGGCACGTACCTGCAGGGTGTTGTTGAGGAAGATCCAGGGCGCTTCCTGCCAGATGATCTTCTGCGCCTGCTGGTAGAGCTGCACGCGCTGGGCGTGGTTGGTCTCCTTCTGGGCCTGCGCCAGAAGGTTGTCCACCTGGTCGTTCTTGTAGTGCGCGGTGTCGCCTACCGGGATGGTCGCGGAGTCGAACAGCTCGTAGAGGAAGTTGTCGGGGTCACCGTTGTCGCCCGACCAGCCGGTCATGGCCATGCCGTGGTAGTCGCCCGAGCGGACCTTGGCCAGGAACGAGCCGAACTCCATCTGCTGGATCGAGACGTCCACGCCGATCTGCTTCAGGTAGCTCTGGATGGCGACCGCCATCTGCGCGCCTGCCGGGTTGTAGCCGCGGGCGGAGTTGTACGCCAGCAGCTCCGCCTTGAAGCCGTTGGGGTAGCCGGCCTCGGCCAGCAGCTGCTTGGCCTTGGCGGGGTCGTAGGTGTAGGCCGGCAGACTGTCGTCGTAGCTCCACTGCGCCTTGGGGATGGGCGCCGTCATCGGCACCGCCAGGTCGTTGTAGAGCGACTTGTCGATGGCGTTGCGGTCGATGGCGTAGTTGAGCGCCTGACGCACGCGCGGATCGTTGAACGGCTTGGTGTCGGTCGGGAGGGCGATGCCGTTGACCGTAAGGCCGGGCTGCGTCACGAGCTTGAGATTCGGATCGGACTTGATGGCGGGGATGATCTGGCTGGAGACGTCGGCCAGAATCTGCACCTGCCCCTGCTTCATCTGCAACAGCGCGGTCTGCGCATCGGGGATGACCTTGAAGATGACGCGGTCGACCTTGGGCTTGCCGCCCCAGTAGTTGGGGTTGGCGTCCAGCGTGACGTGGTCGTTGTGGACCCACTCCTTGAACACGAAGGGGCCGGTCCCCACGGGGTTGTTGCGGAAGCTCTTGCCGTACTTGGCCGCCGCGGTGGGGCTGACCACGCCGTTCCACACCATCGCCAGGCTGGTCAGGAAGGGCGCGGAGGGGTGCTTCAGCTTGAACTGCACGGTGTAGGCGTCGAGCGCCTTGTAGCTGGCCACGGCGTCGTACGTGAAGTGGATGTAGCTCTCGACGGGTCCGGTGTTGTAGATGTACGCCGGGTCGTTCTTGTCGAAGAGCCGGTCGAGACTCTTGACGTAGGTGTTGGCGTCGAACGGGGTGCCGTCGGAGAAGGTGACGCCGTGCCGCAGATGGAACGTGTAGGTCAGACCGTCGCTGGAGATGTCCCAGCTCTGGGCCAGACCGGGCTCGACGTCGACCGTCCCGGGCTTGTACTGCACCAGCGTGTCGTAGACGGCCGACATGACGAAGCCCGAGGTGTTGTTGAGGACGGCCTCGGGGTCGAAGCCCGTGGGATCGGCCTGGATGGCGATGACCAGGGTCTTCTGCGCGAAGGCTGCCGTGCCCACCAGAGCGAGCAGCAGAGCGACTACGGTGAGGACGCGTTTCATACTGCCTCCTATACACGTGACTACGCGAGCGGTAGTGGCTGTCGACGGAACCTCGCCACCAGTCCCGATGCTCTCGAGTGATGGCCCCCTTCCCTGTCGTGTGCGCGGTGGAACGACGGAGATTGTTACACGAATATAGGACAATATGCCGGGTGCGTCAACGGGTCGACAGGCAGGTGTTTCGCAAGGCATTTCCCACGGCCTGTGCCACCGCTGCAGGCGCCTGGGGTCGCCGGAATGCCCGGGCGGCGACGCCATCCTTGACGCCGCGGACCGCAATCGTTACAGTCAACTGTAACAGCCTTCCTCATGGCGTCGCGAGGCAACCCCCGGACGATCATGGCGTTCCGACCGTTCATCGACCGAGCCAGCAATGTTCCACTGGGCGTGCAGCTCAAGGGACAGGTGGAGTACGCCATCGCCTGCGGGGACTTGGCGCCCGGCGCCAAGCTGCCGACCGTCCGCAGCCTGGCCGAACGGCTTGGCGTCTCCCCCGTGACGGTGTCGCAGGTCTACCACGACCTGCACATGGACGGCGTGGTGGTCGCCCGTACCGGGCGCGGCACCTTCGTCAGCGACGCGTTCGGGGTCGACGTGGGCCCCGACGAGGACCGCCGTCTGGAAGCCCTGATGGAACGCGTCGCGCAGGAGGGCCGACGGCTCGGGCTGGACGACGCGGCTCTCGGACTGCGGTTCAGCGAGCACCTGGCGCGAGGCGGCGACGTCGGCCGCCTGCTCACTGTGATCGTCGTCGGGGTCTTCGAGGCAGCCACACAGGGGTATGCGGAGACGCTCCAGGCGGAGCTCGGCGGGGACGTGCGGGTCCGAGCGACCACCTTCGACCAGCTTGCCGAGGCGGGGCACGCGCTCGGCGACGAGGCCGACCTGCTCGTCACCGTTCCCTACCGGGTCGCCGAGCTCGAGCGGCGCGTGGGCGCTTCGGTGCCGGTGACGTATCTGCGCTTCGTGCCCAGCCCGCACACGCGCGTGTCGTTGGCCGAGATCGACCCCACGCAGCAGGTCCTGGGCGTGGCGCGCCTGCCCGGCTTCCTGCCCGCCCTGGAAGCCGGCATCGGCCGCTTTGCGCCGCACGTGTCGCGCGTGACGTACTGCCTGGTGACCGACCCCCATCTCCGCAACATGCTCGCGGGGACCGACGTGGTGGTGTATGCCAGCGGCGCCGAGCACGTCCGTGAGCTGCTCGGCGCCCACGAGCGCGCGTTCGAGTTCCGACACTCGCCCGACCCGGCCTTCGTCGAGGCGCACCTGCTGCCGGTGGTGCGGGCGCTTCGGGACGGCAGACCGGCGCCGAAGGCGCCCCCGGCCGAGATGCGGGGCGACGACGCCCCGCCCGATTCGTGAAGGGAGTCGTGACGTCCATGCCAGACGCTTCCTCAGGCCGCCCGAACGCGGCCGGCCCCGGGCGGCCCGAGCCCGGCCAACGCTGGTCCGGCCTGCTGAAGCCTCACGGCGACGCCGGCCCCTCCGTGCCGTGCTTCGTCCTGGAAGGTGCCGCGTCCGGCCCGTCGCTGTTCGTCAGCGCCGGCATCCACGGCGCCGAGTACGCCTCAATCGCCGCCGCTCAGCGCCTGACACGGCTGGACCCGCAGTCCCTTCACGGGCGCCTGACCGTCATCCCCATCGTCAACCACAGCGCGTACGCCGCGCGCAGCATCTACATCACGCCGGAGGACGGCAAGAACCTGAACCGCGTCTTTCCGGGTCGCCCGGACGGCAGCCACAGCGAGGTGCTGGCGCACTGGCTGACAGGCCTCATGGGCGATGCCGACGCCTACCTCGACCTCCACGGCGGCGACCTGATCGAGGCGCTCACGCCGTTCGCCATCCACGCGCCTGGAGACGACGACGTGGCGCGGCGCGCGGCCCGGCTCGCCGACGCCTTCGCGCTCCCCTACCGCATCGAAGAGGTTGGTGCCGGCATGACCTTCAGCGCCGCCCACGCGCTCGGCGTGCCCGCCGTGCTGGCCGAGGCCGGCGGGCAAGGCCTGTGGCCGGAGGCGAGCGTCGCGGCGCTGGAACACGGCTGCTTGCGGGCCATGCAGGCGCTCGACATGCTTGCGGCGGCGCCCAGCGCGCCGTCCCGCCCGGCCGTCCTGCACGAGTTCGCATGGTCGCGCAGCGACGCCGACGGTTGCTGGTACCCGTGGGTGCAGGCGGGCGAGACCGTTCGCGCGGGCCAGCCGCTGGGCGTCGTCACGGATCTGCTCGGGACGACGCGCCAGCAACCGGTCAGCAGCGTCGAAGGCGTGGTGATGTTCGCCGTAACGAGCCTGGCCATCAACGCCGGCGATCCGCTGGTGGGCGTGGGAGCCGCCGCGTGACGGCCGGGCTCCGGAGACGGGCGGTCGCGTGGAGCGCCGCGAAGCCGGCCACCGCGGCCACGAGAAGGCGTGTGGCGGCCGCACAGGCGTGCGGTCGGCAGCGCTGGTAAGGGAGTGGGGACATGGAGTACCGCTATCTCGGCAATACGGGCGTGAAGGTCAGCGAGCTGTGCCTGGGAGCGATGACCTTCGGTCGGGAGAACGAAGCCAACGAGACGGAGAGCCACGCCATCCTCGACCGCTTCGAGGCCGCCGGCGGCAACTTCATCGACACCGCCAACGTCTACTCGCAGGGGATCTCCGAGGAGATCGTCGGGCGCTGGTTGAGCCGCCGCCCGCGCCAGCGCTTCGTCCTGGCCACGAAGGTCCGCTTCGCCATGGGCGACGGACCCAACGACGTCGGGCTCAGCCGCAAGCACATCCTGGCGTCGGTGGACGCCAGCCTGGCCCGCCTGCAAACGGACTACGTGGACTTGCTGCAGGTGCACGCCTGGGATCCGGGGACGCCGCTGGAGGTCGTGCTGAGCACGCTCGACGGCCTCGTCCGCTCCGGACGCGCGCGCTACGTGGGGGTGAGCAACTTCGCGGGCTACCAGCTCCAGCTCGCCCTGGACGTGAGCCGCGAGCGTGGCTGGGAACCATTCGCGTCACTGCAACCGCAGTACAACCTGCTGTGTCGCTCTACCGAATGGGAGCTGGTTCCGGTCGCGCTGCGCGAAGGGCTGGGGGTGATCCCCTGGAGCCCACTGCGAGGCGGCTGGCTGTCGGGCAAGTACCGCCGCGGCATGGAGCGGCCGCCGGCGGACACGCGCGTGGCGATCGCCGAGGAGAAGGGCTGGGGCGAGAGCTGGTCCAACCTCGCGAACGAGCACACCTGGCAGGTCGTGGACGCCCTCGTGGCGGTCGCCGAGGAGACGGGCCACAGCCCCGCCCAGGTGGCCATCCGCTGGTTGTTGCAGCGCCCCGGCGTCACCGCGCCCATCATCGGCGCGCGTAGCATGCGCCAGCTCGAGGACGACCTGGGTGCGGTCGGCTGGGAGCTGACGGCGGAACAGATGACGGCGCTCACGCACGCCAGTGACGTGCCCCTGCCCTACCCCTACGACTTCCTGCAGGGAGCGAGCCAGGGCCGCTGATCGCGCCATCACGGAGCGCCGCGCCGCCGTGCGCTCGCCGCTCCCCCGACCCTCAGCCGGAGCCTGTCAGCACCGCTCTGGCGGCGGCATCGAGCTTGCGCACCACCAGCACGTAGGAGAGCTCGATGAGCTCGGCCAGGTGGGCGTCGGGAACGCTGCCGTCCAGGCGGATGGTGTTCCAGTGGCGCTTGTTGAGGTGATAGCCGGGCCGCACCGCCGGGTAGCGCGAGCGCAACGCTACGGCGAGCTCGGGATCGCACTTGAGGCTGATCTCGAGCGGGTCGCCACTGGCCGGCATGAGCGCGAACATGCGCCCGGCGCCGCGACGTCCCACCTTGAACACGAGCGTGCCCGGCCCGAACGGTCGGTCGAGGAAGGCGCCCGGCTTCGCGAGGCAAGCGCGTCGCGCGGCCTCCGCGGTGATGAACGCGCGAGCCGACATGGTGGTTGGGAGCCTAGCACGTCACGGTCGCGGCCGGCCGCGCGACGCTGCGATACCGAAGCCGCTACCCGCGCGGCGTACGTTGGGCCCGGTTAGGGGGACGGCACATGCATGTAGCCCAAGGCGTCGAAGCTCTCGAGCTGACCATGGAGTCCATGGGCGGCCACGCCACCATCCACCCCACGCTCATCTGGGACGACTCCGACGTGATCCTGGTGGACACCGGCACGCCGGGCAACCTCGAAGCCATCCGCCAGGCCGCGGCCCGGGCGGGCGCGCCGCTCGAGCGCCTCAACCGCATCATCCTCACGCATCAGGACATGGATCACATCGGCAGCGTCCAGGAGCTGCTCGAGGCCGCCGGCCACGACGTGGAGGTGCTCGCCCACGAGGCCGACAGGCCCTACATCGAGGGCGAGAAGCGGCCCATCAAGCTGAACCTGGAGCGCATGGCCGAGCGCCTCGAGATGATGTCCGATGCGCAACGCGCCGGCTTCGAGGCGCTCATGGCGAACCCGCCGCACGCGCACGTGGATCGCACCCTTGCCGACGGCGAGGAGCTGCCGTACTGCGGCGGCATCCTGGTCGTGCACACGCCCGGCCACACACCGGGCCATGTCAGCCTGTATCTGCGCCAAAGCCGCACGCTCGTCACCGGCGACGCGCTGACTGCCGAGAACGGGGTGTTGCAGGGCCCACGGCCGGGCGTCACGCCGGACATGGCCACGGCCGTGGCATCGCTGCGCAAGCTGACGGGCCTGGACATCGACGCCGCCATCACCTACCACGGCGGTGTGGTGCGCGGGGACGTGGGCGGGCGTCTGGCGGAGCTGGCCGCGTCCGGCTGAGCCCGCCGCTTCGGCTCGAACGTCCGCCGGGCCGGCCCTTGCAAGGGGTCGGCCCGGCGGCAGGAGCGCAGCGCGCTTGGGGGTCGCTGAGGTGGTGGCAGCGGCTCAGTACACCTGCTCGCGCTGTCCGTAGCTGAACAGGGCCACGTTCTTGACCTCGTCGCCGCCGGTCGTCGGGAAGTGGGGCGGCGCCAGGCCCTTGGCCATGCGCTGGTCGTAGGTGAACGTGCGCGAGTAGCCCGACACGTCCTGACCGGTGCTGGCGTTGAACGTGCCGAACGCACCGTAGTTGTACTCGATGACGCCGCCGAGCAGGTGCACGGTGCCCTGCGGGGAGCCACGGGAGTAGTTCTCGACGCTGACCGTGCCCGTCCCGCTCATCAGGACCCCGTCGATCTTCACGTTGGGAGGCGCGTCCTCGGTGCTGTCGCTGTTGTAGTTGCCGATGAGCACGTTGCCGCCCTGGGAGTACACGCCGAGCACGTTCTGGGCGTTGAGGTTGTTGCTGCAGTCTGGCGGCACCACGTTCCCGCTGCTGTCCTTGTGCAGCTCGCCGGTGCAGGGCTGATCCTCGTACGTCAGGTCGCCGGTGACGCGAATGTTGGAGCTGCCGGCCACGGTGATCTGCGCGAACGAGGCCAGCGCCGGTGGCGCGTCGCTGGGACTGGTGCTGCCGGCCGGCGTCCTGGCCGGACCGGTGAGCCGCGACAGGCTGCCGTTGACGTAGACGACGCCGTTGAAGTTGTTCTCGACGAGGCTCCAGCTCGTGCCGTTCTGCTCGTACAGCGTGCCGTCACTGGCGTAGCGGTAGACGCTGCAGCTGCTGCTGCCGGTGCCGGTGCACGCCTGGATGTACTGATAGGTGGCTGCCGGCTGCCAGTTGCCGTTGCTGTCCTGAGTGAGCGGATTGCCGCTGCCGTCGGCGGCCCACATCTTGACGCTCGCCATGCTGGACGAGAAGTACAGGCCGCCGTTTTGCGCCGCGCTCGACTGGTCGGTCGAGTTCTGGGGGAGGGGCACGAAGGCGCTGCTCCAGTCGACGCCCGCAGTGAGCTGCGGCGCCTGGGTGCCGTAGCTGTTGCTGAACGACGGGTGCGGGCCGGGGTTGCTGATGAAGCTGCGCTCGCCGTAGAACTCCGCACCATTCATGCCCGACGAGCCGCTGCACGCCGTGGCGCCGGGGTTCCCGCAGCCGGCGCTGGTCACCTGACCGCCGAACCAAGGCTTGTGATAGAAGCGGAAGTACTGGTTGGTGTGCACCGGCCCGTCGAACAGCGTGTTGTCGGTGAACCACACGTTGCCGCCGCCGGCGAGCTCGTGGACATTGGTGAACAGCGCGTACTTGGCGAAGCTGGGCCGGCCGACCGTGAAGTCGTATTCGCCCTGGATCACCACGTTCCTGTGATACTGGCCGACGTAGCCGTCGGCCACGAGGACGAACGGGAGCGCGTAGACCTGCTCGGGATCGGTGCCGCTGCCGCTGCGCGGCGAGCCGCTCACGAAGTGCGCGGCCGGCAGGTTGATGCCGGAGGGCAACGCGTACGGCCCGCCCTGGGCGGCGCAAGCCTGGCTGCTCACGTAGATGCGCACCTCGCCGTAACCGCCCGCGGTCGTGTTCACCTGGTTGCCGCACACCAGCGTGTCGATCTCGGGTTGGAGCTGGCCGGCGACGCTGCCGCTGCCGGTGCTCAGCGCGGCCGCCACGCTCGAGGCCGTGGGGTAGGCGGCGCCGACGGCGCTGGTGCCGAAGGACCACTGCCCGGTCGTGCTCGACGATGACTGCACGATCGCCTGCAGGTGGTTTCGCACCGATTGCTGAAGGACCGTGCCGCCCAGGTTCGCCGCGCCGCGCGCCAGCATCAGCGACTGCACGATGGCGGCGTCGTCCCCACTCTGTTTGATCTCGCCCAGCGTACGCGCGAACATCAGCGTCGCGACCCCCATGATCACGACCATGAGCAGCAGCGCGTAGAGCATGGCGATTCCGCGTTCGCGTTGGATCAGTCGCATGTCGTCACCTGGTTGATCGTGAAGCTGTGGCTCGAGGCCATCTCGACGGAGCCGCTCACATGGCGTTGCACCGTGCCGCTGGACGCCGAAAGGACCAGACCCACGCGCACGAGCGTGGCGTTCTGGGTGCCGATGGTGCCGCTGCGCACCGGCGTGCCGGCGGCGTTGGTCAGCGGCGCGGTCAGCACGGACATGGTGCCGTCATCCTTCTGGTACACGTACTGGATCCGCACCGAGGCGAGGTTGAAGGCCACGGGCACCTCCGGGCTCGTGCCCTCCGTCATGTAGAGGTTGCCGCTGGCGCTGTCGAAACGGAAGCCGATCGCACGGCTGGTCATGGTCATGGTGCGGGTGTCGGTATAGGCGATGGTGTTCGGGCAGTTGGTGTGAACCACGTCGTAGCTGCCGTCCGACTGCAGCGTGACGCCGGTCACCTTGAACACGATGGCGTCGCCGTTGCCGTTGGTGAGGAGAATGTGCTGCCCCTGCAGCACGCTGGCGCTGGTGTTGGGGTCGCCCCACAACAGGAACAGGTCGTCCGCCTGGGCGAAGCTGCTGGTCGAACCGTAGTCGTGCGGCAGCACGGGGTCGCCGGCGCCGCCCGTAAGGGTGATGAAGGAGACCTGGTGGTCGTTGGACACGTACGGTGCGTTCGACACGCCGCCCAGAACCGCACTGCGGAGCTCCTGCGTGAACACCTCGGTCACGCGCCTGAGCCGCTCCTGGGAGGACGTGATCGCCTCGTTCAAGCTCTGCGTCCTGAGCGCGCTGGTGATGCCGATGGTGGCCATCACCGTCACCATGCCGAAGATGGCCAGCGCGATGAGCGCTTCGATCAGGGTCAGGCCGGCTGCGCGTCGCATGCTAGTAGATCCCCGGAATCTGTTGCACGGACGAAGAGCCGGAGGACGGGTAGAGGCCCATGGTGGCGCCGACCACGCAGTGCTGGCCGTCGCCTGCCTTGTAGCACACCTTCACGTCGTACTCGCCGGCGGTGGCGCCCGCCAGGCTGACATCGCCGGGGTTGGAGACCTGCGCACTGTACCGCGACGGGTCCGTCAGGCCGCCGTGATCGGTGAGATCTGGGAAGGCGGTCGAGAGGCTGCCGTAGCCCCAGGAGAGGGTCCCCCCGGCCGCCGGCAGCACCGCACTGTCGCCGCCCGCAGCCCGACGCCCCAGGTAGTTGAGGATCTGGACGGCCTCGGTGCGGGCGCCCGCCACTTGCGTGTGCTTCAGGTTGCCGACCACGGCCGTGGTGAAGGCCGCGGTCACGATGCCGATGACGGCGAGCGCCAACAGCACCTCGACCACCGTCAAGCCGGAGGTGGCGCGCGCCTGTGTCACGACGTCACCTTGACCTCTCCGATGACCGACACCTGGAGCTTGTAGGTGTGACCGTTGACCGTGACCGTCACCGGGCTCGGGAGTGCCTGCAGGCTGGCGAGGTCGACGCGCCCCGGCGGTGTGAAGACCAGCACCTGTCCCATGGGCAGGTTGGTGGTCACCGACGAGGGCAGGTCGAAGGTTTGAAGGGCGTTGGCGCTGCCCACCTCGCGCACCTCCAACCCGGTCGCCGTGCGAACCAGCTCCGTGCTGGCGCCGCGCGAGGCGGCCGCGGTCGCTCCCTCCCAGACGCTCTGCTCGATGCTGTTCAGGGCCGCTTTGTCTTGCTGCCCGCCCAGCACCCGTCGCGCGCTGATGGCGAGGGCTCCCGCGATGAGGCCGAGCACCGCCAGCAGGATCAGCAACTCCATCATGCTGAAGCCCGCGGCTCGCCGAGCCTTCGAGCGCATTGAGAGAGAACGCATAGCTTCGTCCATGATAGGGACCTCTACTTACGGCGCTATGACAGAATTCCTTCGCCCGTCCTACAACATCGGGCGATGCGCGCCCCCACCATGTCCTCGTATCGAATTGGGTGGCGCCCGCCCGGCGCCGAACGCTCCTGGAGACCCGCCCTTCCCCAGAGTCCTGGCACCTCCGAGTCTAGCGACGCATCCGCTCCGGCGCATCCCCCAAACGGGGGTGCGGCGGCGGCGCTCGAGCACCTGGAGGCACGTCCGACGGCCCGCCCTCGAGGCCGGAGGCCCGTGCGGCAGGGCGCCCCTGGACCCTACGTCACGCAAGCTGCACACCTCCTTGACGGGCGTACCATAGGATAGCGGTATCCCCTCGACGTGCCAGGCGCCCTGCTCCGGGTATCGGACTCTTTCGACGCGCATCGCTTGGTCAACGAGCACGGCATGGATCGGCGGACGTCCTCGACTCCACCCCGAGACCCGCCACCCGGCGGTCGCAGCGGCGCGGCCTCCCAGGCGTCGACGACCCTCACCGAACAGGCGCTGTGCGCGTGGCAATTGGCTCCATTGGAGGTGACACTCTCCGCGCATGACCACTCAGCGAGATCCTTCTCAAAGCCACCGCGACCGTCAAGAAGGCGCGGCGGCCCCTCCTTCGAACCCCGCCGGACGGCTGCCGGCCCGCGGCGTCCCCGGGCCGGTGGTGGCTGTCCTGGCGGTGGCGTTGCTGGCGGCGGGTTTCGCACTGGGGCGGTTGAGCGGGGCGCCCGCGACATTGTCGGCCGACCGGGCGCCCGGCGCAGCCGGCCTCTCGGTCGTGGCTCCGGGTCTCGCCACCGCCCACGGCGGCGGCGCGGCGGCGAGCGTCACGGACCTGCGCGACGCAGGCGCATTCGCCTGGGTCCAGGCGCAGGTGCCGCAGCTCCAGGCCCCGGGCAACCCGCAGGAGCTGGTACCGCTGCCCGGCGGACGCGGTGGGCTGCAGGGCCAGGGGCAGAACCAGGGTCAGGGGCCGGGTCAGGGGCCGGGTCAGGGGCAGGGTCAGGGCCAGAACCAGGGCCAGGCTCAAGGTAACTGCCTGCAGCTCTTCATGTTCCGGGACGGCCGGATGTTCCAGTTCTCGCCTGGACAGCAGGGCAACCCGGGCGCTCAGGCCTCCCCCTTCGGGGGCCAGGGCAACCCCTTCGGGGGCCAGGGCAACCCCTTGGGCAGGGGCGGCGGGCCGCAGGAGCTGTACCCGCTTCAGCCGGTGCCGTCCCCCGGGCGGCCCTCGCCCGGCACGCCGGGGCCCCGCGCTCCGTCTCCGTTCAGCCCACCGGCACCGCAGGCGCCGCTGGCACCCCCCGGGCTGACCCAGGGACCGTCCGCTCCGAGCAGGTCGGATCACCGAGGCGAGGCCACCTCGACCGGCGGCCCCGGCAACCGAGCACACCCGACAGCGGCCGAGACAGCCGCCTGAGCCCGGCCAGCCGTACCTGGCCACGCCCCGAGAGGAGCACCCGATGGAGGCATCCCGTACCGGTCCCAGCCCTCAGGACGTCATGGACGCCGCTGCACGCCTGCGCGGGCTCCTGCTCGAGACCAAGAAGGTCATCGTCGGGCAGGACCGCATGCTCGAACGCATGCTGGTGGCGCTGCTCGCGCGCGGCCACATCCTCATCGAGGGGGTGCCCGGGCTGGCCAAGACGCTGGCCATCAAGACCCTTGCCGAGGCTCTGGGGACGACCTTCAAGCGCATCCAGTTCACCCCCGACCTGGTGCCGGCAGACTTGTTGGGGACGCGCATCTACAACCCCAAGGACGCCAAGTTCGATGTCGAGCTGGGGCCCGTCTTCGCGAACCTGATCCTGGCGGACGAGATCAACCGGGCCCCCAGCAAGGTCCAATCCGCGCTTCTGGAGGCCATGCAGGAGCGGCAGGTCACCATCGGTCACGACACCCATCCCCTGCCGGACCCGTTCCTGGTGCTCGCCACGCAGAACCCGATCGAGTCGGAGGGGACCTACTTCCTGCCCGAGGCGCAGGTCGACCGCTTCCTGTTCAAGGTGATCATCGACTACCCCACGTTCTACGAAGAGATGACCGTGGTGGAACGGGTCTCGGCTTCCCTGGCAACGGTGTCGGTGCAGCTCACGTCCGACGAGCTGAGGGATCTGCAGCGCATGGCCGATGCCGTCCACGTGCACTCGGCAATCACCGAGTACGCGGTGCGGCTGGCGCGCGCCACGCGTGACCCAGCCGAGGTGGGGCTCCAGGACATGGCCCGCTACCTCAGCTACGGCGCCAGCCCACGGGCAAGCGTGAACATGATCCTGGGCGCCAAGGCGCTCGCCGTCCTGCGCGGGCGCGAGTACGCCCTGCCCGAGGACGTGCGCGACCTGGCCCCGGAGGTGCTGCGGCATCGCATGACGCTCTCCTACGATGCGCTCGCCGACGAGGTCTCCGTGGAGAACCTGGTGAAGCGCATCGTCGACGGCGTGAGGCCTCCTCAGATCCACCTCGGCGACCCCCACCGCGAGCGGCGTCCGGAGGACGACGACGCGGCCGGTTCGGCGCTCGCCTAGGCCGCGGGCAACGGCATGGACCGGTCCAACCCGCCGCCTGGGACCGCTGAGAGCAGGCCGCGACGTTCTTTGCACGACGACCCTCCCGGCCGCCCTCGCCGGGGCCGGCGGCGCGTAGCCGGCGCCGGCGCCCCGGCACATCCGGCGCCGTCCGCGCACGACGCCGCACCGGCGAGCGAGCTGCTGCGCCGCATCGAGTTCAAGGTGTTGCGCCGCCTCGACGGTTTCCTCTTCGGAGACATCACCGGCGTCTTCTACGGCCCGAGCCTGGACCTCGCCGAGGTGCGCGAGTACCAGCCCGGTGACGAGGTGCGCCGGATCGACTGGTTCGTGACCGCCCGCACCGGCAAGCTCCACGTACGCCAGTACCGCGAGGAGCGCGAGATCGGTGCCTGGATGGTCGTCGATTGCTCGCCGTCGATGGACTTCGGCACGCGCCGCACGGTCAAGTCCCGGGTCGCGCGCGAGTTCGCCGTTACGGCGGCGTCCGTCCTCACCCGCCAGGGCAACAAGATCGGCTCGTTGACCTTCGGGCACGGCGGCGTGCGCATCCTGGAGCCTGCAAGTGGGCGCGTGCAGGTGCTGCGCGTGTTGCAGAGCTTGGTGGACGGACCGGGCCAGGCACGAAGCGGCCGCGCGAACGAGGCGAACGGCGGCAACCGTGTTCCCAGCCGGCGGCGTCCGGCGCGCGTCGGCGTGGCGACGTTGGCCGGCCCCGAGGACGGCGAAGCCGGAGCCGACCCGCTGACGTCCGCGCTGGCGCGTCTGAATCGAAGCGTGCGCCGGCGCTCGCTGGTGTTCCTCGTCTCGGACTTCATGTCCAGCGACTTCGACGATCCGGAGCGGGACCCCCCCTGGTTGCGCGAGCTGGGGCGGCTCGCCGCCCGCCATGACGTGATCGCGGTGCGCATCACCGACCCTGCCGAGATGGAGCTACCGGACGTCGGCGACCTGCGCGTCCGGGACCCGGAGACCGGGCGCGAGCTGTGGCTCGACACCAGCGACCCGGTGCTGCGGCACGCCTACGGCCGGCTGGTCGAGACGCGCGAGCGCACCCTCAAGCGCGTGTTGCGTTCGTCGGGCGCCGACGTGTTGCAGCTCTCCACGCAGCACGACATCGTGCCGCCGCTCCTCGCCTTCGTGAGGCGCCGCAAGGGCCGGCGCCAGGAAGGGGCGCGGACGTGAGCTTCCACTGGCCGCTGCTGCTGTGGCTGCTTGTGCTGGTGCCGCTGACCTGGCTGCTGGTGCGGTCGTCCGAGTCGCGGCGCAGCCGCCGTGGGGGGTACGCCGACCCGGAGCTCGCCGACACCGTCCTTCGTCGAGCGCCGCGCGCGCGGGCGCACTGGGTCCTCGGCCTCCAACTCGGCGCGCTTGCGCTGCTCTTGATCGCCGCGGCTCGCCCGGTCGCCTCGCCGCCGCTGCCGACCAACGAGGCCGCCACCGTCATCGCGCTCGACGCGTCCAAGTCGATGCTGGCCGACGACGTCCGCCCCAACCGCTTCGAGGCCGCCCGCAAGCTCGCCGAGGAGTTCGTGCGGGATGCCCCGCGTAGCGCGCGCCTGGGCCTGATCAGCTTCTCCGACGTGGCCTCGCTGCTGGTCGCTCCCACCACCGACCATGCCAAGCTGCTCGATGCCCTCAAGACGGTCCAGCCGGGGCAGAACACCTCGCTCGCGGCCGCCGTGGTGGGCGGCGTACGCTTGCTTCCCGGACGGCAGACCGCGCAGACCCCGGCGGCGCTCGATGTCGGCGGCGCGGCGGGCAATGGCCAGCCCGTCGCTCCCAGCCCGCCCCCCGCTCGCCACGTCGACGCTCCGCCCGGCGCCGTGCTGGTACTGTCCGACGGCGTAGGCAACGTGAGCCCCAACCCAAGGCTGTCCGAAGATCAGGCCCTGACGCTGGCGGCACGCTTCGCGACGGACAACAACGTGCAGATCGATGCCGTCCCCTTCGGCCGCGAAGGTGGGGCGGTGACGCGGATCAACGGCCAGGACTACTTCGTGCCCTTTGCGCCGCAGAACCTCGAACGTCTCAGCGAGTTGAGTGGCGGCACCACGCTCGATCCTGCCGACCAGAACGCGGTGCGGAAGCTGGCGCACAAGCTCGGCACCGTCATCCGCTGGGTGCCCCACACGATGGAGATCTCGGCGCTGCTCTCGGCACTGGCCGTGGGCTTGCTGCTGGTGGCGGGCGGCCTCAGCCTCACCGCCACCCGGAGGTTGCCATGATCGCCTTCATCTGGCCCGGAATGCTCGCCCTCTTGCTGGCGATACCGCTGCTCGTCTGGCTCTACCGGCGAGCCTTGCGGCAGCCGGCGAAGAGCGTCGCGCTCCACCCGGACGTGGCCCTCCTCGCCCGCGCGGCGGGGCGCCGTCGTCGCTGGACGGCCCATATCGCGGCCGTCCTCTACCTGGGCGCCTGCGGCCTGGCCCTGGCGGCCCTGGCGCGGCCCACGGTACCCGTGCCGCAGGTCAACGAGCGCGCCGGCATCATCCTCGCGATCGACCTCAGCCGCTCCATGGCCTCCAACGACATCTATCCGAATCGCTTCCTGGCGGCGCGCCGGGCGTTGAAGATCTTCGTGCGCGCCCTGCCTCCAGGGGCGCGCGTGGGGGTGGTGGCGTTCTCGAGCTACGCGACCACCGTGGTCCCGCTGACGTCCGACCATCAGCGCGTCCTCGACGCCGTCGACCTCCTCACGCTCGGCCGCAGCACCGCGATCGGAGACGGCATCCTGCAGGCAGTCGCCGACCTCCCACCGCTGGCTCAGCGCGAGAAATGGGGTGGCGATCCCTCCAAGCTCGCCACGGTGGTGCTCCTCTCCGACGGCCGCAACCGCACCGGCGTCGATCCACTGGTGGCGGCCGCCAAGGCCAAGAGCGAACACGTCGTGGTGGACACCGTGGGCGTCGGCACCAACCAGGGCGGCGCGAACAACCAGCAGTTCGGCAACAGCCCCTACGGCTACTTCGGTCGCGGCAGTGAGTTCGACCCGCAGACGCTCAAGGCGATCGCCAGCGAGACCGGTGGGCAGTACGTCTTCGTCGACTCGGCCAGCAAGCTGAACGGCGTCTACCGGCGGCTGGGCCGGAGCGTGGCCTGGAGCTGGCACAAGGAGGAGGCGAGCGGCCTGGTGGCGCTGGTGGCGGCCGGCCTGCTCGTCCTCAGCCTCTTCGTCGGGCAGGTCAGGCGCCACGTGCTGTAGTGGCGCCCCGGTGCTCAAGGCAGCTCGATCCACACCGGCTCGTGCCGGCGGAACGTCACTACGCGCTGCCGGCCCAGGCGCCGCAGCAGCGCGGCGCTCTCGGCGAAGCCGCGGGCGAGCTGCTCCGAGCGGTGGGCGTCGGAGCCGAGCGTGATCGGCACGTCGCGCCGGACCAGCGCAGCGACGATGGCGGGCGATGGGAACAGCTCGCCGGCCTTGCTGAGACCCGAGCCGTTGATCTCCACGGCGATGCCGGCGTCGGCGATGCACGCGAGCGTCGCCTCGATCTCGGCGGCCATGTCGCGGTGCGGCGCCGGGACCATCGCCTTGATGGCGTCGAGGTGCGCCACCACATCGAACAGGCCGCTCTCGACGGCCGCGCGCAGCGCCTGCCAATAGCCTTCGTGGAAGGCATCGACATCCTCGAGGTCGGCGAAGGTCCGCGGCTTGAAGATGTGCCGGCCGCCCACCTCGTGGACCGAGCCGAGCACGTAGTCGAGCTCGTCGCGGGCGAGGGCGCGGCGATAGGCGTCCTCGGTACCCGGCAGGAAGTCGGCCTCCACGCCGAGGCGGATGTCGAAGCCGGCCAGCTCCGTCTCGAGCCTGCGCCTCACGCCGAGGGCCTCACGGAGGTAGCCGTCCCACTGCGAGCGGGCCATCTGAGTGCCGGGCTCGGGGTGGTCCCGGGGATCGGCGAAGAGCGGGGCGTGGTCGCTCCAGCCGAAGACGCGAATGCCGGCGGCGAACGCATCGCGGGCGACCTCCTCCAGCGTCCCGGCAGCGTGCCCGCAGCGCGCGTGGTGGGTGTGCAGATCGATCACGGCGCCAGGCTACCTGAAACGCGGGCTCGCGGCGTCGCAACGGCTCGGCGCGGCATGCTCGCGGCACGCCCGCCACCCCGAGGCATCCGGGCCGCGCTTCGCCCGCCTGCCGGGCGGTGGCTCCTCCTAGATTCTCATCCCGATCACATCGCAAGCGGTGCTACCATCGGCGCATGCCGCAAGGCGGCCTGGAGGACTGAATGCCCATATACCGCCGCATGACCATCCTGGCTTTCGCCGGGCTCGCGCTCGCGTTCGTACTCGCCGGTTGCCAGTTCCCGGGTGCGACCACGGGCGTGTACTTCACGTCACCGACCAACGGCACGTACATCTACAGCGCGACCCACCCCGCCTCCGTGGTCGTCAAGGGCCAGCTGCTGGGCGGCATCCCGGACACCTTCAGCATGACGCTCAACGGCACCGTGGTGACCTCCACCGTGCCGGCCTCCACCGCATTCAGCCAGACGGTCTCGCTCGCCGACGGCGCCAATTCCATCGTCGTGACGGTCACCACGGCGGGCGTCACCAAGTCGGCGACGCTCGACCTGTACTACCCCTTCTTGGCGTTCAACGACGGCCAGGCGGCCAACGTCGTGATGGGGCAGACGAACGCCAACACCGGCGCGGCGGCCACCAGCCAGACGGGGCTCAGCGCCCCTACCGGCGCGGCCGCCCTGATCAACGGCATGCTCTACATTCCCGACACGGGCAACAACCGGATCGTCGGCTACACCTCGGTGCCGACGCTGGCGGCCGGGGCCCCGTTCAACATCCTGCTCGGCAAGCCCGCGGGTGACTGGACCAACGGCACGGCGGACACGGTGAGCCGCACCAACGTCGTGGGTCCGGCCGGGGTGGCCTCCGTTCCGGCGTCGTCGGGAGGGGCTTCGGCCCTCGCCGCGGTCGACACGCAGCAGAATCGCGTGCTGATCTGGGCCATCGCGCCGACCTCGTCGACCACCCTCCCAGTGGCTGTGGTGGGACAGCCCGGCTACTACTCGACCGGCCACAGCTGCCTGGCGAGCGGCCTCTACCATCCCATGGCGGCGTTCGAGGCCGGCGGCAAGCTCATCATCGCCGACACCGGCAACAACCGCGTGCTGATTTGGAACACCGTGCCGTCGAGCGGCCCCGCGCTTGCTCCCAACCTGGTGTTGGGCCAGGCGAACTTCACGTCGTGCGATCCCAACCGCAACGCCGGCAGCCCCGCAGCGAACACGCTCGCCCAGCCGAGCGGCGTGTGGACGGACGGGACGCACCTGGTGGTGGCGGACAAGGACAACAACCGGGTGTTGATCTGGAACACCTTCCCGACGAGTAACGGCCAGGCCGCGGACCTCGTCATCGGGCAGGCAGACATGACCACCGGGACGGCGCAGCCGGCCGCCGGCGTTGCCGGCCCGCCGCCCGTCGGCACCGGCCTGAGCGGCCCCTTCGCCGTTGCCTCCAACGGCAACCAGTTGTTCATCGCCGATACCGGCTACAACCGGGTTCTGGTGTTCGATACCTTACCCACGGCCGACGGCGCCACGGCCGACCGCGTGCTGGGCCAGACCGACCTGACCGGAACGACCGCCAACTCTGGCGGCTTGACCGCAAGCAGTCTGTCCGGACCCGAGGGCGTCAGCGTGTACCCCGCGACCAGCCTGCAAGACGGCTTCGTGGTGGTCGCCGACACGGGCAACAACCGGGAGCTGCTCTACCAGCGGCCCTGAGCACGAGCGCTCGGGCCCCGGCGTACGCGCCGGGGCCCGCTTCGGCGGTCACTCAGGCTATTGCCGCCGCACGCGGTTCAGGTTGACCGGCAGGTTCGCATTCTGCATGATGTCGCCCCAGGACACGATGCCGACGACCGAGTCGGGCTCGTGGGGGTCGGCGTCCTTGCCCACCAGCACGGCCACGCGACTGGCCTCGGCACGGAGCCGGCCGATCAGGTCGACGACCTGGGTGGTGTCGTCGAGCACGGTGTAGTGGCCATCAGCCAGGTCGGCGAGGTGCATTCCGCCCGAGCCGTTGCGTAGGTGCAGCCTCAGGGTCTCGGCCGGCACGACGCTGACGATCTTCCCCTTGCGCACCAGCACGACGTGCGGCACCGGGTGCCCGAAGGCGATCTTACCCTTGAGGTCGTCGACCCTGAGGTCGGCGTCGAGCCGCATGAAGGGCGCCTGGATGAGCTCCAAAGCGTCGCGCATCAGGTAGAGGTTGCTCTGGAACGAGGCCGGGATGATGCGCCCGCGCCGCGTCAGCTTCAAGGTATAGATGCTGTCGGCCAGCAGCCAGCGGCGGATGGCATAGGCGACGGAAACGGCGATGATCAGCGGGATGATGACGTTGTAGTCGCGTGTCATCTCGAAGATCATCACCACCGCGGTCACTGCCGCGCCGGTGCTGGCCGCCACCATGCAGGCCATGCCGATCACCGCGCCGCCGGCCAGGCTCACATCCAACCCGGGGAAGACGGCATGGCCGATCTGCACCACGCCGGCGCCGAGCGTGGCGCCCATGAACAGCGCCGGCGAGAAGATGCCGCCGGACGCGCCCGACCCCAGGGTCAGTGACACCGCCAGCAGCTTGGCCACGACCAGCACCAGCAGGATCCAGGTGATGGTCAGACCGCCGTTGAGGATGTCCTGGATGGTGGCGTAGCCCACGCCCTCGATGTAGTAGTGCCCCATCGTGCGGTAGAGCAGGAACATGGTGAGCCCCACCAGAAGCATGCCGAAGCCGTGGCGCACGTAGTAGCTCACCGGGATCCGGTCGAAGACATCCTCGAAGGCGTAGATGGAGCGGGTGTAGAGCGTGGCCAGCAGCCCCATCAACACACCCAGGCCGGCGTAGGCCGCGTACACATCGAGCGACGTCCTGGTCACCGAGTTGAGGGTGAGGGAGGGGATGAGGAACGAGGCCTCCGGCCCGAAGAACAACCGACCGACGAAGCTGGCGGCGCCGGTGGCGATCATCACCGGGACGAGACTGCGCGCGCTTATCTCCACCAGCATGATCTCGACGGCGAAGAGGATGCCGCCGATGGGGGTGTTGAACGTCGCCGCGATGCCGCCGCCGGCGCCGCAGGCGATCAACGTGAGGCGCTTCCACTCGGGCATCCCGGTCCACTGCCCCAGCACGGAACCGAACGTGGCGCCGATCTGGATGATCGGCCCCTCGCGACCGACCGAACCGCCCGAGCCGATGGAGATCGACGACGCCAACGACTTGATGACGGCCACCACCGGCCGGATACGGCCGCCGTTGTAGTAGATGGCGTCGATCACCTCGGGGACGCCGTGCCCCTTGGCCTCCGGCGCGAAGGTCTTGACCAGGAAGGCGACCAGGATGGCGCCCACGACCGGCACTGCGATGACGCCAGCCCCCCAAGAGCTCTCCAAGGTGTGCCTGAGCGTGTCGTAGACCACGCTGACGTGCCCGAAGAAGAAGAGGTTGTGGAACAGCGCGATGAGCTTGCGGAACGCCACGGCCCCGAGCCCCGCGATCACCCCGACGAGCAAGGAGTAAAGCGTCAGTCGGAGGCTGACGCCGGGGGCAGGCATGTGCTCCTGGGCGGAGCGCCTGCCCCCTGGCGTTACCGGTGTCTCGTCCTCCGAGGCGTCTGCCTTCGACTGCTCTGCCGGAGTCTCCGACTCCGGGCCCATCGTTCGCGATTCGGTGGGTGCCTGGCCCACGTCCTGCCTTCTTCCTGGAACCCTCATGCAGGGCGGCCGGGCATCGGCTCCCCATCGCGCGCGCCTAGGGCGCAGTGGGAGAGGAGGATTCGGGCCGCGGCCCTCGCCGGCTCCAGCGCCGCCGGTGCCAGCGCCTAGATTTCCAGGACCGATGCTAACACCATCGGCGCGCCGGCCCGGGAATCAAATGTCACGCCTGCGCCAGCTCGACCCACGTCCCGCTGCGCCCGCTGTGGAAGATCGCTTCGATCACGTGCATGTTCGCCACCGCGTCCTCGAGCGGTGTAGGCACGGCCGTGTCGTCCCGCACGGACCTGGTGAAGGCCTCGGCCTGGCGCGTGTACTGGTCCACGCGGTCGAAGACGCGCTCAACGGTCTCCCCGCCGTGGTCGTGCCGCAGCTTCGCCGGGCCGTCCTGTGGCGCGTTGAATGGGATCTCCAGGCTCACGCGCCCTTCCGTGCCGAAGACGTCGACGCGCTGGTACGGCGCGAGCTGGGTGCTGCAGGTGAAGGTCGCCGTGCCTCGCCCGAAATCGAGCACGGCCGAAGCCAACCGGTCGACGCCGAGAGCCGGGTCCAACTCCACCGTCGACACCACCCGCACGGGCTCGTCGTCGAACACGAACCGCGACAGGGAGACGTCGTAGCAGCCGATGTCCATCAGCCCGCCGCCGCCCATGCCGGCGCGGTTGCGGATGTCCTCGGGATCCAGGTTGGAGTATGAGAAGAACGACTGAACGGTGCGCAGCTCGCCGATACCGCCCCCCTCGACGATGGCCTTCAGCGCCTGCCACTGGGGGTGGAAGCGGTACATGAACGCCTCCATCACCTTCAGCTCTGGATGCGCCCTGGCCGCCGCCAGCAGCGTTTCGGCCTCCCGCACGTCCAGGCCGATCGGCTTCTCGCACAAGACGTGCTTGCCCGCCTCGATCGCCCGCAGCGACCAGGGGACGTGGAGGTGGTTCGGGAGCGGGTTGTAGACGACATCGACGTGGGACGAGGCGAGCAGCTGGTCGTAGCTTCCGAAGGCGTTGGGAATGCGCAGCCGCTCTGCCGCGACGCGCGCCCTGCCGAGGTCGCGCGAGGCGATGGCGGTGACCTCCAGCATGTCGCTCTTCAGAAGGGCGGGGATCACCTTGTCCAGGGCAATGCTGGCCGTGCCGAGTACGCCCCAGCGGATCTTGCTCACGTGCGGCTCCCTTCGAGGCAGGACCGGACCGCCACCACGTTGGCGGCTCGTCAGCGGGCGGCCGCCGTGACCGGTGCGACGCTGGCCCGCTCGATGAGCTGCGGGTAGAGCACGCGCTGGTGCGCGGGAGCGTCCGGCGTCGCGATGCGCGCCAGCAGCAGCTCGACGGCCTGCTGGCCGAGCGCGCCGAAGTCCTGCCGAAGCGTGGTCAGCGGAGGGTCGAAGTAGGCGGCCTCCGGGATGTCGTCGAAGCCCACCACGGACACGTCCTGCGGTACCCGACGGCCCGCCTCGCGCAGCGCATGGATGGCACCCAGAGCCATCTGATCGTTGCCGACGACGAGCGCCGTGAAGTGTTCGCCCCGCTCGAGCAACTGGCGCGCGGCGAGACAGCCGCTGGCCGCCGTCCACGCGCCTTCGACGCTCGCGCCGGGCGTGACCCCCGCCCCCGCCAGCGTCGCCAGCCAACCGTCGTGTCGCTGCTTGGCGCCGCTCCACTCCAACGGTCCCGTGATCTCGCAGATGGCGCGGTGCCCGGCGTCGATCAGGTGCTGGGTGGCCAGGCGCGCGCCGTGATGCTGATGGAATACCACCGACGGCACATGTTCACCCAACATGGCGTCGATCATCACGAAGGGCACGTGGATGAGATCGCTCGTCTCCGCCAGGTGTCCGCCGCCCACCGGCGTGATGAGCACCATGCCGGCGACGAGCTGGTCGCGCAGCGTGGTGATCTGCTCGCGCAGCACCTCGACGCTGAGGTCGGACACGGCGGCGTACACCAGTCCGTAGCCCCTGGCCTTCAGGCCGGCTTCGATGTGCGCCACCATCTGCGACGGCCCGTAGTGGGTGGTGCCGTAACCGATGATCCCGGCGGTCTTCGAGCGCCGCGTGGCCAGGCTCTGGGCCACCCGGTTGGGCGCGTAGTCGAGCTCGCGAATGGCCTCCAGCACCCGCGCCCGCGTGTCCGCCGCCACGCTGGGATGGCGGTTGACGACGCGCGAGACGGTCTGGTGCGACACGCCCGCGAGCTGTGCCACGTCATGCAGGGTCGCCCTACGGTGTCTCTTCGCCAAGCCGCATCCCTTTCATCCACCGACCGCACCGAGCGTACCAGGCGGGCTGCAGCTGAGAACGTTCACATCATAACACCCCCAGCGAAGTGCCGACGGCCGCAGCAGGCGATCCCGTCGAGCGCACCTTGACGCCCCGACGGCCCAGTCGCTAATCTGAGAGCGTTAACACGCACCGGCATCCGCCAGCACGAGCCACGGTCGCGACGCGGCTCGTGGCGCCGGAAGAGAGGGCGGGAGAAGCCATGTACAGCATCGGCATCGACTTCGGAACCGAGTCTGCGCGCGCGCTCCTGGTGCGCGTATCCGACGGCGCCGAGCTGGCGACGGCCGTCCATCGCTACGCCGACGGCGTGATCGACGAGCGCCTCCCCGGCGGTCGCAAGCTGCCGCCCGACTGGGCCCTGCAGAACCCGGACGACTACCTCGCGGCCGTGCGGTCCACGGTCCCGGCCGTGGTGAAAGAGGCCGGGGTCGATCCGGCCCAGGTCATCGGTCTCGCCATCGACTTCACGGCCTGCACCATGCTGCCGACGCTGGCCGACGGCACCCCGCTGTGTCGCCTGCCCGAGCTGAAGGACGAGCCCCACGCCTGGGTCAAGCTGTGGAAGCACCACGCCGCGCAGCCCCAGGCGGATCGCATCAACGAGCTGGCCCGCCAACGCGGCGAGCCCTGGCTGCGCCGCTACGGCGGCAAGATAAGCAGCGAGTGGTTCTTCAGCAAGACGCTCCAGATCGTCGAGGAGGCGCCCGAGGTCTACCGCCGCGCCGACCGGCTGATCGAGGCCGCCGACTGGGTGGTGTGGCAGCTTACCGGCGTCGAGACCCGTAACGCCTGCACGGCGGGCTACAAGGCCATCTACCAGGACGGCGACTTCCCGTCGCGAGACTACTTCGGCTCGCTGAATCCCGAGCTTGCGGACGTCATCGACAGCAAGATGTCGCGCGAGCTCGCTCCCCTCGGCGGCCGCGCCGGCGGTCTGACCGCGGAGGCGGCGGCGTGGACGGGCCTGGCCGAAGGGACGCCGGTGGCGGTTGCGAACGTCGACGCGCACGTCACGCTGCCGGCCTCAGGACACGTCGAGCCCGGCACCATGGTCCTGATCCTGGGCACCTCCACCTGCCACGTGCTGATCGGTGAGGATCTCCACGACGTGGAAGGCATGTGCGGCGTCGTCGACGGCGGCATCGTGCCCGGCTACTACGGCTACGAGCTCGGCCAGAGCGCTGTCGGCGACATCTTCGCGTGGTACCTGGAGAACGGCGTGCCGCCGGACTACCATGAGCGTGCCGCGAGCGAGGGCGTGAGCCTGCACGAGCTGCTCGAGCGCGAGGCGCGCGCACAGCGCCCAGGCGAGCATGGCCTGCTCGCCCTGGACTGGTTCAACGGCAACCGCAGCATCCTCGTCGACGCCGAGCTCGGGGGGCTGGTGGTGGGCATGACGCTGGCCACCCGGCCGCCCGACATCTACCGCGCCCTGCTCGAGTCCACGGCCTACGGCACGCGCCTGATCGTGGAGACGGCGGAGAAGGGCGGGGTACCCGTCACCCGTTTGGTGGCAGCCGGCGGCCTGCCCGCCAAGAACCCGTTGATGATGCAGATCTACGCCGACGTGCTGGGCCGCGAGCTGGATGTCATCGGCAGCGAGCAGGGGCCCGCGCTGGGCAGCGCCATGCACGCCGCGGTGGCGGCCGGGGCCTACAGCGACATCCGCGAGGCGGCCCTGCACATGGGCTCGCTGGCCCCCGTCAGGTTTCAGCCGGTGCCGGAACACACCGCCGCATACGACCGCCTCTACGCGGACTACCTCTTTCTTCACGACACCTTCGGGCGGGCGACGGCGAGCGAGCCCGGCGGCGTCATGAAGCGGCTGCGGCAACTCGCGCGCGACGCCGCTCAAGACGCGAAGGAGGCGACATCGTGACGCTCGACGCGCTCAAGCGGACGGTCTCGGCGCTCCATGCCCTGCTTCCCGCGCAAGGCCTGGTGGTCTGGACCAGCGGCAACGTCAGCGGCCGCGCCGACGACGGCCGGCAGATGGTGATCAAGCCGAGCGGCGTGGCCTACGAGGAACTCACCCCGGAGTCCATGTGCGTTGTGGACATCGAGGACCTGACGGTCGTGGGCGGCCTGAAGCCGTCGTCGGACACCGCCACGCACGCGGCCATCTACCGGGCGATGCCGGATGTGGGCGGCATCGTGCACACGCACAGCACCTACGCCACCGCCTTCGCCGCCCTCGGCCGCGAGATCCCGTGCGTGCTCACGGCCATGGCCGACGAGTTCGGCGGGCCCATTCCCTGTGGTGGGTTCGCGCGGATCGGCGGCGAGGAGATCGGGTTGGAGGTCGTGCGGGTGCTGAAGGAGCAGCGGTCGCCGGCGGCGCTGATGCAGAACCATGGCGTGTTCACCATCGGCCCCACCCCGCGGGACGCCGTGCAGGCAGCAGTCATGTGCGAGGACGTGGCGCGCACGGTGCACCACGCCCTGCAGTTGGGTGCGCCGTTGCCGCTTGCCCAGGACGACATCGACGCCCTCTACGAGCGCTACACCAACGTGTACGGGCAGTGACGCCGGTGAGCGCGAACACGCCATGAAAGGCACGGCCATGAGTGAGTCCATCCATCCCGCCATCTGGTTCCTGTGTGGCTCTCAGCACCTCTACGGTCCCGACACCCTGGCGCAGGTGGACGAACACGCACGCACCGTCGCCGCCGGCCTGAACGAGGCGGCGGGGATGCCGCTCGGCGTCGTCTACCGAGGCGTGCTCACGACGGCCGACGAGATCGCGGCCGCCTGCACGGAAGCCAACGGCGATGCCAGCTGCGCCGGCGTCATCGTGTGGATGCACACCTTCTCGCCCGCCAAGATGTGGATCCGGGGCCTCGCCGCGCTTCGCAAGCCGCTTTGCCACCTGCACACGCAGTTCAACCGAGAGCTGCCGTGGGACGCGATCGACATGGACTTCATGAACCTGAATCAGTCGGCCCACGGCGACCGTGAGGCGGGGCACCTGCACACCCGCATGGGCCTTCGGCGCAAGGTGGTGGTCGGGCATTGGAGCGACCCGCGGGTGCATGCCCGCGTCGCCGCCTGGACCGCCGCCGCACACGCCTGGTGGGACCTGCAGGGAGCACGCATCGCACGCTTCGGCGACAACATGCGGAACGTGGCGGTGACCGAAGGGGACAAGGTCGCCGCGGAGGATCGTTTCGGCTTCAGCGTCGACGGCTACGCCGTGGGCGACCTGGTCGAGCGCGTCGACGCCGTCGAAGAACGCGCCGTGGACGTGCTCCTCGAGGAGTATCGCGAGAGCTACCGGGCTGCGCCCGAGCTCGCCGCGGGCGGCGCCCGCGAACGCTCGCTGCGTGACGGCGCCCGCATCGAGCTGGGACTGCGAACCTTCCTCGAGGATGGCGGGTTCAAGGGCTTCACGACCACCTTCGAGGACCTGCACGGCCTCAAGCAGCTGCCCGGGCTGGCGGTGCAGCGCTTGATGGCCGACGGCTACGGCTTCGGGGCAGAGGGGGACTGGAAGACGGCCGCACTGCTCCGCGCCGCCAAGATGATGGCCGGCGCGAACGGCGGCACCTCGTTCATGGAGGACTACACCTATCACCTGGCGGCCGGCGACGAGCAGGTGTTGGGCGCGCACATGCTCGAGGTCTGCCCCACGATCGCCGCGGACACGCCGTCGCTGGAGGTGCACCCGCTTTCCATCGGCGGGCGCGAGGATCCGGTGCGGTTGGTGTTCGACGCCCGTCCGGGGCCCGCGGTCAACGTCTCGCTGATCGATCTCGGTGACCGCTTTCGCCTGATCGTCAACGAGGTGGAGGCGCTCACCCCCCCGCCGATGCCGAGATTGCCGGTAGCCCGTGCGCTGTGGCGCGTCAAGCCGGACTTCGAGACCGGCGTCGCCGCCTGGATCCATGCCGGCGGCGCCCACCACACCGTCTTCAGCTACGCGGTCACGAGCGAGCACGTCGAGGACTTCGCGGAGATCGCCGGCGTCGAGCTCGTCGTCATCGACGACGGCACCGAGTTGCGACGGCTGCGGCGCGACCTCCAGCTCGGCGACCTGCGCTACGCGCCGCGCCGGGGCTCGTGGGGCTGACCAGCCCGACAGGGTTTTCGGCGGCCCGCGGCGACGTCTGACCGGAGGCCGCTCGGGCGGAACTCCGAGGACGACCCTCCCTTCCCGGGCGTGCGTGGTGATGGGCTCGAGCTCGACCTCGACGCCAATCCCTCCACGGAACCCGGGCACGCCAGGCTCCGAACGTCGAATCGGGCCCCGACCGACACCGGCCGAGCGCCCGGGCGCGCCCACGGAGCACGTCCCACGGGCCGACCGAGCGCCGCGGCCGGCGTGGGCCCTACGCCGCCTACGCCACCTCCACCATGACCTTGTGCACGCCCTCCTGGTACCGCGTGTTCAGCTCGAAGGCCTCGGCCGCGTGCTCGAGCCCGAAGCGGTGCGACACCAGCTCGTCGAGCGGCACTGCGCCGGAGCTCGCCAGCGCGATGGCGCGCGGGTAGGTGTGCTGCATGCGCCTCACCAGCCACAGGGTGAGGCCCTTGCGCCGGGCGGTGGAGTGCTTGAGCGCGAGGCGATCGTCGCCGGGGATGCCGGCGAGCACCACGCGGCCGCCCAGACGGGCGAGCTCGGCGGCCACGGCCACGCTCTCGTCGGCCCAGGCCGCCTCGATGGCCACGTCCACCCCGCGTCCCTTGGTGGCAGCCTCCACGCGCGCCACGGGGTCGTGGCTGTCCTCCACCAGGTGGGCCTCGCTCGCCCCCCAGCCCCGCGCCTTCTCCACGCGCCACGCGTAGCGGTCGAAGGCGTAGACGGCGCCCGCCCCGGCGAGCCGCGCCAGGCGCTGAACGAGCAGGCCGATGGGCCCGCTGCCCAGCACCGCCACCGTGTCGCCAACCTCCAGATGGGCCAGGTGGACCGTGTGGAGGGCCACGCCCAGCGGCTCCAGCAACGCCGCGGCGTCGTCGGAGAGGGCATCGGGGACCGGCACGCAGGCGCTCGCGGGCACGAGGATGCGCTCCTGCATGCCGCCGTCGTCGGGGTACAGCCCCAGGAACGCCTTCACCGGCAGGTTGGGGTGACCGCGCTCGTACTGCTCGTGCGTGACGTCGGGAATGTTGGGGTCGACCGCCACCCGCGACCCCACGGCCAGCGGCCGGTGGGTGGCGTCGGCGGCGTCCTTGCCTACCGCCAGCACCCGGCCCATGAACTCGTGTCCCATCACCGTCGGCCGGCTCACCGCGGTGTCGCCGATGCGGCCATCGAGGTAGGTGTGCAGGTCGGAGCCGCACACCCCGACGGAGCGGACGGCCACGAGCGCCTGCCCCGTGCCTGGCGGCCCCGGATCGGGGACGTCGTCGACGCGGATGTCGCGCGGGCCGTAGAGGCGCGCGGCCCTCACGGTGCCGCTGGCTCCCGGTTCTGCCTGCTCTTGGCGCGGGGCTGCATCATCGACCCAGCCTACCCCTAGGAGCGCGCCGCCGGCCTACCTGCGACTGCGCATCAGCAGCGCGTAGATCGCGACGGACACGGTGATGATGGCGCCATAGATGAACTGCGTCCAGAAGCCCGTCAGGCCGATCGAGACGATGCCGGCCTCGAGCGAGCCGATGATCAGCGCGCCGAGGAAGGTGCCGAGGATGGTGCCCATGCCGCCGAACACGGAGGTGCCGCCCACGAACACGGCGGCCAGGCCCGTCATCAGGTAGCCGGTGCCCTGGTTCGGCCAGAAGTAGGTGACCTCGAGCGTGGAGAGGATAGCCACCAGCGCCGAGAAGAAGCCGACCTGCACGAACGCGATCGTCTTGACGCGGTTGACGTTGATGCCCATCATGCGGGCGCTTTCGGCGTTGTCCCCGACGAAGAGCAGATGCCCCCCGAAGCGATGTCGGTTGAGCAGGAACCAGAACGCGATCCCGAGGCCGAGCATCCACAGCGCCTGCGCCGGGATCAGCCCGAACAGACGACCGACCGCCACCTCGTAGAGGAAGTGCCCGCGAGCCGTGGACAGCGCGATCCCGTTGCCGGCGGCGGCAACGTTGGTGAGCCCACGGAACAGGAACATCGTGCCGATGGTGGCAACCAGTGACGGGATGCCGATGCCGACCACCAGTAGAGCGTTGACGAAGCCGGCCGCGATCCCCACGCCGAAGCAGGCGATGGCCGACAGCAGCAGGTTGTGTGACAGCGCGAACACCGACGCGAAGACCCAGGAGGTGACGCCCACGACCGACGGAAACGACAGGTCGATCTCACCCAGCACCACCACCAGCGTGACCGAGAGCGCGAGGATCCCGATGAACGGGATCGTCGACATCAGCGAGTAGTAGATGTGGAAGCCCGTGAACACGCGCGGGTTGCCGATGAGGAAGATAGCCCAGACGATCACGAAGACGATGAAGATACCCGTCTCGAGGCTGGTGCGGAACCGGAAGCGCGGCGGTCGAGTGGCGGCCGACCTCTCCAGGGGGGCGGGTTCGGGGGTGCCGTTCTGGCGATCCATGCGTATCAGGGAGCCGGCCTACGCCAGGCTCCCGGTCCTCGCAAGCTTTATCATGAGCTCGGACAGCTCCTCCTGGGTCACGTCGGACTTCATGATATTGCCGGCGATCTGGCCGCGGTCGAGGATGACGAACCGGTCAGCCACCGGATAGACGTGCAGCATGTTGTGGCTGATGATGATGGCCGACTTGCCCTCGTCCTTGATGTCGCGCACGAAGTCGAGGACCTTGCGCGTCTCCGACAGCGACAGGCCCATGGTGGGCTCGTCCAGGATGATGAGGTCGGCGTTGAAGTGCAGCGCCCGCCCGATGGCGATCCCCTGCTTCTCGCCGCCCGACAGGAACATGACCGTGGCGCTGGTGTCGATCGCACCGGACGTGAAGCCCATGTGCTCGCGAAGCAGCCGTTCGGTCTCCCGCTTCTCCTTGCGCACGTTGATGAAGCCGAAGCGGTCGGCGATCTCGCGCCCCACGAACATGTTGCGCCACAGGCTCTGCTGGTCGCCCAGGGCGCGCTCCTGGTAGACGGTCTCGATGCCGATCTGGCGCGATCTCTTGACCGAGTGGATGGTGATCCGCTCGCCCTTGTAGTAGATCTCGCCGCTGTCGGGGCGGTGGACGCCGGTGATCAGCTTGATCAGCGTCGACTTGCCGGCGCCGTTGTCGCCAACCAGGCCCACGATCTCGTTGGTTCCGACCTGGAAGTCGATGCCCTTGAGCACCTTGACGTGCCCGAAGGACTTGTGAACGCCCCTGAGCGAAAGCAGCTCAGGGGCGTCCTTGGTGACGGTGTCGGCCATACGCCTATGCTACGGGCTGCCGGGCTACCGGATGCCCTGATTGATCAGGGAAGCGATGGCGCCGACGTTGGCCTTGGTGATCAAGGCGCCGCCCGTGTCGATGTGCAGACCCGAGAAGCCGTACTGCTTGGTCAGGCAGATCTGCATGATGGGCAGGAAGCCCTGCAGCCACGGCTGCTGGTCGAGTACCACGCTGATGTAGCCGTCCTCGAGGCCGCTGACGGTAGCAGGCGTCATGTCGAAGCCCGCCGTGGTGATCTGGCCGGGCTTGACGCCGGCCGCCTTGAGGTAGGTCGGGATGGTGGCGGTGAGCGCGCCGTGGTCGACGATGATGAGCTTGACGTCGGGGTGGCTGGCGATGTAGCCGTCGATCACCGAGGTGCCCTGGGTGGGATCGCTATTGACGGCGTCGGAGATCTCGATGTAGTCGACGGTCATGCCCATCTGTTTGAGGGTGTCGACGGCGCCCTTGCTCCTGAGGCCGCGCGTGCCCTGGCTGAGCAGACCCCACACCATCGTGCGGTCGCCCTTCTGCAGGTTCGCCATCTTGGCGGCGGCGGTCGCGAGGCTCACGCCCGACTGGTAGAGCTCCTGGCCGACGTAGCCGAAGCCCTTGGTCTTGTACTCCGCCTCGGCCTTGGGCAGCGTCACGTTCTGCGAGGTGACGATGATGCCCGCGTTCTCGGCGTCGGTGATGAGCGGGTCGAGCGCCGCGTCACCAGGGTGCCCCATCACGGCGATGCCGTCAGGCCGCCGGGCAACCGCGTTCTTGAACTGCGCGACCATGGTGCTGGGAATCCAGTTCGACCACACGTAGGTCACGTTCGCCCCCGTGAGGTCCTGGGCCGCCTTGGCGCCCCGGTACACGGTGGAAGCGAATGGGCCGCCCTCAGGGCCGCCCGGGAAGAACGTGATCGACACGTTCTTGCAGAAGTCCTTGCCTACCGGAGCGTTCTGGGCGCCGGCCATCGACACGCCGGCGACGAGAAGCGCGACTGCTAGACCGATGACCAACTTTCTCATCGAACCAACCCCCTTCGAGAGCGTTTTGCCGTCTAGCGCCCTGCGGCAAGCCGGATACCTGCCCACAGGGAATCTCGACACCTCAAGCCTCTTCCTGAAGGCGTATGTTAACGTTAAAATACCATCTGGTAAGGACCCCGTCAAGACACGGCCGCTGGCGGCTCAGGGGCGGCCACCCGCCCTCGAGATGCCGCTTGGTGCGTTCACATCGGGGCACTGCGTCCACCCTCGCGACCAGGGCGCGCCGTGTCAACTCCGACCCGGGCCCACCAACCACACCGCCAGACCGGCGCCAGCCAGAACGGCTCCGACGACCGATACGCCGGCCCAGCCGAATTGGGAGAAGGCGAACGCAGCGGCCGCCGAGCCGAGCGCTCCGCCGAGGAAGAACGCCGTCATGTAGGCGGTGGTGAGGCGGCTGCGAGCCTCCGGCCGGAGCTGGTAGATGGTGCTCTGGTTGAGCACGTGCGTGCCCTGGCTACCGAGGTCCAGCAGCACCACGCCGGCGATGACGGCGACGAGGGCGTGCGGCATCAGCCCCATCAGCACGAATGCGGCCACGCATATCGCCAGGAAGACGCCGGTGGCAGGACGCGTGAGGCCACGATCGTGGACGTGTCCTGCGACGGAGGCCGTCACGGCCCCCACCACACCGAAAAGGCCGAACAGGCCGATGATGGCGTCGCCGTAGCCGAAGGGCGGACGCGCCAGCAGGAACGGCAGCCCGGTCCAGAGCACGCTGAACGCGCCAAACACCGCCATCCCGAAGACGGCCCGCCGCCGCAGAAGCGGCTCCTCGCGCACCAGCACCGCCACCGAGCGAAGCAACTCCGCATAGGACAGCCGCGCCGTGGCGCTCACACGCGGCAACACGCGCCACAGGACCACGGACTGCGTCGCCATCAACGCCGCCGCGAGCCAGAACACCGCCCGCCAGCCGAGGGCGTCGGAAACCAACCCGGAGGCGACGCGGGCCAGCAACACGCCGAGCAGGAGCCCGCTCATGACCCGCCCCACCACGCGCCCGCGATCGGCGTCGCTCGCCAGGTGCGCGGCGAACGGCACCAGCACCTGGGCCACCACCGCGGTCACGCCGATCGCGGCGCTGGCAAGCTCGAACAAGCCGATCCCCGGTGCCAACGCCGCCGCAGCCAACGCAAGGGCCGTCAACACCGACACCGAGGCCACCAACCGGCGGCGGTCCAGCAAATCCCCCAGAGGGACGATGAGCACCAGGCCCGCGGCGTAGCCGACCTGGGTGACGGTCATGATGAGGCCGGCGCCGCCGCCGGTCAGGCCGAAGGCGCGCCCCAGGGTGTCGAGGAGCGGTTGCGTGTAGTACAGATTGGCGACCGAGACGCCGGTCGCCACCGCCAGGACGTAGACCAGCGGCGAGCCGGCCCGGAGGCCGGAGCGGCCCGCCTGGCTCGCGCTGGCGGCGGGGGCTTCGCGGGCTGGCGGCACGGCGGCAGGCTCCTCTCGTGGGTTCCAGGCAGTCTCGCACCCGGCCGTGCCTGCAGGCGTAGCGCGCGAACGGCCCCCCGTTCCCGGGCGTACATGCCGATTGCCTGGCGTTGCCGAACATAGTGCGGAAGGACCATCCATCGTGAACCGGACACACGCCGCTGGACCGTTCGAGGAGGTCTGATGCAGACACGGAAGCTTGGCAAGCAAGGTCTCGAAGTGAGCGCCCTGGGCCTGGGGTGCATGGGCATGAGCGAGTTCTACACGGGCGGCTCCGAGGAGGAGTCGATCGCCACCATCCACCGCGCCATCGAGCTGGGTGTGACGTTCATCGACACCGCCGACATGTACGGCCCCTTCACCAACGAGAGGCTCGTCGGGCGGGCGCTCGAGGGGCATCGCGCGGACGTCGTCCTGGCCACCAAGTTCGGCAACGAGCGCCGCGAGGACGGCTCCTGGGTCGGCGTCAACGGCCGCCCCGAGTACGTGCGCAAGGCCTGCGACGCTTCGCTGCAGCGCCTGGGCGTGGACCACATCGACCTCTACTACCAGCACCGCGTCGACCCCGAGGTGCCCATCGAGGACACCGTCGGCGCCATGAGCGAGCTCGTGCAGGCCGGCAAGGTGCGCTTCCTGGGGCTCTCCGAGGCGGCACCGGCGACCATCCGCCGGGCGCACGCGGTACACCCCATCAGCGCGTTGCAGACCGAGTACTCGCTGTGGTCGCGCGAGCCCGAGGAGGCCATCCTCGACACCGTGCGCGACCTGGGCATCGGCTTCGTCGCCTACAGCCCGCTCGGGCGAGGCTTCCTCACCGGGCGCATCGCCAGGTTCGAGGACCTTCCGGCCGACGACTACCGGCGCCACTCGCCGCGCTTCATGGGCGAGAACTTCCAGAGGAACCTGGCGCTGGTGGGGCGCGTGCGTGAGATCGCCGAGGGCCGCGGCGTCACGCCGGCGCAGCTCGCCCTGGCGTGGCTGCTGCACCGCGGACGCGACATCGTGCCGATCCCCGGCACCAAACGCCGCGAGCGTCTGGAGGAGAACCTCGCTGCCGCCGAGATCACACTCGGCCAGGACGAGATCACCCAGCTCGACGATGCGCTGCCGCTCGGTGCGGCCGCCGGCGACCGCTACCCGGAGCAGGCCATGACGGCCGTGAATCGCTAGGCGCGACCGGCCCGACCGGGGCGCGGCCGGGGCCATGGGCCGCAAGGCCGCCGCTCAGGGCCGTGGCGGATGAGCACGCGCGCTCCGCGTTATGACGCCGTCGTCGTCGGCTCCGGCCCCAACGGGCTCACCGCCGCGGTGGTGCTCGCCCGTCGCGGCTGGCGCGTGCTCGTGCTGGAGGCGAACGCGCAGGCGGGAGGCGGCACGCGCACGGCCGAGCTGACGCGTCCCGGCTTCCGGCACGACACCTGCTCCGCCATCCACCCGCTGGCCGCGGGGTCGCCCGTGTTCGCCGAGCTTGGGCTCGAGCGCTACGGGCTGCGCTGGATCCATCCGCCCACGCCCGTTGCCCACCCGCTGGACGGCAACCAGGCGGCCACCCTCGAGCGCGACCTCGAGGCCACCGCCGCCGGCCTGGCGGTCTCGGGTTCGGCCGCGGACGCGCGCACCTACCGCGCCCTGATGAGGCCGCTGGCCCGGTCCTGGCCGGCGCTGGCGCACGAGGTACTAGGCCCGCCGCTGCACCGGCCGCATCGGCCCCTGCTGCTGGCCCGCTTCGGGCTGCGGTCGCTCACGCCGGCGGCGTCCCTGGCCAGGCGCCGCTTCAGCGGAGAACCGGCGCGCGCACTGTGGGCGGGGCTGGCGGCCCACAGCGGGCTGCCGCTGGAGTCGCGCTTGAGCAGCGCTGCCGCCGCCTTGCTGGGCGCCGCCGGCCACGCCGTGGGCTGGCCGCTCGCCGAGGGCGGCTCGCAGCGCATCGCAGACGCCCTCATCGCAGCGCTCCGCGAGCACGGCGGCGAGGTGGCGACAGGCGAGCGCGTCGACGACGTGAGCGACCTGCCGCGCAGCCGCACGGTGATCCTCGACCTCACCCCCAGGGAGGTTCTGCGAGTCGCCGGAGCACGCCTGCCAGAGGGCTACCGGCGACGGCTCCAGCGTTACCGCTACGGCCCGGGCGCGTTCAAGATCGACTACGCGCTGTCCGCGCCGATCCCCTGGCGGAGCGAGGCGTGCGCGCGGGCGGGGACCGTCCATCTGGGAGGCACGCTTGAGGAGGTGGCCGCCTCGGAGCGGGCGGCGGCGGCGGGGCGGGCGGCGGAGGCGCCGTTCGTGCTGCTCGCCCAGCCGAGCCGCTTCGACCCCGGCCGGGCCCCCGCGGGAAAGCACGTCGCCTGGGCCTACTGCCACGTTCCCAACGGCTCGACCGCGGACATGACGACGCGCATCGAGGCGCAGATCGAGCGCTTCGCACCCGGCTTCGCGCTCACCGTGCTGGCGCGCTCGACCATGGCGGCGCCCGCCCTCGAGGCATACAACGCCAACTACGTCGGCGGCGACATCGGCGGCGGCACGCTCGACCTTCGCCAGTGGCTGGCGCGGCCGGCGCCGCGGCTCGACCCCTACGCCACGCCCGACCCGCAGCTCTTCCTGTGCTCGTCGGCCACGCCGCCCGGCGGGGGTGTGCACGGCATGGCCGGCTACCACGCCGCCCGCTCGGTGCTGCGGCGGCACGGCCCCGGCCGATGAGGGCGCGACGGCGCCACCGGCCACGCGGGCCTCACGCGCCACGTACCGAGCCCCGACGGGGTCGCACCGGGTCCGGGCGGTGCACGGTGCAGGCGTCCGGCCTGAGAGGCGGCCGCCTCTCGACACCAGCGGCCCGACGACCGGGAAGCGAGGCAGCATGCACGTTCAGGCCCGCATCGAAAGTCGCTCGGAAGGCTACAGCGCACGCGTGAGCACCGACGGCACGGAGCACGCAGTCACGCTCACGGCGAAGCCGTCCGGTGGTTCCGCCGTCAACGGCGGCGAGTTGCTCTTCCTTGCGCTGGCGACGTGCTACTGCAACGACCTGTACCGTGAGGCGAAGCGTCGCGAAATGGAGCTCACGCAGGTAGTGGTCACGGTCCAGGGCGAGTTCGGCGGGCCCGGCGAGCCGGCGCATGGCGTGTCGTATGGTGCCCGCGTCTGGGCTCGAGCCACGAAGGCGGCCATCGAGGCGCTGATGGCCCACACCGACGGCGTGGCGGAGATCCACAACACGCTCCGGCAGGGCACGACGGTCACGCTGGCAGAGGCCGTGGCCATCCCGAGCTGATCAGGTCACGGACGGAAGGAGCAGCATGGAACTGCACACCCTCGGCCGCACCGGCGTTCAGGTCTCGACGCTGTGCTTCGGCACCATGTCCTTCGGCGGCACCGCCGACGAAGCGGAGTCCGCTCGCATGTTCGCGCGCTGCCTCGACGCCGGCATCAACTTCTTCGACACCGCCGACGTCTACGCCGAGAGCCGGTCGGAGACGATCCTGGGCTCGCTGATGAAGGGGCACCGCGAGTCCCTGGTCATCGCCAGCAAGGGCTTCGGGCGCACGAGCGACGATCCCAACGACCGCGGCCTCTCCCGGCGCCACCTCACGCGTGCCGTGGAGGCCAGCCTCAAGCGTCTTCAGACCGACCGCCTCGATGTCTACTACGTGCATCACTTCGACCCGCTCACCCCCATCGACGAAGCCGTGCGCGTCCTGGACCACCTTGTCCAGCGGGGAATGGTGCTCTACCCCGCCGTGAGCAACTGGGCGGCCTGGCAGATCGAGAAGGCCCTGGGCGTCAGCGCCCGCGAGCACCTGGCGCGCTTCGAGGTGGTGCAGCCCATGTACAGCCTCGCCAAGCGCCAGGTCGAGGTGGAGATCCTGCCGATGGCGCAGGCCGAGCAACTGGCGGTCGTGCCCTTCAGCCCGCTCGGAGGCGGCCTGCTCACCGGCAAGTACGGCGTGGGCCGCGTTCCCGAGAGCGGGCGGCTCGTCGAGGACAGCACATACGTCAAGCGCTACGGCGGCGACCAGTACCTGCAGGTGGCCGACGCCGTCACCGGCTACGCCCGCGACCACGGCGTCCACCCCGCCACGCTGGCCGTGGCGTGGGTGAGGACGCACCCGGGCGTGACCGCGCCCATCATCGGCGCGCGCAACGTCGAGCAGCTCGAGCCCTCGCTGGCGGCGGCCGACTTCGACATGAGCCCGGAGATGCGCGCCGAGCTGACCGCCTTGACGCCGGCGCTGCCGCCCGCCAACGACCGAACCGAGCAGACGGCGGCGCGCTGAGCACACGGCGGCGCGTGGAGCCGTCGGGGGAACGGCCGCCGACCAGGCTAGACTCCGGCATGGCCCGGGGCACGGTGACGCTCGTTCCCTACGACCCCGGGTGGGCCGAGCGCTTCGCGACCGAGGCGACGCGCCTGCTGGAGACCTTCGGCGCCGAGGTGGCGGGGCTTCATCATATCGGCAGCACGGCGGTTCCGGCACTGACGGCCAAGCCCACCATCGACGTCCTGCTCGAGGTTCGAGACCTCTCCCGCTTCGGCCGGCTGCGCACGGCTGCGGAGCGCGGAGGCTACGCCTGGCACGGCGAGTTCGGCATCGCGGGGCGGCGCTACCTGGTACGGGCCGGCGACGCCGATGGCGAGGACGCCGTCCACGTGCATGCGTTCCTCGCCGGGGACGCGCAGGTCGCCCGACACCTGGCCTTCCGTGACTACCTCCTCGCGCATCCCGACCGGGCCGCGGCCTACGGCAGCCTCAAGGCGAAGCTGGCCGCCGCCCACGGCGACAACCGCGAGGCCTACGTGGCTGGCAAGTCCGGCTTCATACGCGAGACGGATGCGTTGGCGCGGGCGTGGCGGCGGAGCTAGCAGCGTCGCGGACAGACGCCGTCCCAGCAAGCGAGGAGCCGGACAGCGACGCGCGGAGCACCAGCGCCCCCGGCGCGGCCGGGATAGGCTGGGGCCGGCATGTCCGGACGTCGTGCACGCCTTCATCCATCCCCGGTACGCCTGGCGCGCCGGACCCTGCTCACTGCGGGCGTTTCGGCCGTCCTGTTGCTGTGCGGTCCGTGCGCCGCCCCCTGGCTCTTGTCGCCTGCCTGGGCCGCAACGCCGACGCCCGGCTCGATGCTGTGGCGCTACCCCACGGGAAACTGGGTGCAGTCCTCTCCCGCCGTCGGCCCCCACGGCACCATCTACGTCGGCTCCGACGACAATCAGCTCTACGCCATCAAGCCCGACGGCAGCCTGAAGTGGGTCTTCCGCACGGGCGACATCATCTACTCCTCGCCCGCCGTGGCCAAGGACGGCACCATCTACGTCGGCTCGGGCGACGGTCACCTCTACGCCATCAACCCCGACGGCAGCCTGAAGTGGAAGATCCGCGCAGGTAGCTCCGTGAGCTCGTCGCCGGCCATCGGACCCCTCGGCACCATCTACGTCGGGTCGGGCGACAATCACCTCTACGCCATCAACCCCGACGGCACGCTGCGCTGGCGCTACCAGACCGGCGACATCGTCTACTCCTCGCCCGCCGTGGGCAGAAACGGCACCATCTACGTCGGGTCGAACGACGCCTACCTCTACGCCATCAACCCCGACGGCAGCCTGCGCTGGCGCTTCGAGACGGGCGGCGAGGTGCTTTCTTCGCCCGCCGTGGGCAGCAATGGCAACGTCTACGTGGGCTCGAGCGACGGCAAGCTGTACGCCTTCACGGCCAACGGGACCTTGAAGTGGACGTACGCCTCGGGCGACATCGTCTACTCGTCACCCGCCATCGGCTACAACGGCACCATCTACGTCGGCTCCGAGAACCACGACCTGCTCGCCATCAACCCCGACGGCAGCCTGGCGTGGCGCTTCGCCACCGGCGACTACGTCACCTCTTCACCGGCCATCGGCAGCGACGGCACCATCTACGTCGGCTCCGATGACGATGTCGTGTACGCGGTGAATCCGGACGGCAGCCTGGCGTGGCGCTACAAGACGGTCTACTACGTCACCTCGTCGCCGGCCATAGGCCCCGGCGGCACCGTCTACGTGGGCTCGTGGGACCACAACCTCTACGCACTGGCGAGCGCCTCGGCCGGGCCGGCGACCTCGGCATGGGGTGAGTTCCACCACGATCCGAGCAACAGCGGCCGGGCCCACTGACGGCGAGCCGGCGCAGCCCGCCAGGGACGCCGATGGCGCGTCCTGAATGGCAGAAACGCCGTTCAGAATGAGAAAAATGCCGCTAGGAGGGACGCCCGACGCCGCTTGCCAAGTTTCATACTTATCCTCATCTGAGCCCTGACTAGACTGAGCGCCTACATGGCAAGGATTCGTGGAATGCACTCATCCGTTCGGACGCCAGCAGCCCGGCCGCAACCGGGCCGCTGTCGTACACACGCGTTTGGGGGACGCATCGCTCTATCTGAGGCGCGCCTGTGAGGCGCGGCCTCATCATCGTCCTTGCGCTATCTCTTGCCTTCATCCTTGCATCGTGCTCGACCATAAGCAGTCCACAGGTGGCGACCTTCGACGCCAGCGCCAGCAGCATCCTGTCGGGCGCGGGCGTCACCTTGAGCTGGTCGGTGACCGGCAGCGGGCCGATCGACGTCACCATCAATCCCGGTATCGGCGACGTCACGGGCGTGACCAGCGTGACCGTCCATCCCGTGCAGACCACCACCTACACCCTCACCGCCAGCAACAGTGACGGCTCCGACAGCAGCCAGGTCACGATCAACGTGGTCAGTACGCCCACTGCGCCCCACATCGCGAGCTTCACTGCGACGCCCACCAGTATCTCCTCCGGGGGCAGCAGCACGCTCTCGTGGAGCGTGACCGGCACCACGCCCATCACGTTGAGCATCGATCACAGCGTCGGCACGGTGAGCAACCAAAGCAACGTCTCCGTGACGCCCAGCCAGACGACCACCTACACGCTGACGGCCAGCAACGCCGCCGGCGCCGCCACCGCCAGCACCACCGTCACGGTGGCGACGTCGTCGCCGCCGCCCGACACGCAGAGCCCGACGGTGAGCATCACCAGCCCCACCAACGGCGCCAGCGTCAGCACCTCCAGCATCACCGTCAGCGGCACCGCCAGCGACAACGTCGGCGTCACCAGCGTCAGCTACGGCCTCAACGGCGGCAGCCTGCACGGCTGCAACGGCACCACCAGCTTCACCTGCAACGTCTCCAGCCTCAACTCCGGCTCCAACACCATCACCGTCCACGCCTACGACGCCGCCGGCAACGACGGCACCACCAGCGTGACGGTGAGTTACTCGCAGTCCTCGGACCCCTTCAACATCACCGTCAACTACGTGTCGACGGTGGACAGCACGGCGCAGGCCGCGTTCAACGCCGCCGCAGCGCGCTGGGACAGCATCATCACGCAGGGCCTTCCCAACGTCAACGTGTCGATCCCCCAGGGCTTCTGCGGCAGCAGCGGCACCGCCGCCCCGGCCATGCCCACCGCCGCCATCAACGGCACCATCGATGACCTGCGCATCGACGTCTGGATCGGCCCGATCGACGGTGCGGGCAACATCCTCGGCGAGGGCGGCCCCTGCTACACGCGCAGCAGCGACCACCTGACCGTCTACGGCTACATCGAGCTCGACTCCGCAGACGTGGCCAGCCTAGAGGCGAACAACATGCTCGAGGCCACCATCCTGCACGAGATGGGTCACGTGCTGGGGATCGGCACGCTGTGGAACTACGACCGCTCGCTGCTGACCGGCGCGGGCACCAGCAATCCTCGCTTCGTGGGCGCCAACGCGGTCCGCGAGTGGCACACCCTCGGCGGGTCGAACGGCGTGCCGGTCGAGAACTGCCTGGACAGCAGCGGCAACACCATCCCCGGCTGCGGCGCCGGCACCGAAGACGCTCACTGGCGCGAGGCGGTGTTCGGCAACGAGCTGATGACGGGCTGGCTGTCCTTCGGCAGCGACCCCTTGAGCCGCATGACCATCGGCTCGCTGCAGGACCTCGGCTACGCCGTGGACTACGCTCAGGCCGACCCCTACTCGGTGCCGCCTGGCGGCCTCAGCGCCCAGAGCCTGCAGTCCTTGCAGAAGGAGAACTTCCTGCTGATCACGCCCAAGGGCTCGGTACCCTAGCCACCACCCGATCTGAGGACGGCGACTCGCCCGCGGCCTGGCACGTCCGCGGGCGAGTCGCCGTTGTGGTGCCGCGGCCGGCGAGGTGGATCCAGCCTTGGACCGGATGCAGCCGCGCGCCGTCCGGCGAGGGCACGCGCCGATCCTCCGCTTCGCCTCTGCCCTCAACCGGTGGTCGTCATGAAGCGCTCGAACAGCGCCTGCGACACCCGACTGACCACGAGGCCGCCCACGTTGTCGGGGTGGAAGCGCTCGTCGGGGCATCCGCGGGTCATGACCGCCAGCACGTAGCTGGAGGCGCCGGCCTCCACCACCCCGGCGTCGTTCCGCACGCCGCGGATGGAGCCGCTCTTGGACGCGATCACCAGGTCGCTGTCGCCGGTCTCGGTGCTGTAGCGGTCGAACGGCAGAAAGCGACCGAGCTGATCGGTGCGCTGTTGGGCGCGATAGATGCCCTGCGCGACGTCCGTGAGCTCCGCCGGCAGGAGCCGCCCCTGCCACAGGGCGGTGAAGTAGTCGGCGAGATCGCGCGGGGACGTGGTCGACACGCTGGTGTCGCCTTCCCGGCGAAGATCCGGGCGCTGCAGCAGACCGACGAGGCGGCTGGCCGCCCAGCCGTGGTCGGCCGCCACGGCGTTGATCGCCTCGACGCCCAGACGACCGATCAGCAGGTTGGTCGCCGTGTTGTCGCTGACCACGATCATCAAGGTTGCCAGGTCGAGAAGGGTGTAGGCGCGGTCGGCACTCAGCGACTTCAGGACCCCGGAACCGGTCACGCGGTCCTCGGCACGGAGCACGAGCTCCTCGTCCAGGCGCGCGTTCCCCTCCGCGACGCGCTCCAGCAGCGTCTGCAGGATGAAGACCTTGATGGTGGAGGCCGCGGGGAAGCGTTCGATCGACCGGTATGCGACCGGGCCCCGGTCGGGACCCTCACCCACGAGGCGGCGCGCGCTCACCCCCAAGACGCCTTGGAGCTGGTTCTCCAGAGCCCGCCACACACCCGCCATGTCGTCCCCGGGGTCACTCATGGCCGGGCCGCCACGACACCGCCACCACGGCGCCTCCGTCCACATCCTTCAACGCACGTCGTCACGACCGGCATGATAGCCGCCGGCCGACCGCACCGTGCGCGCGCCCGATGGCCTCGGCCGGCGGGCGGGCGCGCCAGGCGGGCAACGCAGCGCTCGGGCGATGCGCGGCAGCCGCCACTGGCCGTCCGCGCCTACGCGGCCAACCGCGGCGCAGTTCGCCCGCGGGCCGTGCTACTCTCTGCACGAGTCGACTGCGAACACGTATTGTCGGCGGCGCACCGCGCGTCGCCGCCCGCGACGCGCCCAGGGGGTGGTGCGATGAACGAGATCTTCGACGTGGCACGCGACGATGGTCGCGGGTGAGATCCGGGCCCTGCTCGAGGAGGCGGGGCCGGGCGTGGAGCTCGAGAGCCCGTTCTTGATCGCCCCGGTCGCCGGCTACACGCCGGTGATGGGCCACCTGGTGAGTACGCTCACCTACGCGCGCGTCACGACCTTGCGGGCGGTGGCCGGGTTGAGCGTCGCACAGCTCGGCCTGCGGGCGAACGCTCACTTCAGGTGGTTCCACGTCCTCGAGGACGAGCTCAACCCCCGCGCACAGATCCGCGTGCTGCGCAAGCGTCTGCCTGCCGGGGCGACGTGACGCCGGCAACGCATGGCGGCGCAGACGGTAGCGAGCGCCGTTCAGGCGCGGCCTGCGGCATGACGTCTCGTGGTCGGCCATCGGGTCCACGACGCCCGGCGGCCGGGGGAGGCTGGAAGGAGCGCTGGCTATGACCGGACGCGATGCATTGGCCAGGCTGTTCGAGGCGCTGGAGGCCGGGGACTTCGTGCGTCTCGCGCAGGTCTTCGCTCCCAACGTCACGTTCCGGGCCTCGCTGCCCGACGAGATCGTCGAGGCAGGCTCCGCTTCCGAGGCGGCGGCCTGCTTCGAGGACTGGTTCGGGGACGCCGCCGCCCTTCAGCTCCTGTCGACGGGCAGCGACGAGCTGGGGGACGTCACCGCCTTCCGCTACCGGATGCGCGCGAAAGGCCGGAGCGGCTGGCTGGTCATCCAGCAAGCAGGCGCAGTGGAGGCTACAAACGGTCGCATCACCGCGATGCGCCTGGCGTGCACCGGCTTCCAGCGAGAGCCCTCGGACTAGGGCGTGTTCACACTACGTGTTATGATCGGGCATCCAGTTGTCCAGGGACCAGTTCGATCTGATCAAGCACCTGCTGCCCGTGCAGCGCGGCAACGTGAAGCTCGATAACCTGCAGGTGTTGAACGGCATCCTGTTCGTGGCGGTGAACGGCTGCAGCTGGCGGGCGCTGCCCAAGCGCTACGGCAGGTGGCACACCGTCTACACGCGCATGAACCGCTGGGCGAAGGCGGGCATCCTGGACAGGGTGTTCGAGGAGTTGCAGGTGCTGAACTTCCTCAGGGTGAAGATCGAGGTCTTGGAGTTGGACAGCACCAGCGTGAAGGTGCACCCGGACGGCACGGGGGCGCTGAAAGAGGGGGCCCCCAAGCCATCGGTCGGAGCCGCGGCGGACTCAACACCAAGATTCATCTGGTTGCCGCGGGTGTTAAGCAGGTCCTCGGCTTCGCGTTGACACCCGGCCAGGAACACGACGCTCCCGCCGGCAGAGCGCTCCTCAAGCGCCTAGGGCTCGACAACCTGCAGGTCCCCTTGATCATGGACCGCGCCTACGAAGGCAACCAAACCCGGCGGCTCGCCCAGGCCATGGGCCCGGAGCCAATCGTGCCGCCCCTGCGCGCCCGCCGCGACCCGTGGGAGTACGACACCGAGCTGTACAAGCCCCGCAACGAGATCGAACGCCTCTTCGGGCGCATCAAACGCTTCCGCAGGGTCTTCACGCGCTACGACAAGACCGACCTCATGTTCGGCGCCTTCATCACC
>Ga0307441_1000061_pt1 | contig 49764 bp, 37 predicted proteins | sample SalMarWE160420MG_FD_202149 | JGI IMG/M metagenome (GOLD analysis project Ga0307441, IMG submission 202149) | Salt marsh sediment microbial communities from the Plum Island Ecosystem LTER, Massachusetts, United States - WE1604-20 | ecosystem: Environmental > Aquatic > Marine > Intertidal zone >... | reverse complement strand
GGGGCTGACGGGGGTTTGGGGCAGGGCGGGCGGGTCGATGAGTGAGAAACGTTCGCCCTTGCGGTCCTGCTCCATCTGTTCACCGAGGCGTGCATCAGTTTGTTTTGCCTTAATGGCCTGGTACTTGGACACCTCGTTGTCGTGTTCCAATGTCAGCAACTGCAGTTGCCGCTCGGCCTGGGGCATGGCGTCGAGGCGTTTCTGGTAGTCGGCAAGTTGGGCCTTGAAATCCTTGGCTTGTCCCAGGAGCGTGTGGAGGTTCGACTTGGCGGCATCCAGTTGGGTCTGGACGTTGATGTAGGCGGGGTTAGTGGCGTCTTTCACCACCTTGGGCGTGGCAGGTTTGGCATCGGCCTTCCTGATGGACGCTTCCAAGGCTGTGATCTGCTTCTTGAGCTTGACCACGTCGGGATAGGTATCGGAATAGGTCTTGCGGTCGGCGGCCAGCTTGGCGCGCAGGCTGTCCAGTTTCTGCATTTCGTCGGCGGTGGAGTCGACATCGCCGGTCTGCTGCTCCAGCCCCTTGATTTCCCGTCGCAGCTTGACCACGTCGGGGTAATCGGGCGCGTACTCGGCAGACAGGGTGAGGTACTGGGTGCGGAGCGCACGCAGCTGCGATTCCGGATCCATCACCAGCTGTCCCGAGTCCGAATAGGTCGGGCTGTAGGGCTTGACGGTATACAATTGGCCCTGCAAAAGAGTGATCCTGCTACGGGCGCTGGCGATCTGGTTCTGCGTGGCGTTCAAATTCTGCTGAGCTTGATTCAACGACTGAACCGTGACTTGCTGCATTGATGGTAAGTCATTGATATGTCGTTCTTTGAACGCCGCGATTTTAGTTTCGAGGTCGGAAATACGCTTGCTTACCCGATTAGCTTCATCGGTCAGGAACTGGTAGGTTCCCGATGCCTTTTCGGTGCTCGACTTCAGGTTTTCATTCAGATACAGGGTGGTCAGTTGATTGGCCACTTGTTGGACTACTGAAGGGTTCCTACCCTCAAAACTGACGGTGAACGCGATAGTGGCCGTCGTCGGGCGACCGGTCTGGGGATCGACCACGTTCGCGCTGATCATGTTCATGTTGATGTCGTCCTGCATGTCCTGCAGGATTTCATCGTCGGTCTCGTACTTGCGCTGATCGGCGTAAAGGTTGTACTTGTCCACTATTCCCAGCAAGTTAGCGCGGGTCATTACCCTTTGCTGAATGGTCTGGATGCGCTGGGCGGCAAAGCTCGTTACCGTGGATTGCACCAGGTTCTGGGGAATTTGCTGTTCTTCGACCAGAACCGTGGCGGTAGACTGATAAGTTGGCGGCCAAAGTATCGCTGCAGTCGCGCCTACTACGAAAATGACTATTCCGACCGCCCAAATGGTACCCCGACGGCGGCGGATCATGTTGATGTAGTCCCGCAGTTCTAAAGTCTGCTCTTCCATCACTCCATCCTGCATGGTCGGACCCGCGCGAACGCTGGCCTAAATAGGGTCAATTTATCGCGGATCACCGCGACACTGCAATTTTGGGCCAAGTGTATGACACTGTAACGTAGACTGCGTTCTGGGTCGCCGCTTCCGAGCCATTGTCATAGCGCTGTCGCGCATAACGATAGCTGCCTTGTAGGTTCCACCAGGGTGTCATCTTCCAGGTGAAAGTTGGTTCCGCCGTGACGAACGTACGATCCAGATTGGTTACAGTGGTCGTGATAGCTTTGGTCCGATATAGCGCCAAATCCAGCGACACGATGAACCGGGTGCTTAGTCTTCGATGTCCGGTTAGTCCCAACCGGTCGGTCTCAATGAGCCCTCCGTAACCAGTGGGCTGTATGCTTCTAGTAAGGTTGGCGGCTAGAGTCCCCGTTTCAAGTTGCTTCTGCAAACTCGCGTTGAGAACAGAACCATTGCTGCTTTGGCTTACGTCCACAGGTGACCCATACCCAAGGAATATTGGGCCAAAAAGCGTATTTATGTAAACAGGATTCTGCCTAGTCACGGTGGTGGTGCTGCGACGAATTCCTGCGGCGATGCTCCCGCTCAATGTCTGGCTGAATGCGTAGCTCGCGCCCCCCTGCAGGATGTCGTAACGGGCCTTGAACTCTCCGTGAGCGGGTAGCTGGTTCTTCGTGGTTCTGTAGTACGTCACAGAGCCTGTGGCGAAGAGTTGCAGACGCTGAGTGTACTGATGGCTGATGCTGATTGTGCCGGAATTGATCCGGTAATCCTGGTAGAGCAGGGTAGGTTGGTCCGGATAGCGCACGTCCTGGTACTGGTACCCGAGATTGAGTTGTGTCCGTTGGCTGAGCATGTAGTTCCAGCCAGGACTTATAGAACGACGTAAGCGTGGTGTGCGCTGCAGTACAAGCCCCGTGTCGCTCAACTCGGACTGTAAGGTGGTGTCCTTCGTGATGTTGCCGTCCAACGTCCAGCCCATGCGCTGCCCGTTGTCATACATGTGCAGGTTCAGCAACCGGTCGTTTGTATTAAGACCGCTCTGGCCCCAATAGCGTCGGGCGTCGAATCGGACCTGGCCGGTAATGCCGGCAGTCTCGGTCTTCCTTCCAAACACTGCCTGTGGAATAAGGTCGAGTTCTTCCACGCCGTTGTGAGGCCGGGTGGTAATGGTCAAGTTGTCGTTGTAGCCGGTGCGTGTGGCGATTTTGGGTGTTAGGAACCACTCCGCACCTCGGGCGGCGCCGGGCAGGGTCATTAAAGTGCTGATCACGGCGAAGGCGATATTTGTTGTTTTCATTATTCCGTCGCCCGCATAGACGCATCAGCGTGCATAGTTGCCCGAAGCGCGAGGTCCCGTCCGTCAGGGGACGACCACCACGTCGCCACTCTTCAGGATAATGTCCTGGCTGAGGTTTTCACCTTTTTCTATGTCTCCGTATTCGAACGGGATGGCTTTGAGTTTGCCGTTCTCCCGCCGAAGAACCTTGATGCTGTTCACCGACGCGTATGGCGTCATTCCGCCAGCCATGCTGAGCGCCTGCACGATATCGATCTTGCTGGTCATGACGAACTGGCCTGGCTTGTTGACCTTGCCTATGACATAGACCACATTGCCGACGATATGTTTGACCGCTACGGATACGACGGGATCGGGAATGTACTTCACCAACCGGTGAGTGATCTCCTTCTGAATTTCCGGAACGGTCTTACCAGCTGCCTGCAGATTGCCGACCAGCGGGAAGGACAATCCGCCGTCGGGACGTACAAGTACGTCGCCCTGCAGGTCCTTCTCTTTCCAAACGGAAATGGTGAGGATGTCCCCGGATTGAACCGCATAGCCACTACTAGTGGTTCCCGCCGACGCGGCAATGCTCGGCCAGGGTGCCATGAAAGAGAACAGAAGCATCCCAATCAGACACGAAAATCTGATGTGCATAAGAACCTTCCTGGTGGTTGCAGACCGGCCGTTGGGCCCAGTCTTCTAGTTCTGCGGATACGCGCATCGATTGAAACAGAAGGCCCATGGGTCGTCAAGCAATCGCCGTATCGTCAGTGCTGGCGGGCGTGAGCCTTCGGTCTTTGCGGTACCCGCTAGGAAATCGTGCCTTCGGTGTTCGCTTGTTGCGCATGAACGTCGACTGCTGTGAGGTCGCATCGCTGACGAGGTGGAAAGGCCCATGAGCCATAATGACAGGGCGGACCCGGAACACACATCATTCTAAAGTGCCAGCCGAACGGCGTCGAGGAGTCTGTCTAATTGAGTGGTATATCTGTGCTCTTGATTCGTCCTGTGTGCTGCGGCTAGTTGGCGTGGTCCAGCGATGCTGCCAGGACGGTTTCCTTGTCAGGATGCTACGTGACGCACGAGATCACGCGGTTGTCCTTCTCGGTAACCAAGCGACCAAGGCAGTGCGCTCCGACAAGCTGTGGAATCTGACGATGGTCTCGGCCGAGACTAGAGTGTCAACGGTAGCCAATATGGGCGTCAGCCAGACGCAAGAGTGACTCACATTCATGTGCCGGGTCGTTTAACGTGCTGCATGCCAGAGGCGCGGTAATGCTCCGCGCAGAAAACATCGCCAAGGTCACCTCGTTGGCAGCACAGCAACTAAGCGCGAGGTCGACGCAATCCTCCCAGGATTGCGCCGGACCCCTTCGTTGGCCTACTGCTGGCGTCGCCGTTTTCTCACGCTCAACCAAGCAAGTCCAGCGCCGATCAGCCACCAACTGCCCCCTTGCATCGGCCCCTTGGCCGTGCTGGCCATGGTGCAGCCGCCGCCGTCGCCCAGGCCCTTGTAGTCGGTCGGGCCCGTCGTCGTGGGGGTGACGCCGGTCCCTGTGGCAACCCCGCCCGGGTCGCCGATGACGCCGGCGGTAGCATCGCTGTCATTGGGCCCACCGTCCGTGATCGTCAGGCGGATGCAGCGGTCGGTCGCATTCAGCCCGTTCTGGTAGCTCGGGTCGCTGGGCGGCGGACACGAATTCGCTCCACCCGGCGCGGAAGCGATGCTGTCGCCCGTGCTGGTATTGAAGTCCTGCCATTTCCCGTTGGCGTACTTGCGATAGCGTGCACCGACGGGAATGCTCTGGCTCAGACGCAGCAGAACAGTGCTGATCTGGCCGCCGGCCGGTACGCCGCTGACCTTGAAGTCGAAACAACCGCCGATGCACTGCTGGTCGACGCCGGGATCGGTGGGCACCTGCGAAGCGCTCAGCAGGCCGGTTGTAGAACCCACCGACTGGGCCAGGGAGCCCGGCGACACGGTGGCGCTTGGGAGAGAGGACAAAATCGCGGGATTCACAGTCACCGAGACGGTTGCCGAATTGGATGTCGAACTTCCGTCGGTATAGGTATAGGTGAACGAGTCGCTCCCGACGAAGGTCGCGGACGGCGGCGTATAGACCACCTGGTTGCTGCTGTTGACGCTCAGACTACCGCCCTGGGTGCTGGTGGCAGGCACGCTGAGGGTGATTGACCCCTGGGGCGGCGTATTGCCGCTTTGGTCCGTGTCGTTGGCCAGGACGTCGATGGTTACCGGCTCGTTCTGATTCGTGGTGGCGATGTCGTTGCTAGCGATGGCCGAGCCCGCTGCAACCACGTTCAGGTTTACCGTCGCTGTGGACGTGGTGCCATCACTGCCTTTGATGGTATAGGTAAAGCTGTCCGCTCCAACAGTGCCATTATTGGTATAGGAAATACTGGAACCGCTGATCGTTGCCGTTCCGTTGGCGGGTGTCGTCACAGCCGTGATGGTCTTGGTAACCCCGGACCCGCTGGTGTCGTTGCTCAAAACGCTCAGACTTTGGGTGGCGCCCGCCGTCACCGTGTAACTGTCGGCTATCGCCCGCACGCCGCTTACGATGTTCACATTCCACGTTTCGTAGAATGACTGGCCGGCAAAGCCCGGGCCCCAGTCGCTACCCACGGCCCCGCCCGACACCAGGATCGCTGAGTAGTCGGGAATACCGTCTCCGTTGATGTCGCCCTCGGCGCTGGCCGCAGCACCGCTGATCTGACCGGCAATGCCGGAGGTGGTGGTGCCGGTGGTGAAGATGTCGTAGGCGGGCGAGCTCAGCGCGGATGAACCCGAATCGTCGTAGTTCCAGCGCTCGTCATAGGGCGGGGTCGCTCCACCGCTGATGGCACCGAGGCGACCGGTGGGGTCAAGGGTTATGTTGCCCGAGCCGTCGATGGTGCCGGTCATGGAGGCCAATCCCGTGGTCTGGGCGCTACCGGCGCTAGTAGTGTCCGTGTACTGGACGAAGGTGCCGCCGGCGGTGGCGAAGATGGCGTCCACGTTGAAGCTGTCCACCGTGAACGTATTGTTGTTCACGTCGATGATAATCTTGCCGGCAACGCCGTCGCCGCCCACTGCGCTACCCCGCGCACCGCCGGCAGTGGTGAGGGTGGTCCCGTTGTCGGTCATGCCTTGGGAACCGGTCCCTGGCGTCGAGCCGAAGGTGAAGCTGGAGTTCCAGGCCCCGTCTTTGCCTATCTTGAAAGCTGTGGCGCCATAACTTGCCGTCCGGGTCGGAGTGGGGACGATCTCGATCACCCACTGACCGTTGGGGATGAGGCCGGCCGCAGCGGGTGCCGGGGCCAGCGCCGTGACGCCTAGTGCGGCTGCCACTGCCAGCGGCAGGGTCTTGGTCGTGGTATTCATGTCGATACTCCTCCAGCGCGATTCTATTTATAGTAGTGTTTGCCTAAAGGGAGGCAGGTCGGCCGCGTTGGGGGCGGCTGGTTCGGCCTCCAGCAGTTGCTCAGAACTTAAGCGCGTAGCTCAAGCCCATGCTGTTTTGCCACATCTGGGCGCCCACGAACTGGCCTTTGGTGCTCGTCAACATGGTGGTGCAACCGGGGGCTGCGCAGATCTGGGTCTTGCGGGGTACATAGGTGTATGACCAGTTGATTTCGCTGGACGGGCTGGGCGCGTAGGTGATACCCACGGTGTAGTGTCTTTCTACCAGTCCGGGCGCCAGGGTGTTCAGCAACAGTTGGTTGTTCGGAATGGGAGACTTTCCGTAGTTGAAGCCGGCTCGGAATTGCCACTTGGGGCTGTAGTGGTAGGCAAAGCCGATCTTGTAGATGGTCATATTGTTCCATCCGAAACCCAATCCGTCGGTAGCCCCCAGGCCGCCGGCGTTGCCGATCGCGGTAAGCAGCGGACCCACGTGCGGATGTGGGTCGCCCACGGCAGGTACGTCGGCATAGAGGATGCGCGTGACGTCTATAGCCACGCGGAACGAATCCACCGGTTTTATGGCGATGCCCACGCCATAGTTGGACGGAATGTCGAAGGAGCCGTGGTCCGCGAACAGTCCGCTGTACTTCCGGAAGCGCGTCATGTAGACCTTGGTTGCATAGGTGGCGCCCAGAGACAAGTGGCCGTTAAGAAAACGTCCCATCCAGCCGATACGTACGCCCCCACCGTAGGTGTAATCGTTGCCGTTGTTGGTGACGTGCGCCGGGTCGGTGCTGACGGCGGAGCTGGCAAACGCCGTCAGGCCGTAGGCGCGGAATGACTGGATCGCGATGATGGGCGATATGCCGATGGCATTTTGATCGTTCACTTTGTAGGCGACGGTCGGCAGAATCATTGCCTGCATCAGGCTGACGCCGAGTGTGGAGTTTCCGAACAGGAAATTCTGGTTGTAGCGGGTGCTCATGCCGCCATTGCCGATCATATCCATGCCAATGGACAGCTTGCGCGTGTAATCGAAATTGAATCCCATATTAGGGATGAAGAACAGATTGGACGTGCTGTCGCCGTTTCCCCGACTATCGGCGCTCAGGCCCAACTCGCCTTGGGCGGCTACTTGTCGTTTCGGGATGAAGAACCTGCCGCCAACGTCCAGGCGGCTGCCGACGAAGGCCATACCGGCCGGGTTGGCCGTGGCGGCGAGCGAGTCCTTGGGGTCGGCAATGGCAGCACCGCCCATGGATCGGTTCTTCATGCCGTAGCCGATCGCGAAATAGCCATTGGTTGCATGCGCGACGGTGAGGGGTGCAGCCAATACAAGACCCACGGCTGCCGGCAGCAGCCTTCTGGAAAGCGCCCTCATTAGTAACCTCCTCCGTGTTTATGTTAGCGTCCAGTGATGTTCTTGTAGGCCACTGAGCCGCTTGGTTCTTTTTACTTCGAGTGACTGCGTGATGCCTGCGTTAGAGTTCTTGCGGTTGCGTCTGATCGCTGTGTCAGGTCATCATTAGAGGCGAACAAAGACGCCGACGACAGGCGCGTCAGTCAGAATGAAGTGGCTAGTGCGCTTTGTCAAGATGAACACCGGCGGGCTACATAATTGCGGCCCAGCGGAGCGCAGGTGGTTGGGGGAAAAGGGTGCTATATAAGACTGGAGCTGACTCGGAGCTCCAACGCGTAGTTCAGGATCACCTCAATGCAGGTCGCCGCGAAGAGGCGTTGCATGCCTGCCGGTTGGCCGCCGAAGCGGTGCCTACCGATCCCGGTGGTTGGGTGCTCGCCGCGATTGTCCAGATACAGACGGGTGCCCACGAGGTCGCTGAGGCCACCATCCGCAAGGTGCTGGAAAGATTTGCGGCCAGCGCTCCCGCCCACAACCTCTTGGGGGTCCTTCTGCAAGACAAGGGGGACCTCGTTGCGGCCGAGCTCAGCATACGCTCGGCCCTTGCCATTGACGATGCGTGTCCCGATGCTTGGAGGATACTGGGAAATATCCGTATGGCCCAAGGTAACCCCGAGGGGGCCGTCGATTGCTATCGGCGGGTGGTGGAGTTTATACCGGCCAGCGGTGAAGTCTATTGCAACCTCGGTACGGCCCTTCAGGCCGCGGGTCGACCCGAGGAAGCGATCGATAGTTTCCGACGTGCCCTGGTCTCCGATCCAGTCAACGTCGCTGCCCGCTATGGCCTGGGTCAGGCGTGGTTGGTTATGGGGGACCTGGTCAATGCTCGCGCTGCGTTCACGGAGCTGGTGCGCGGTGTTCCCGATCACGCTCATGCCTGGTTTCTGCTAGGCGCCATCAACGGGGAGCTGGGTCACTACGAGGCATCCGTCGAGTGCAGCCGTCAGGCCATTCGGCTGCAGCCCGACAATCCAGACGCCTACTTGAACCTAGCCCAGGGCCAGGTCCGCCGTGGTGCTCCCCGGGAAGCCATCGCCACCTATCGGGAAGTGGTTCGGCTGGCGCCGACGTCGTTCGACGCCTGGAATAATCTGGGCGGTCTGCTGCATGAGCAGGGCGATCATCTGGATGCCATCGAGTGCTACCGCAAAGCGCTGACAATTCGGCCCGATGCTGAGGCAACCCGCTTTGTTCTGGCCGCCCTGGAGGGAGGACAAGCACCCGGCGCAGCGCCCTCCGAGTATGTCGCGCGGCTGTTCGATACCTATGCGGACAAGTTCGACCGACAGTTGGTCGGCGAGCTGCGCTACCGCACGCCGCAACTGCTCGCCGATGCGGTGGGTCCGCTCGTGCCCGACTGGGGTTCCCCCCGCGCGACGGTGTTGGACCTGGGTTGCGGCACCGGGCTATGCGGCCCTCTGCTCAGGGGATCGGCGGCGCGTCTGGTGGGTGTCGACCTGTCCAAGAAAATGCTGGCGAAGGCACGGGAAAAGGCCGTATACGACGAGCTTCGCGCCTGCCACATTCTAGATCCCCTTCAGGAGTCACCGTCCGCCTTCGATCTTATCATCGCCGCTGACGTGTTCCCCTACCTGGGCGACCTTGATCCGGTGTTTCAGGCGACGCGGGGTGCACTCGCTTCGGGCGGCCTGTTCGCGTTCTCCGCCGAGGCCGTCGACAGCTCGGAGGACTACGTTCTCCGGTCCACCGACCGTTACGCCCATTCGGGGAAGTATCTGCAGGGCTTGGCGCGGAAATACGGCTATCGGGTTTGCCACTTCCAGTCCGACACGCTCAGGATCGACCGGGGTGCACCGGTCAGGGGGCATATCGTGGTGCTGGGGAACGGCTGATCTGCCCGTGTTGGAAACGACTGCTGCAGAGGGTATGAGGCTGTCCCGGGGTCGCCCATAGTGGGTCTCATAGAAGACGAAAGGCACTTGGAGGCACGGTGAAAGGCTCTGGCAGCGACAAATCGATGGAAGACCTCGATAGGCTCGGCATGGAGCATATTCAGCAGCGCCGCTTCGTCGAGGCTCTGGGCATCTATCAGCAGCTCTGCCGCGCCAAGCCTCGCCACCACCGGCCCTGGTTCATGCTGGGCGCCCTCAACGGCCAATTGGGGGATTTGCAGGAGGCGCTGCGCTGCTGCCGCAAGGCGGCGCGCCTCAAGCCGGGCGACGCCGATGCGCAGTACAACCTGGGGCAGGCCTGTCGGCGTCTGGGCCGATTTGAAGAGGCTGCCGACTGTTTCCGACGCGTGACCCGGCTGCGCCCCGTTTTCGGGCCGGCCTACGAAAATCTCGGCTACACCCTGAAGGAGCTGGGGCGCAAGGGGGAGGCCGTTCAATGCTATCGTGCTGCGTTGGCGCTCGATCCGGACTCGTCTGCCATCCAGTATATGCTGGCGGTGCTGGGCGAAGCGGACGCACCCGGTTGCGCACCTGCCGAATATGTGGAAGGGTTGTTCGACGGTTACGCCGAGCGTTTCGACACGGATCTGGTGCAGCGTTTGGAATATGCGGTGCCTCAGCAATTGGCAGGGTTCATAACGGCGCACGTGAACTTGTCCGGGCCGCTGAGGATCGCCGATCTGGGTTGCGGCACCGGACTCATGGGGCGGGAGGTGCGAACTCTGGCAGAGCATCTGGTGGGCGTTGATCTGTCCCAGGGTATGCTCGCGGAGGCGGCCGATCGTGGCATCTATGATGCTCTGCATCGGAAGGACGTGCTGGCGTGGTTGGTCGCCGCACAGGACAGCTATGACATGCTGCTGGCGGCGGACTTGTTCATCTATGTCGGGAACCTGGAAGGTGTTTTCTCGTCAGCCGCGCGGGTCCTGCGCTCGGGGGGCTGTTTCGCCTTTTCCGTCGAGCGGGATCGGGACGGCGATGCCTATGCCCTGCGCCCCAGCGGGCGCTACGCCCATGCCAGAAGCTATATCGAGCGGCTGGCTACCGCCGCGGGCCTGCGCGAGGGTTGGGCTGAGCAAGTGGTGCTGCGCAAGGAATACGGCGCGCCGGTGGAAGGCGTGCTCTACGGCTTCTTCAAGCCCTAGAGCACGGTAGGGCGGACGCAATTGAAGGCTGAGAGACTGTTACCTTGATAGTCGCAACGAAGGGAAATAGGCAGTGGCAACACACAGCAAGGTTCTGAGCCGCTCGCGGCGCAAGAGAGCCCGGAACCTCATTGACGCGGGGCGCTTCGCCGACGCGAAGCTGGCCTTAGAGCAACTGTGTCGTGCCGATCACAGGGACGCGGAAACCTGGTTTCTGCTGGCCGCCACCAACGGGCAGCTCGGCCTGTTGGAGGAGGCGTTGGCTTGTTGCGGGAAGGCGACTTCGTTGGCGCCGGACCATTTGGATGCCCACTACAACCTCGGTCAGGCCCTCCTGCGCCTGGGGCGTCCCCAGGAGGCGATTGCTGCCTACCGACGGGTCTTGGAGCTGCGGCCTGATCATGTGGATGCGCTGCACAACCTGGCCTACTGTCACGAACTCGGCGGAGACTTCTCTGAAGCCTGCCGCCTGTACGGGGAGGTGTTGAATGCCGAGCCGGACTGGGTGGATGCTCTCAACAACCTGGGCAACCTGATGGTGGACCTGGGAGAGGGGCCTCGGGGAATCGCGCTGCTGCAGCGGGCGGTGCAGTTGCGCCCCGATTTCGCGAAGGCGCGGGTGAATCTCGGATTCGCGCTGCTGCATCAAGGCAGGCTGGATGAGGCGGACGCCTGCTTCGCCGCCCTTCTGGAGTGCGAGAACGGGTCAGTGGATGCCCTGGTGGGCCAGGCGGCGGTGTCGGAGCGGCGGGGCGACTATCAGGAGGCCCATCAATTGCTGGCGCCCCTGTTGGACGAAGCCGCGCCGGAGCTGCGGGCAGTCATCGCCTTTGCCAAGATCGCCAAGCACGTCGGCGAACGGTCGCGGGCCATCGAGCTACTGGAAGGCGCCCTGCATAGGCCCGACCTGGACCAACAGGACAGCCGACCCCTGCAGTTCAATCTGGGCCACCTGTACGACGGCGTTGGAGACTATGATGCCGCTTTCGCCCACTTTGATTGCGCCAACCGGAACCGCCCCGTGACTTTCACCGTCGAGGACTACAATCGGGAAATCGATGCCATCGAGTCGGTGTTTACGCGCGAATTCCTGGCCGGCGCGCCCAAGGCCGGGCTTGCGTCTGATCGCCCGGTGTTCATCGTGGGCATGCCCCGTTCCGGTACGTCGTTGGTGGAGCAGATTCTGGCCAGTCATCCGGCGGTATTCGGGGCCGGCGAGCTGACCGATATTCACGAAATGGTGGAAGCTTTCAGGGTGCGTGCGGCGGCCTGCGGACGAAGCTATCCCACTGCCATGGGGGCGGCCGACGTGCCCGACCTGGACGGGGCAGCCCGCCGCTATCTGGGCGTGCTGGAACGTCTGTCGCCGGAGCATCTCCGGGTCACCGACAAGATGCCCCACAACTTCATGCATCTCGGCCTGATCCAGATGGTATTGCCTGGCGCGCGGGTGATCCACTGCCGACGTCATCCTCTGGACACCTGCCTGTCCATCTATTTTCACGACTTTAATGCTGGGCACGGCTACGCCGTCGACCTGGCCGCCCTGGGCGAGCACTACCGCAGGTACGAGCAACTGATGGCTCATTGGCGGAAAAACTTGAGCCTGCCCCTGCTGGAACTGCAGTATGAGGAACTGGTGGCCGACCAGGAAGCCATGACCCGCCGGCTGGTCGAGTTCTGCGGGCTGGAGTGGGACTCGGCCTGTTTGCGCTTCCACGAGAGCCGGCGGACGGTCAACACCTTCAGCTATGATCAGGTACGTCGCCCGATGTATACCGATTCGGTCGCCCGCTGGCGGCGCTACGAGCGTCACCTGGGTCCGCTGATGGATGCATTGGGGATCGCGCCGGACGGGGCCGCGCAGGCCTAGGCTTTCGTGGACAGCGACTCGAGCTGTCGCCACAGGGGTTCGACCGCTGACAGTACCGCAAGGATCTCCTTTTCCCTTCGTCGCCACTTGTCGGGCCCCGGCGGACTCACGATCGTCCGTGAAAGGGGCAGGGCGCCGCCCAGTGCTTCCAGTTCCGGTCCGCGGGTCAGACCTGCGAAGCGGCACAGGCGGGCGATCTCCGCACCCGGCTCGGCCATCACGTCCCGGTAGCGGCTGACTGTCCAGCGCCCCCTCGGCAGCTCCTGCAGGTCCTGCAGAATGTAGGCGTTGGCGGCCTGCCACTGGAAGGCGGCGATGTCCGCCAGGGGCCGACCGTTGAGTTCGCGCCAACCGGGGGGCAGCAGCAGGCACCAGCGCTTGCGGTCCCACCCCGACAGTTCGTGATGGGTCACGAAGCGGCCCGAGCGGCCGCTTTCCTCCCAGGCTTCCATGATGCTGTGGATGTTCTGCCGCGGGTCGCGGAACAGAAACACGAAGCGCGCGTCGGGAAATATCCGGTTGAGGAACGGGATGTTCAGGGCGTTGCGCGGCGTCTTCTCCAGAAAGCGCAGTTGGGCGGGCCGGTGCTCCGGGGGGCGTTCCAGGTAGCGCAGGCCGTCGCGGTCCTGCAGAAGGGAGACGAAGCCCGCCCGCAGCAGGTGGGCGTTACGGCTGTCCGCCTGGGCCCGGGTCAGCCGCCCCGAGTCGTTCCCGCTTGCCCCGGGCTGTAGTTGAGGCAGGGCGCGGAACACGGCGTGGCTCTCGCCGCCCACCGTCCATACCGCGGGTGCCCTGGCCAGCGTTTCGAACAGCAGGGTGCTGCCCGAACGGGGCGCGGCGACGATGAACAGAGGCTGGCGGAACAGCTTCTTGAGGCGTCCGGCGGGCAAGCCGCCGGCTAGGACGGCCAATTCCCTCTGCGGATGCGTCGGTGGATCCGGAGCACCTGGTGACAAGGTGCGGCCCTCAACGGTTCTCGAGGCAGGTGCAGGGCAGGGGGGCGAAGTCGGTTTCTTCGCACGCCTCCGGACTGCACGTCTCATGCGGGCGATGGCGCAGGCCGCAGCAGCACCGCTCACCGGGCCGCACCCAGTCCACGATAAGGTGGATCCGGGGTTCGCGTCCGCCGTTGACCACCGAGTGACCCCGCCGGTTGTTGATCTCCCAGATCTCGCCCTCCTGCAGGGTGCGGGTGCTGGCCCCTACCGAGAAGCGCACCTGGTCGTTGGTGAGCAGCGGCACATGCACCCGGTGGCAGTGGGTGAGGGAAAAGTTGCGGTCGAGGTGCTCGGGAATGGATCCGCCGGGCCTCAGGCGGGCCAGCAGCGCCCGCACGAAGTAGCCCTGTGGGGCGGTCTTGTTGCGCTTCAACAGCGCCCGGGCGCCGGCGGGCCGAAATTGCCGGGCGATGTGGGACAACAGCGGCGTCAGCGCCGGTTCAAGGAGGTTGAAAGCCGGCCTATAGGTCGGATCCGAATGTCTGAAGTCCTCATCGAAGATGAGATGCACGCTCTGGGTGTCCCGATGTACAGCAAAGCGCCGTTGCCGTACATCGTTCGCCGACCAGTCCTGCTCGGTCAGTTCAAGTACCTGACGGCGCAGAGAAGTGACGTCGCACCGTCCCAGGCTGAGAAAGTCGCCCCTGAAGTTCATAGTGCCATTAGCATTGTTTCCGATTAACTGGCGCAAGTGCTCTCTGGCGATAGCCGGCACCTGAGTTGATGGCGTAACTGTTCTACCGCATACCCTACCAGCCAGGCCGCCTCGGTCAACCCCGCTGCGCGGGAACTGCCATTCGCCAAGGCGGCTACGCAGCCGATGTGTCGGGATCTTTAACAGCAAATCTGTCGCCGGCCATCTAGCACCAAGCACTTGTTCAAACGAGGAATAATTTCTGACAAGCGCCCCAAAAGACGTCGACAAACTTTACGAATTCCTTTTCGTCAGCATTCGCTGATCACTAGGTGAATTCTTCATCTTATTGAATATGCGACATATTTATAGCCCTCACCTATTGCGGCACGGCTCTTGCTCCGGAAAGCATGCGGCGCAGTCGGTCGACCTCGGGGGAGGCCCTGCGCGAAGCGAGCGCTTGACGCTCACACAACACTGAAATCTAGGAGGAGTCATCGATATGAATCCGAAAGCCAAACAGGCGGCTCTGTGCGCGGCGATCACCGCGGCGCTGGGCACTACCGCCATGGCAGTCGCCACCCCCGCTTCGGCGGCCTCGCTGGTCGCCAACGGCAACTACAACATGATGATCAACGTTACGCCGACTCGCACAACGAGCTACGGCAAAACAGCGTTCAAGGTAGGCAAGGATGGAGCCTGGAACTCCAGCTTCACCTTCGGCTCGACGCCTGGTGTGTCATCCCAGGGCATGACCGACAACGGTACCACTATCACCGTGGGCGGCCAGACACGCGGCAGCTCGGTGGGCGGCGACGGCTACGCCGGCGACATCAACATGACGGTGAACAACGGCGCTATCACGGTCAACAGCTTCAATGTGGACGCCATCTTTGCCACTGCCGGTGGCACGTTTGTCCAATACACATCCACCAACAATGCTGACGCTGGGCAGGCTCAGACCGCCAACGTAAGCGGCATGACCGGCAGCATCAACAGCACGGGCGCGATGACTTTCACCCCCGCCGGCCGCTTGGGCGGTATCAACGGCGGCGCTGGACTGGTGGACGGGCGCTGGAACTACGACAACTCAACCTCCTCTGCGCTCAGCTCGCCCGGCTATGATGCCTTCACTACCGGCACCACGACCTCCGGCGTAGTCGGTCAAATCACCGGCGCTGCGTTCACGTCCATTGGCGACGTCAACGGCGACGGGATCACGGACTACTCGGCTGTCCTGGTGTCGGCCGGCGCCGTGGGCAACGACTGGGGTCCGGGCTTTGCCGGGCAGTCGTTCTACGAAACCTGGAACGTGACGCTGCTCTCCGCTCCGGCAGCTGTGCCAGTGCCTGCCGCAGCCTGGCTGTTCGGCTCCGGTCTTGTGGGGTTGGTGGGTATCGCCCGCCGCAGGAAGAGCTCCTAAGTGGCGTCCCGTCGGGCACGCATAACAACAATAACTGCCTGACGGGGCTCATATAGGACCGCGCGGGTGGGCAACCCCGGGTTGCCCGCCCGCGCCTTTTTTGCCGGCGGTGTAGCAGGCGCTCCCGGTGACGGCTAGCGTGAATTCACGGCAGCCAGCCGGTCGAAACGCATGTTAAAGGCGATGGAAATGCGAGGTTCGTCGCTATGGCTGGCTTTGACCAGGTGGTGCAGCCAGCTCGGGAAGATGACCGTCATGCCGGCTTGGGGAGTAATGGCGTGCTGGTCGCTCGCGAACAGATCAAGGAATTCATGGCCCGTGGCGAGCATGTTGATGCTCAGGCGCGGGTCCAGGAAGCTGATCTCTCCACAGTTCTCCGGAACCTGCACGTAATAAACCCCTGACCAATGGCTGCCGGCGTGGTTGTGGAGGTTGTTCCAGTGGCCCTTGCGGTTCACATTCGCCCAGGCCGTACACACGAAGCTGAGTGACGCGGTGCGCAGCATCGCTCGAAACTGGCCGTCGTGATAAGTGTCGTGGATATCGACAATGCAATCCAGAAACCACTGGGAAAGCTCGCTTATGCTCGGGTGGTCCCAGCGCAGCAGATCATCGCTGGACTGCCAGCCGCCTTCGTTGGAGATGCTGACGCTTGGGGATGCCCCCATGCGCTCCATGATGAGCTGGTTCAGCGTGGGATTGTGGTGGGCGGCCTCGGGCCACGGTCGCTGCAGGATCGGGGTGGCGAAGTGTAGCTGGATGTCCTTGAGCGAGCTGTGCAGAAACATGGATACCGTTCCTCGATCGTTTCCAGTGTCGTATCGGGGCTGGACGGCGCCCACCTGCCCATGTTAGGTAACGCGTGTGGACTGGTAAAGTGCTTTCGGGACGCTCGACAACGTTGCCGTCGAATTTGGGATTTAGACTGAATACAACAGACCGGCCATGGATATATCCAAGCTTGCTGACGGGCAGTATCCGGCGTTCCTGGGCCAGGTAACCCAGGCGCAGCTGACGCAACTGGCGCACGCCAAGCGTTTCGTGGAGCGCTACACCGGCGATCCCGCCTTCAGGGCGCTGGCACTGCAGGATCCCCGCGGAGCGGCGGCGCAATACGATATCCGGACGGATCCGGAAGCCATTCGCGCGCTCTGGGATCCGGAAGCGGCTCGTCGTCAGCAGGCGCGGGGCCGCTCCCCCGGCGAGCTGGTGGACCTTTGCGTGCGTTACGACCGGGCCATGGTTGAGTGGATGATGCGCCGTCGCGCCAGCCACCACATCAGTGACCTCCGTCTGCGGGCGTGGTGGCAGCGTCAACTGGCGCGCAACGATAGCGAGATCGGAGCACCTTTCAACGCCAAGGACGTACACGCCCCGGCGTGCTTCGAGCTCACCCAGGGCTGCACGGTAGGCTGTTGGTTCTGCGCCATCTCCGCGGAGCGCTTCGGTGGCGCGTTCGGCTACACTCCCGACAATGTCCGCCTGTGGCGGGAAACGCTGGCGGTGGTGCGGGACATCGTGGGGCCGGCTGCGGAGGTGGGTTTCTGCTACTGGGCCACCGACCCCTTCGACAATCCGGACTACGAGCGTCTGGTTCAGGACTATGCCGAGATCATCGGCAGCCCGCCCGCCACCACCACGGCCCAACCCCACAAGGATATCGAACGCACCCGGCGGATGTTGGATATGTGGCGCAGCCAGGGGTTCGTCTACAACCGCCTGTCCATCCTGACGACCGGTATCCTGGACAAGGTTCACCGGACCTTTACCGCCGAAGAGCTGGTGTGGACCGGGCTGGAGCTGCTCAACAAGCAGTCCACCAAGAAGAAGGCGGCAGCCGGCCGTGCTCTGGAGAAGATCGACCAACTGACACGGCAGGGCGAGGACGCCAGCGATTGGCAGCAGGAGCTGACACAGGGCACCATCGCCTGTGTGACCGGTTTCCTGTTCAACATGGTGGAGCGCCGGGTCAAGCTTATCAGCCCGTGCCGCGCCGACGAGCGCTGGCCCAAGGGTTACCGGGTCTACGACGAAGGCTCGTTCGCCAGCGGCGACGAGTTGCGGGCGTTGATGCAGCGGATGATCGCGGATCACATGCCGATGCAGCCGCGCGGTGCTGATCGTCTGCGATTTCGCCGCGACCTGCAATTCCGTGCACTATCCGATGGCTGCGAATTGTCCAACCCGTTCACTCGCCAGAATATCCAACACCCACGCTATGGCCGGCGGCTGACCGGGATGATACGGGAAGGTCGCCATACCGTGGACGAGGTGGTGGGGCAACTGGCAGGCGACGGGGTTCATCGCGGCGACCTGCTGGCCGCGCTGAAGGTGCTGTTTCAGGCGGGGCTGCTGGATGATGAGCCAGTGCCGGCTGATGGCGTGCCAGTCAGCTTTCCCGCCGCCCGCTGATCTGCTGCTCGTCGCAACAGGTTTTCCACATCTTGCGCAGAGCGGTTTCCAGGTCCCGCGTGAAGTGCTCGCCGTTGCACAGACCCGAGTCGCGCACGCTGCTGCGCAGGTCCTGCCGGAGCGCCTCTAGATTGCCAAAGTCTCGGGCCAGTTCTGATGCGATCCGGATATATTCGGTCGCGGAGGTGGCCACCAGGCCTTCCAGCTGCAGTCGCGTCAACAGGCTTGCGCCGACGCGGCCGGCGTGTGTAGCTCCCATCCAAGTGACCACCGGCACGCCCATCCACAGGGCTTCGCATGTAGTGGTCGTGCCGTTGTAGGGGAACGTATCCAAGGCGATGTCCACTTTGCCGTACATGGCCAGATGATTACCTCGGCCCGCTACCCAATCCACCAGTTCAAGCCTGTCGCCGGTGATGCCCGCTTCGGCGAACAGTCGCTGGAACCGCTCTGCGGTCGACGGGTCGGACAGGAGCCGATACTTGAGCAGCAGTCGGCTGTCGGGCGTATCTTGGAGGAGCTTCGCCCACAGTTCCACCATCTCGGGCGTGACTTTCGCCAGGTTGTTGAACGAGCCAAAGGTGATCTGTCCGTTGACCGTGCAAGGCGCTCGCTCGGGAGCCGGCGCGTCGGATGGCGGCTGGTAGCACAGAAACCCGTGGGGCAGTCGCACGAGCTTCTCTGTATGGAAGCGGTCGGCCTGCGGCGGGTCCGCCAGAGCGTCGGTCAGCCGGTAATCCATGGCATCCAGTCCGGTAGTGTTCGGGTATCCCAGATAGGTGACCTGCACGGGGGCGGGCTTGCGCGCGAACACCGCGAGCCGGTTGGGCCCGGTGTGGCCCCCCAGGTCGATCAGGATGTCAATGCCGTCGTCGCGGACTGTCTGCGCGGCCTTTTCGTCCGACACGCCCCATAGTGGGCGCCAGTCATCGGCGAGCCCCTGCAGACGGGTGGTTACTTCGTCCGGAATCTCCACGTCCGCGTAGCAGGTGATATGAAATCGATTCCGGTCGTGATGGCGCAGCAAAGGCTCCACGAAACAGGCCACGGAGTGGTGGCGAAAGTCGGCGGAGACGTAGCCGATCCTCAGGCGGCGGTTGCGGTTCGGGTGAATGGCTACTGCCGCATGTGTCCCCGCCGTTGGCGTGAGTACGGCTGCGCAGGTGCGATGTGCCTGGAACACCTCCGCCGGTTCCCGTTCCGTGTAGTTGAGCGCGAACAGCAGTGCGGAAGCGGCCTCTGCGTTCGAGGGTGAGGTCTCCACGGCCTGCAACAGTGTGCGAACGGCCTCCTCCTGTCGGCCCTGTGCCAGCAGCAGCAGCCCCAGACTTGTCCGCGCTTTCGGGTAGGTAGGCTGCAGCCTCAGTGCTTTCTCGTAGGCGTCCTGTGCGGCTTGACACTGCCGTCGGGTTTGCCAGAACTGCCCGAGCTGCTGACAAGCCTGAGCGCAGTTGGGATCCACTGTGAGCGCCTTCTGGAATGCGGACACAGCCTCGTGCGGCCGTTTGAGCGCGTCCAGCGTGATGCCCATGTTGACCAACACGCCTGCGTCCTGCGGTGCTGCCCGGTGCGCTCTCTGGTGGCACTCCAGTGCCCGTTGAAATTCACCCTTGCACTGAAGCGCATAGCCCAGGTTCTTCCAGGCGCCCGGGTGGTCGCCAAACAACTTGATGCTCGCCTCATACTCCCCAATCGCGGCGTCCATCAGGCCACATTGCATCAGAGCCTGGGCAAGATTGAAGCGAGCGTCAGAGTTTTCCGGCTGCAGCGCGACCGCGCGCCGGCCGCAACGCACCGACTCCTCGAACGCTCCAAGGTGCCCGTTGACAGCGGCCAGCAGAAACCACCCCTGGGCATCCTCCGGATATGCGGCGCATATCTCGTCCAGCATTGATCTTGCTTCGCTATACCGCTGCTGCTGAAGCAACGTATACACGGCAGATTTGCCGGCCTCTGAATTGTCTGTTGTCATGTTTTCTTTTACAGGTGCGTCCGAACCTTCTTCCGTCCAGGGGTACAGCCGCATGGACTGGTCGTGGGTGCTTTCTGCGTATGGAGTGCCGAGCGATTTCGTGGATTGACACTGTTTTACTGTAACGGCCCGGCTAGTGGAACGCGGGGATGTGTATTTCACTCATTCTCGAGTACGGCGATAGTCCGCAGCACGGCCGTTCTTTCCGTCTCGCCCAGCTCGCGGTCTTGGGCAATAGCTTTCAACATTTGCAGACAGTCGGCGTTCATTTCCATCAGGCCGCAAAACCTGGCAAAGATCAGCGCCGCCGCGAGCGGCGGCTGGGCTGTGTCCAGCATGGGCAGCAAGACATCATATGCTTCTTCGTAATCCCCGGACTTTTCTAGCAGGTCGGCTCGCGTGATCAGGTATCCTTGCTCGTCAGGCGCAAGCTCCAACGCATTGTCCAATGCGTTAAGCGCTTCCCGGTGGTCACCGGTTTCCGACAAAGCGACCGCCAGTAGAGTGTGCAGCGCGGCAGCATTGGAGTGTGCGGCCACCGCAGACCTCAGAAGGTCTATGGCTTCGTCGAACCTGCCGAGGGCGAGCAGGGTTGCGCTCAGCCCCCGCAGTGCCTCCTGGTTGCTGTTGTCGCTCCCCAAAATCCTGCGATAGCATTCCTCGGCCCGACCGTGCTGACCCTCCTGATAATGAAGCGCTCCGAGCATCAGCCAGGCGTCCGGATTGTCCTCTTGCTGTTCGAGTGCCTGCTCGAAGCAACCGATGGCCTGTGTGACTTGCCCCAGTTCCTGGAGCATACTGCCCAGCACACAGTTGTATTCCGGCTCGTCAGGTGCGATTTCGACGGCTTTCCGGAATGCCTCGAGGGCTTCCTGAATTCTGCCCTGGGCGCGGAGTAGGTGTCCCAGGGTCTGTTGTGCGGCGGCGTGCTCCGGGTCGGACTGGGTGGCCCGTCGCACCAGATCCTCCGCTTTCGGGATTTCGCCCTGCTCGCCGTACAGTGCACCCAGCATCAGCAGAGCTTCGCTATGGTTCGGGTCCTGTTCAAGGGCCTTCTCATACATGGCCATCGCGTCCGGTATCCTGCCGCGATCCAACAGCTCGGACGCCGTGTCGATGCAATTCTGTGTATCCTGACTGTTCATCCATTCTCCCCAAGTGGTTGGCAGGCAACGATCAAGTCATGCTGGCGTGAAGGCTCCGTCCGGCGCAACATCTACAGCGCCGGGTTCCCCTTCGGAAAGACGTTAGCGTGGCTGCAACCGTCGCCGCGGTACGTCACGCCGCCGCATGAACCAGCCCGTGATCGCCAGCCGTTGAGCCGGCACGTTGTCCGCAACGGGTTCGACCCAGTGCAGGCTCCTGGGGCCGACCAGAAACAGCACGAGGGTATTGAATTCCGGGACGATGGTGGCGCGGGGCTTGTCCCAGACGAAAGTACCGCCCCACTCGGGACGCCATTCCTTCGTCAGGTAATAGTTGAACGTCATGGCGCGGATGAGCTTCCCGCCGTGGTCCCCGTCGTGGGGCATGAAATCGTTATGCAGGCTTATGCCGTCGCCGTGGCCGTACAGGGCGGCACCACCCATGAAGTCCACACAGCGCCGACCGCTGACCTCATGCGCCCACTGCAGCGTCGCGGCGCTGGTGAGAAAGCGGTAGAGCTCGACTAGGCTTGCCGGTACGTCGTTGAGGTCGGCTCCGGAGCCGATCCGGATCTGTTGCCGCTGGTAACGAAAATTCCGCTGCGTGACAGACTGGCGTTCCCATCGTGCCGTGCCTGCCAGCTCGGCATGCAGCCGCTCCGCCTTGTCGGGTTCCAATGCGTCGCGGATTACCAGGTAGGGCCCCCGCAAGCCGTCTTTGATGGCATCCCTGTTTTCCAATAGTGCGCGGCTGAACATGAATGGAGTCTGCCAATCAGGGCGCCGCCGTCAGACCGGTTCGACGGAGCGCTCGGTGCTATTTCACCAATGTCGAGTAGGCCTTGGTCAGGTCGACTTGCAGGCCTGGGCGTAGTCTGCGCTGCACAGTTCCGAAAACTCCACCGAGTTTTCCATAAGATGCAATATCATTTTGTCGAAATGCTCGAAGACTTCCACCAGGGCGTTCTTCTGCAGCCCCTTTGTTCTGGCAAATGGGCAGCCGTCCTGCTTGATGATGCCGCATGGTTCGACGATCGTACGCAGGAAGTAGTCGGTCAGCTCCGGAGTGAACTGGTCCTTCACTACTTCGTCAGCGGGATCGTAATAGTAGAGATCGCGCCTGCGATTGTGTATTTCGTTTTCTGCCGACGAAACGTTTACGGCGAGCCGCAAGTGCTGTTCGCGCTGTCGCTTGAGGAACGTTCCGACTTCGCTCAGGGTTAGCGGCACGGCGTTGCTCAGGCAGTGTTCCAGGAACAGTCGCGTTTCGATTACGTTGTGATTGAAGAATACGAAGCTGAACGGAGACCTGTAATAGACGCCGTCCTCGATTTCATACAGGTTGTTGTCGAGGAAATAATGGATCTTGTAGTAATCCCACATGGTGTTGCCCGCGTCGCGAGCGGTGTTCAGAAGCAATGGGTAGAATTTTGAGTAAGTGCTGTTCTGAATGCGCTGCATTACGACCAGCTTGGCTAGCAGCCGCTCCAGTCCTTTCTGCGGGACCGGGACCGGCCGGCCGGGCGAAACCACGTTGGAGAGAACCGAATCATCATTCAATTGGTCCAGCGATACCGCGGCGGCACGGTAGGTCCGGCGGGGCAGATCGACTTCGATTTCGAACAGCGGGAAGCCGCGGTCCACGATGCCGGACTCGCTGAGCACGTCGAGTTGACGATTGTAGTAGAGCCAGTATTCGAGGACATGTTCGTTGTTGTAGTGCTGTCTCGCCACCACCAACTCTTCCTTGTCGTACGTCTGTATCAGCTCTTTTGCCGCGACGTTCAACGCCCCCATGTCCACCGACGGCGCTTCGCAAGCGTCGCACGAAGATTCGGCCAGTGAGACGAAGCCGGGCAGCGACGCGATGCGTTCCAGGAACTCGGATCTCCATGATTCGGCGCTGACCTTGTCCAGATGGCTCCTTTTGGAATTGTTGTTATCCATCGAGTTCACGTCCCCTTGCAGTTTTCAGCGCGGCGTTGCCCTCTCGCCCGAGTGGTTCAACGGAAAATCCCTGAGTGCGTACGAAACGGCGCTTATTCTGTATACCAGATGGCGCGCTGGCACGAAAGAGGGCAGCACGCAAAGCATTGCCGTCAGGGATATCGCGTATTTGGAGTGAGTCTCATTCCAGTCCGGTGGGGCCGGCTAATCGGTAAGGATTGCGGCAACGCGAGCAGCGGTCGAGTCTGGTGCGGCATGCGCCCGTTGGTAAGTAATCGTGGGAGCGGCAGTGCCTTGGTGAGACTTTTGTATTTCGGACGAACACCCCGATATTAGAATTTGATGATACTTCCACTGTCCCGGATTTGGGGCGCCGGATACGGCTCGCGACCTGTTCCGCGAAGCCCCAAGACAGAGGGGCTTCAGCGGAGCGACCGATGGGATGGGGTTGGCGTGGTCCGCGCAATCAGGTCTAGCCCGACGCGACGTCCCAGAGATTGTTGGGGGGCGTGAAAAGCTCAGGGGACTTTGCCATTGAACGCGACCACTCCAAGCCTGCCTCTATCTTTGACGCGTGCAGGAGGCGTTCTCTTTGCTGTTCAATTTCCCGTTGTTCCGCCGAATAGCGCCTGGAGGGGTCTTTCGAGTAGGCGCTGAGGATCTCTTCCGAAAGCGCTTCTCTTGCGGCGTCATGGGTGATTGTCTTTCCCAGAAACCTGAGCGCTGTTGTGACGGTATCAGCGGGTTGTTCCGTCAGATCCCTCGAATTCAGCGTCGCCAGCTTCCGCCCGCTTGGGCTGTTCGCCGCGTTTCGGATCGTGGCCATATGCAGCAGCCAGACGAGAACGGGGATTTGCCATTCTTGCAAGCTTTCCAGCCGCTGCTTCTTGACCCAGCCGTTGGTTGTCGGGTCGATTGTCAGTTCGCGTGCTCTGACCCTGGCCCATTCCATTCTGCTGGGATACTTGTAAACGGAGCTGAGGAAGCTTTCCAAGTCCGAGTAAATAAAAAGCCCCTTATTTTCACCATTAAGATCAAGCAATTCTGCGATCATGTTGTTGCAGCCGTCGGTCGGTTTCACGACCACGAACTCGCTTGCTCCGTAACGCCGCGACAGCAGTGAGAAGATGGTCTGTTCGAAAAGCTCCCTGTCCTTCCGCAGGACGGGTCGCATCTCCCTATCCTTGTTGAAACGTCTGATGTTGGCGACTTCATAGAGGCAGTGCGGCTCGCGCAGCACGAACGTTCCTTCGATTGCATCTATGTACCGGCTTAGGATGGTTGAACAGCAATAGGCGCTATGGAATATGTATGCCACCTGTCCGTTCGGTGCGGACTTTGCGGCGCTGAGTTCGGAGACTCGCAACGAATGGTGCTCTTGGTTCAAAGGCTTGATCCGATGGTCTAGGAACGCCGTGCTCTTGTAGCAGTCACGATCCATCTCGCAAAAGATGATCGACTTGGTAGGAATATCCAAATGCAGCGGAAACAAGTCCGGGCTACGATACACATCGGTAGACTGAATCGTATTTGAGTTCAGCATCTTATGTTTATCCTAAGGATCGTTCTCTAGGCATGCAGGTTCTGCGCGACCAGCGGGCACATGGGTCGTCTTCGGCTGTGTCCCGTTGTTTACAGGTGTCGTTCGGCCAGTTGGCGATCGGATATCCAAATGAACCCTTGCATATTATCAGGCAGTCGGCTCTACGGCTTGGAAACGAGCTGCATAAGCGCGTACGAGCTCTGTGCGGGTTCGCATGCTCGTGTCGCAGGGTATCCGATAAGAGTCCGCACTTTCCTAACATAATTTCGATGGGCGCGGAGGGGGATGGGTTGGAATATATGAAGTAGGCTAGGAACTGGGTCAATCTACATCTAGATTTCGATAAGTCATCGTTGATCTGGGGAGAACCGCGCAAACCGGCGTATCATTACCGGCAACTTATGCCGGGGGCCGATCTGGCACGCGACGGAAGTGAGGAATCCCGCTAGTGGACCATCCTGGTGCTCAGCGGCCGGAGCCTTACCTACTGGGGGGGTGCAGGAGCCGGAGGACTACGGTACCACCTCTCTGGCGCATAGCGTTAGCTGGCCGGAAGTCCGGGCCGAAGCCGGCATTCACAACAACTTGTTGGCCTTCCAAAGTAACGGCGAGGACCAGCTTATCGGCCGCCTTCACCCATACCGCCATCGCCTTAAGGGATACCCTGCAGGGCATCCGTTAACTTAGCTGGCATTGGGCGGACACTCCTGATACGTGCTACCGCTCCCCTTCGCCGATTCTCCCACTCTCCAGGGGGCGCAGTTCTGGAGCGTTTTGTCCGCCAGAATAATTTACTCCTCTGCTGGTTGCTCAAGTAGCCAATAAGATATTGAAATACAATATTAATTGGCTTTTTTGACGGCACGATGATCGTCGCGAATTCTTACGCGTGAGTTGGTAATTGCTCCTCTAGGAATGAGCGAGGCTGCTAACTCATTGATAGGAAATATTTTCGCAAAATGCCGGTACATTTTTTTCTGCGTTAATTACGTAGCCAGCGCTACCTTTTTTACAATCGGGGGATCGCGGGGCGTGCGCGAATGACTCTAGGATGGAGGAGCTAGAACGATAAAGAATGCTTCAGTGCTGGCGGTCGCCGGGTTGCTTGCCGCCACGGTCGCAGGGACCGTACATGCAAGCTCAGTCACCTACTACCTGAACCAAACAAACATCGACCAAGGTACCTGGATTGATGGGCTCGGCTACCTGAAGGTCACAATCGACAACAACGATGCTCTGCACCCCAATAACATCAACTTTACCGTTGCGACGCTCTCCAAACTGAACAATGCGGCGTCTACCAACTTTGGCATTCAGGCGTTTGATTTCAACACGAAGTTGCCCAACACCGACTACAGCAATGTGAACTTCACCAATCTTCCTGGCGGTTGGAGCCCGGCAGTCGCGCCGCCACCCAATCAGGCAGACGGCTTTGGGGCGTTTGACCTGGAAGTTTCCAATGGCGGCAGCAATCGACTAAGTACACTGAAGTTTTCAATTACCGGTGTTTCTGGCGACACGTTGTCAACCTATTTCGACAATTCCACGGGGACGGCCGGGCAAGGCAACGTGCCATTTGCTGCTCACGTCGCCGATTTTACCACTGGGCTGACCAACTCCAGCGGCGCAGTCACCAGCGGCTGGTTTGGTGGTGGCACCACAGTGGTTCCTCCTTCCGACGTCCCGGTACCTGCTGCCGTGTGGCTGTTCGGTTCCGGCCTGATGGGGCTGGTGGGTATCGCGCGGCGCCGGCGTACCTCCTGAGTTCTGTCGGTCGAACTCTGTTCCAGGACGGGCGCCTTCGGGCGCCCGTTTTGTTGATGGCGCGGTTCTACTACGTAACCCTGAGCACGAACTGCTCCCAAGCGTCGGCATTCCACTCGTGCTGGTAAGAATGCTTGTTGGGATCCGCTGAGCAGGCCTCTCCGTTTAATGCTTGCGACGATCGCATGACCCTTTAGTTTTTCGGTGCGGCTCCCGGATTGGTGGAGTGGCAGCTAAACGGTGGCGATCTGCGCCGAAAATCCGGCGATCTGCGGTTGATCTGGACAAAACCCCACAAACCGGCGTACCATCGCCGGCAATTCGTGCCCGGGGCCGATGGGGCGCGCAACAGGGGTAAAGATTCCGGCTATGTCGACCATCCTGGTGCTCAACGGACCGAACCTTAACCTGCTGGGGACGCGGGAGCCTGAGCACTACGGAACCACCTCCCTGGCCGATATTGTCAGCCGACTCGAAGCCCGTGCCGAGGCCGGGGGCCACACCCTGGCGGCCTTCCAGAGCAACGCCGAGCATGAGTTGATTGGCCGCATTCACGCCGCCGGCACCGAAGGCGTGGCGTTCATCCTGTTCAACCCGGCCGCTTTCACCCATACCAGCATCGCCCTGCGGGACGCCCTCCAGGGCGTGGGTATTCCTTTTATAGAACTGCACCTGTCCAACGTGCACGGCCGGGAGGCGTTCCGGCAGCGATCCTATTTTTCGGACATCGCGGCGGGAGTGATTTCCGGTTTCGGCGCCCTTGGCTACGAGCTGGCGCTCGACGCCGCGTTGAGCATTCTGTCCAACCACTGACCGTCGGACTCGCTAGAGACATCATGGATATCCGCAAAGTCAAGAAACTCATCGAGCTGCTGGACGAATCCGGCGTGGCGGAGATCGAGATCCGCGAGGGCGAGGAGTCCGTGCGCATCAGCCGCTACTCCCAGTCCGCGCCACCGGTGATGATGCAGTCGGCGCCAGCCGCCGTCCCCGCGCCGGCCCCGGTCGCAGCGCCGGAACCTGCCGCCAGTGGAGGCGCCGAGGCCGCGTCCCTTGGGCATACCGTGGACTCGCCCATGGTCGGCACCTTCTACCGGGCTCCGTCCCCCGGCGCCAAACCCTTCGTGGAAGTGGGCCAGCGGGTCAACGCCGGCGACACCTTGTGCATCATCGAAGCCATGAAGATGCTCAACCAGATCGAGGCCGACAAGGCCGGCACCATCGGCGCCATCCTGGTGGAGAACGGCCAGCCGGTGGAGTACGGGCAGCCGTTGTTTGTTATTGAATGAAAGGCGCCACGGAAAGCACGGAAAATTGAATTGGTGCTGAGGTGGGTTGGCCGTGAGGTGTTGGGGCGGTCCTAGCTACACAGGAATGATATATCAGGCACGGCCAGGGAGGGTAGCGTGCTCAGGGAACAGGAGCTGACTTATCGGATTCGTTCTTGTGTGTATGAGGTGTCCCGGGTACTGGGCGGCGGGTTTCTCGAGAAGGTATACGAAAGGGCGCTGCTGAAGGAGTTGGCCCTGCAAGGAATTCAAGCGCACTCCCAGGTTTCGTTACCCGTCAGTTATAAGGATGCGGTCGTAGGCGAGTATTGTGCCGACATTGTGGTTGAGCGTCGGATCGTATTGGAGTTGAAGGCAAAGAGCGATCTCTCGGCAGCCGATGAGGCGCAACTGATCAACTACCTGCGGGCGAGCGACCTCTCCGTCGGTTTGCTTGTTAATTTCGGTTATCCAAAGGCAACAGTAAAACGCTTTGTAGTCTAGCAGCCACGACCTGACGACCAGCATGGGGACAACACTCTCTTGATTTATTTTTCCGTGCTTTCCGTGTTTTCCGTGGCGCATTGAATGTCGTGAGAATGAATTGAACCCACACCATGCTGGATAAAATAGTCATTGCGAACCGGGGTGAGATTGCGCTGCGCATTCTGCGCGCGTGCCACGAGTTGGGTATCGGCACGGTGGCGGTGCATTCCACCGCCGACCGGGATCTCAAGCATGTGCGGCTGGCGGACGAATCGGTATGCATCGGGCCGGCGCCGTCGGCGGAGAGCTACCTCAACATTCCGGCGCTGCTGAGTGCGGCGGAAGTCACCGACGCGGTGGCCATTCATCCGGGCTACGGGTTCCTGTCGGAGAATGCCGATTTCGCCGAGCAGGTGGAGCGCAGCGGTTTCATCTTCATCGGGCCGCGACCCGAGACCATCCGTCTGATGGGGGACAAGGTGTCGGCCATCCGGGCCATGAAGGAGGCCGGGGTGCCCTGTGTGCCCGGCTCGGACGGACCCCTGGGGGACGATCCGGACACCAACCTGAAGATGGCCCGCAAGATCGGTTACCCGGTGATCATCAAGGCGGCCGGCGGCGGCGGGGGTCGGGGCATGCGCGTGGTCCACGGCGAGGGCTCGCTGCTCAATTCCATCTCCCTGACCCGCACCGAGGCCCGCACGGCCTTCGGCAACGATACGGTCTATATGGAGAAATACCTGGAACAGCCGCGGCATGTGGAGTTCCAGGTGCTGGCCGACGGCAAGGGCAACGCCATCCATCTCGGTGAGCGGGACTGCTCCATGCAGCGTCGCCATCAGAAGGTGGTGGAGGAGGCGCCCGCCCCCGGTATCAGTGACGAGGAACGTCAGCGCATGGGCAAGCGCTGCGCCGACGCCTGTGCCCGGATCGGTTACCGGGGCGCCGGGACGTTCGAGTTCCTCTACCAGGACGGCGAGTTCTATTTCATCGAAATGAACACCCGTGTGCAGGTGGAGCATCCCGTGACCGAGCTCATCACGGGCGTGGATATCGTCAAGGAGCAGTTGTTCATCGCCGCCGGACAGGGCTTGTCCCACCGGCAGGAGGACATCGAGATTCGCGGCCATGCCGTGGAATGCCGCATCAACGCCGAACATGCCGAAACGTTCATCCCCTCGCCGGGGACCATTACCCAGTATCACGCCGCCGGCGGTCCGGGTATCCGCTGGGACTCCCATATCTACAACGGCTACCGAGTGCCGCCGTATTACGATTCCATGATCGGCAAGCTCATCGCCCACGGCGAAACCCGCGCCTCGGCCCTGGCCCGCATGCGCGGGGCCCTTGCCGAGATGGTGATCGAGGGCATCGAGACCAACCTCGCGCTGCACCACGATATTTTGTCCGACGCCGCGTTCATTGCGGGCGGGACGGATATCCATTATCTGGAAAAGAAGCTGAACCTGTAGGGATGCCCCTCGCGGATTCTGAGGTCGTGTGACCCGTAACCGTTCGTTGTCTGGAGCCACGGAACCCACGGAACGGAAAAGGCAAAGGCAAAGCGCCACGGAAAGCACGGAAAGCACGGACAAATGAATGTTCGTCAGGCGCAATGGGATAAACAAGGGTGCAATAAGCGCAGCGCATTGCACCAGAGAGACTGCGACGGGCACAACGATCCGGCGGAGGCTTCCGATTGCCGACCGGCCGTTCCTGATTGAAATTTCCGTGCTTTCCGTGCTTTCCGTGTTTTCCGTGGGTTCCGTGGGTTCCGTGGATTCCGTGGCTCCCACGCAGTAGCGTGATCAACCATGGCATGGCAGCAAATCAGTTTCGAAGTGCCCGAGTCGGACGGTGAGCGTGCTGAAGAGCTGCTTTCGGGCTTGGGCGCTCTGTCGGTGACGCTGCGCGATGCCGAAGACCAGCCCATTTTTGAGCCGCCGCCGGGCGCGACTCCCCTGTGGGCGCGCATACAGGTGGTGGGTTTGTTCGACGCCGATGCCGACATGGCGCCGGTGCGCCAGGCCCTGGCGGAAGCCTTCGGGCCGTCGGTGCTGGAAGGGCTGGCTGTCGCGCCTCTTGAGGACCGGGACTGGGTGCGGGCATGGATGGACGACTTCCATCCCATGCAGTTCGGCGCCCGCCTGTGGGTGTGCCCCAGCGGCTACGAGCCGCCGGATCCGTTGGCCGTCAATCTGTATCTGGATCCCGGGCTGGCGTTCGGCACCGGCACCCACGCCACCACCGCCCTGTGCCTGCAATGGCTGGATGCCCATCCGCCGGTGGATGCCGAGGTCATCGACTACGGTTGCGGGTCGGGCATTCTGGCGGTGGCCGGCGCCCGTCTCGGTGCGCGCCACGTGTGGGCGGTGGACAACGATTCCCAGGCTCTGATCGCCACCCGGGACAACGCCGAGCGCAATGGCGTGGCGGATGCCATTGACGCGGTGTTACCGGAAGGATTGCCGGCAGTGCAGGCCGATGTGCTGCTTGCAAACATACTGGCTGGTCCGCTCCTGGAGCTGGCTCCGGAATTCGCCGGCCGCGTGCGTAGCGGGGGCCGGGTCGTGTTGTCGGGTATTCTGGAAAATCAGGTCCAACCGCTGTTGCAGGCCTATGGCAGCTGGTTCGAGATGGCCCCGGCGGTCACCCGGGACGGATGGACACGATTGGAGGGCGTGCGCCGGGAGGCCGACCAGGGGCAATGACACTTACTATGAGCGCCACTGCAGGGTGGGTTAGCGCAATTTGCGTCACCCACCAGGCGGTGGGAAGTTACACATGCCTTTATGTTTGCGGTAGGCCGGGAGGCGCGGCTAGGGGCAATGGGACTCAGTTAAGCGCCGCTGAAGTAGGGTCGGTTAGCGTATTTTGCGTAACCCACCAAGGGGCGCGAAGGTACCACGCCCTTTGTTTGCGGTAGGCGGGACGGTACGGCCGGTGGGTTACGGCGCGGAGAACGCGCCTAACCCACCCTACATCCGATGCCGCGGTGACCCGGGACGCCTGGACGGTGTGCGACGGACTGCCGTTGTGCCGGTATGATTCACCGCCTACACCCACATACCGAATGGCGTTACCATCAGTGCCATCAATGCCTGCCTGACACCGCCGGGACGCGATGCCCATGTACACCAGTTGCCCTACCTGCCACACCGTGTTCCGGATGCACCCGGACCAGCTGGGGGTGGCCAATGGCCTGGTGCGCTGCGGGGTGTGCGATCAATCCTTTCTCGCCCTCGGGCGACTGTACGAACGGCTGGACGATGTTCCGCGGGTGACGCCGCCGGCGGATGTGGTGCCCGACGAGACTGAGGCCCTGGCGCCGCCGTTGTCATCGGTGCCGTCAGCGACGGAGCCGGCACCGGTTGAGCCTTCTGCACCACCGGCCCAGCCGCCTGTCCCACCGACTGCGTCGGAGCCGTTGTCTGCCGAAGAACCGGGATCGGTTGCCGAGCCGTTGGCCGCTCACGAGGCCCCGCCTGCGGAGGTAACGGTAAACGCCGGCCCACAGCGCAGCGAACCGGTCGTGCCCCAGGGGTTCGCTCTGGAGGAGGGCGCCGAGGAACCGGAACTGCATGTGTTCGCCGACGACATGCCTCCCATTCTGAAGGCCGATCTGGAGGCGGAGGCTCAGCGGCGCCCTGTCGGTGTGGTGGTGTTGGGCACACTTGCCGCGCTGATTCTGATGGCCGCGCTGGGAGTGCAGTATGTTTACTACCAGCGTGCGGCGCTGGCGGATAATCCTTCCGTGCGCCCCTGGTTGGTGCGCCTGTGCAGCGTGGCGGGCTGCGAGCTGCCTCTGCCCCGGGACCCGCAGCGTATCGAATTGCTGTCACGGGACGTGCACAGCGATCCCAATGCCGACAAGGCCTTGCTGATCAGTGCGACGTTCGTGAACCGCGCGCCTTTCCGTCAAGCCTATCCGTTGCTTGGCGTGCGTTTCTCGAATGTTTCAGGCACGCTCATTGCAGCACGCTATTTCACGCCTTCCGAATACCTGCCTCCCGGGTCAAGCGCCGACGCCGGCATCGCTTCCGGCGCCACTGTGCATGTCATGCTCGCGGTGTCGGATCCGGGCAACAAAGCGGTGTCCTACGAGCTGAACTTTCGCTAGCGGGCAATCCCCGTCGATATCCCTTACGCACCCGCCGATCGGGGTGAAGGACGCGATAGCGTTCTCGTTCCTGCGCTGTTTTCACTATTGGCAATCACTTACCGTTCGTCGGCACGGTTCGAAAAAAATGCGCACTGCGGCGCTTTATCCTGCTGCACCGAACGAGTATCATGACCCGCTCCCGCGGAAGCCTGCTTCGGCTCCGTTCCCACCGAGGCACCGAATGCAGATCGGACCATACCGTCTGGACAACAGGCTCGTATTGGCTCCCATGGCAGGAGTCACCGACCGACCTTTCCGGCAGTTGTGCCGGCGGCTTGGTGCGGGCATGGCCGTATCGGAAATGGTGTCGTCCAACGCACGTCTATGGAACAGCGCCAAGACCCGCCGACGCATCGACCACGACGGCGAGCCGCTGCCGCGCTCGGTGCAGATCGCAGGTGCCGATCCCGACCAGATGGCCCAGGCCGCGCGTTTTAACGTGGACCACGGCGCACAGATCATCGACATCAACATGGGCTGCCCCGCCAAGAAGGTGTGCAACGTGATGGCGGGCTCCGCGCTGTTGCGGGACGAGGCCCTTGTGGAACGCATCCTGGATGCCGTTGTGGCGGCGGTGGATGTGCCGGTCACGTTGAAGATCCGCACCGGCTGGGACGACACCCACCGCAACGGCGTCGCGGTCGCGCGCATTGCCCAGGGGGCCGGTGTGCAGGCCCTGGCGGTACATGGCCGCTCCCGCACCGGCGGATTCAAGTCCGAGATCGAATACGACACCATCCGCGCCATCAAGGCTGCCGTGTCCATCCCGGTTATTGCCAATGGCGATATCGACAGCCCGGAACGGGCCGCCGACGTGCTGCGCTACACCGGCGCCGACGGCCTGATGATCGGGCGCGGCGCCCAGGGCCGCCCCTGGATCTTCCGGGAGATTGCCCATTTTCTGGCCACCGGCCAGCATCTGCCCGAGCCCGCCCTGGACGAAATCCGGGACATCCTGTTGGGACATCTGCAGGAACTGTACGGCTTCTATGGCGAATACACTGGCGTGCGGGTGGCCCGCAAGCATGTGTCCTGGTACGTCAAAGGCAAGGCCGAAGGCGAGGCGTTTCGCCGCCGCTTCAATACGGTGGAGACTGCCGCCGAGCAGTCGCGCCTGACGGCGGATTATTTTCTCCGACTCGGCGATGCCCGGGGACTGGCGGCATGAGCCGGGCGACCTCCGAGGACAGCGCCGCCCGCATCCGGGCTCCCAGCCGCAAGGACCTGGAACGGCCTCTGGGCGACTGCGTCAAGATTGCCCTGGAAGCGTACTTCCGCGACCTGGACGGTCATGGAGCCGCCGACGTCTATCGCATGGTGCTGGGGGAAGTGGAGCCGGCCATGCTTCAGACCGTCGTCAATTATGCCGAGGGCAATCAGACCCGTGCAGCGGAGATTCTCGGCATCACGCGCAGCACATTGCGCAAGAAGCTAAAACAGTACGGCATCGAAATCGAATAGCCGGCTCACTGGCTGTTGGTTGGCAACGTTCCTGGGGCTACCGGCCCGGTCGCTCGTCATTGGAGCACTGTCTGGCGGACCCGAAGCTTCCGATCGGGATCAACGGGCCCGAGGCGGTGCAGTTACGCTACATCCAGATGGCAGTGCCGGCCGCAGCGAACATTAAGCACTTGAAGGCAAATACGACATGGCAGCAATCAAACGGGCGCTGATCAGCGTTTCGGACAAGACCGGCGTGGTCGATTTCGCACGCCGCCTGCAGGAGCAGGGGGTGGAAATCCTGTCCACGGGCGGGACGGCCAAACTGCTGGCCGACAACGCCATTGCCGTGGTGGAGGTGTCCGACTACACCGGCTTTCCGGAAATGATGGATGGACGGGTGAAGACCCTGCATCCGCGCGTGCACGGCGGCATTCTGGGCCGCCGCGGTGTGGATGACGCCGTCATGGCCCAGCACAACATTCCGCCCATCGATCTGGTGGTGGTCAACCTGTATCCCTTCGAGCAGACCGTCGCCAATCCTGACTGCGACCTGGCCACGGCCATCGAAAACATCGACATCGGCGGGCCGGCCATGCTGCGTGCTGCGGCCAAGAACCACGATGCGGTGACCGTGGTGGTGGACAGCGCCGACTATCAGACCGTGTTGACGGACATGGACGCCCATGGGGGCAGGGTTTCCTCCCCGACCCGTTATCGATTGGCGGTCAAGGTGTTCGAGCATACCGCGCGGTACGACGGTGCCATCGCCAACTACCTGGGGGCCGTCGATTCCGACGGCACCCGCGAGCCGTTCCCGCGCACCCTGTCGCTGCAGTACCGCAAAGTCCAGCCCATGCGCTACGGCGAGAACCCGCACCAGCGGGCTGCCTTCTATGTGGAGCAGGACGGCGCCCAGGCCTGTGTGGCCACCGCCCGGCAGCTGCAGGGCAAGGAATTGTCCTACAACAATGTCGCCGACACCGATGCGGCCCTGGAATGCGTGAAGTCCTTCACCGAAGGGCCCGCCTGCGTGATCGTCAAGCACGCCAATCCCTGCGGTGTCGCTCTGGGTGCCAACCTCCTGGAGGCCTACGACCGGGCGTTCCAGACCGACCCCACCTCCGCGTTCGGCGGCATCATCGCCTTCAACAGGCCCCTGGACGCATCCACGGCCAAGACCATCGTGGACCGCCAGTTCGTGGAAGTGATCATCGCCCCGGAGGTGGACGAAGCGGCAGCGGCAGCCCTGGCGACCAAGAAGAACGTGCGGGTGCTGGCCTGCGGCCAATGGGGTTCGGATGCCTCCCCCGGGCTGGACTTCAAGCGGGTGGTGGGCGGCCTGCTGGTGCAGGACCGCGACGTTGGCCGGGTCAGTGCCCAGGACCTGAAAGTGGTCACCCGGCGCGCGCCCGGTGAGCAGGAACTGAAAGACCTGCTGTTCGCCTGGCGGGTGGCGAAGTTCGTCAAGTCCAATGCCATCGTGTATTGCCGCGATGGCATGACCATCGGCGTCGGTGCCGGCCAGATGAGTCGGGTCTACAGCGCCAAGATCGCCGGCATCAAGGCGGCCGACGAGAACCTGCAGGTGGCCGGGTCGGTGATGGCTTCCGATGCCTTCTTCCCGTTCCGCGACGGTATCGACCAGGCTGCCGAAGCCGGTATCACCGCAGTGATCCAGCCGGGCGGTTCCATGCGCGACGAAGAGGTTATTGCCGCGGCCGATGAGCACGGGATGGCCATGGTGTTCACGGGTATGCGGCATTTCCGGCACTGAGCGGCCGGTGCGACGAATCCTGACGGTTGAATGATGCATTTGAAAGGGGCACGGGCAGAGCGGCATCGCGAATGAGCGACGGCGGGTTGCGCCATGGGTTGTTGCGCACGGTCGGCCATTCATCCTGCAGGCTCCCCGGCGGCCTATCTGTGGGGTTTTCCTGAATGAACGTTCTGATCATCGGTGGCGGCGGACGCGAGCATGCGTTGGCATGGAAGGCGGCTCAGTCGCCCCTGGCGGATTGCGTGTATGTGGCACCCGGCAACGCCGGCACGGCCGGCGAAGCCGGCGTGGAGAATGTCTCCATCGCGGCCGAGGACATTGCGGGGCTGGTGGCCTTCGCCCGCGAGAAGCAGGTCGGTCTCACCATCGTCGGTCCCGAGGCGCCGCTGGTGGCCGGTGTGGTGGACGCGTTTCGCGATGCCGGGTTGAAGTGTTTCGGCCCCAGCCGCACCGCCGCCGAGCTGGAGGGCTCGAAGGCATTCAGCAAGGATTTTCTGGCCCGTCACCGTATTCCGACCGCAGACTACCGCACCTTCACCGAGGTGGAGGCCGCCACCGATTACATCCGGCGCCAGGGCGCCCCGATCGTGGTCAAGGCGGACGGTCTGGCCGCGGGCAAGGGCGTGGTGGTGGCCCTCACCGAAGAGGAGGCCATCGCAGCGGTGCAGGATATGCTCGCCGAGGGTACGTTCGGTGCGGCCGGCAGTCAGGTGGTGGTTGAGGAATGCCTGCAGGGCGAGGAAGCCAGCTTTATCGTCATGGTGGATGGCGAGCATGTGCTGCCACTGGCCACCTCTCAGGACCACAAGGCCCGCGACGACGGCGATACCGGACCGAACACCGGCGGCATGGGCGCCTACTCGCCGGCGCCGGTGGTCACCCCGGAGCTGCACCGGCAGATCATGACCCAGGTCATCGAGCCCACGGTCCGGGGGCTGGCGGCTGACGGCCGACCCTATACCGGTTTCCTGTACGCCGGTTTGATGATCGGGGCTGACGGCGTGCCCAAGGTGCTGGAATACAATTGCCGGTTCGGTGATCCGGAAACCCAGCCCATCATGATGCGCCTGCGTTCCGATTTGGTGGAACTGTGCCTGGCGGCCATCGACGGCCGGCTCGGCCAGGTGAAGGCGGACTGGGATCCCCGTGCGGCTCTGGGTGTGGTGATGGCGGCCGGCGGTTACCCCGGCAGCTATCGCAAGGGCGATCCCATCGAAGGTCTGATGGAGGAGTACCCGCCGGACGCGAAGATCTTTCACGCCGGCACCGCCAGCAAGGACGGCGAGGTGGTCACCAACGGCGGCCGGGTATTGTGCGCCTGTGCCCTGGGTGACACCGTGGCCGAGGCGCAGGAACGGGCCTACCAGTTGGTCCGTACAGTGCGCTGGAGCGCCATGTTCTATCGGACCGACATTGGCCACCGGGCGGTGTCCCGCGAAGCGGCGGGCGGCCAGTCCTCCGAGTAAGCCCAAGGGACGCTGTCACCGCCGGCTGCCCTCAAACCCCATCGCAGAGGCATCGCCGCGCCTATTCGCGCTGTCGGCCCAGCCCGTCGGTAGCGGCGTTGACTTGCGTCAATTACATCATTTTCCTGTACCTCCATCATGAAGCCGGTTTCCGCTGCGGCATTTCTCTGTTGTGCGCTGGTATGCCCGCGTCGTAACGGGTTACGGAGATTCCCATGGACCATGACCGGCTCGTGGTGGTGGACAGCGGTGTGTCCACGGCCGCCGAGAATATTGTCGTCGACAGGGCCTGGCTGGCCGGGCACGGGCACGACGGACGCGACAGCCTGCTGCGCTTCTACCGCAGCCGCCCCAGCGTATGGCTGGGTGCCCATCAGTTCCCCGAGCGCGAGGTGCGGCTCGACTACTGCGAGCGCCAGGGCCTGTCGGTGGTGCGCCGCCTGACCGGCGGCGGTACGGTCTACGTGGACGAGCAGCAGTTCGGCTGGAGCCTGATCGTGCCCCGCGATCCCGACGCCGGGTCGGACGAGTTCGCGCAGCTGCACCGGCGGGCGGCGCAGGCTGTGTCGTCGGCACTGGCCGGCTTGGGTGTGGACGCGGTCTTCAAGGAGCCCAACGACCTTGAAGTGGCGGGCCGCAAACTGGCCAGTTGTTTTGCGACCCTGCGTGGAGGCTCGGCGCTGGTGCATGGCACGGTGCTCATGGACGTGGATGTCGACCGAGCGCTGCACGCTCTGCGGGTGCCCACCGAAAAGCTCTCCGCAGACGGTCTGGCAGGTGCGCGTCAACGCCTGACGACACTGGCGGAGCTGTGTCCGGTGGTGCCGACCCTCAAGCAGATCAAGCGGGCGTTGGCCGCCGCCTTCGTGGACGCGTTCGCATTGTCTCCGCGCAAGGCCACCAAATCGGTCTATGCGGCCTTGCGGGCTCCCCACCGTGACACAGGCAGTGGTGGGTCGCCGGTGGCGGAGGCTGTACTCTCGACGTCCTCCGCCGACAGGCCTGGAGAAGCCCTATTCAAGACCGCTGCCGGACTGCTGCGCGCCCGCATCGATGTGGACTCCTCCGCCGGCTCTGTGCGCCGACTGACCCTGGCCGGCGATGTGTTCGTACACCCGGCCGACCTGTTCGAGCGCGTCGGGCAGGATGCGGTGGGCGTTGCGCTGTCCGCGTTGCCGGCATGGGTGGCCGAGCGCCTGGGGGGCGATGACGTGCGCCTGCAGGGATGTACAGAGCGGGACGTCGCCGAGGTGGTGATGCTGGCGGCTGATCGGACCGATCAGCGCCGGTTGTTCGGCTTTACGCCCGAACAGGCCAACGCTCTGATGGTGCTCGGCCGCCAGCAGGGGTTGAGTGTCAGGCAGATACTGGAGCGGGCCCAGGTGATGCTGGTGCCCTACTGCGCGAAGCCGGTGGACTGCCGCTGGCGCAGCCGCGATGGCTGTCCGGAATGCGGCATGTGCGAAGTGGGTCGGGCCTACCAGCTCGGGCGCATACACGGCATGCGGGTGCTCTCCATCAACAACTACGAGCATCTGTGTGAGACGCTCGCCGAGCTCAGGGAGGCGGGCGTGCAGGGACTGGTGGGCATGTGTTGCCAGAATTTCTTCATCAAGCGCAACCGGGCCTTCGTGGACTCGCAGATCCCGATGGTGCTGATGGACATCAGCGGCTCCAACTGCTACGAGCTGGGGCAGGAGGAGCAGGCCTACGCCGGCACCTTCGCCGCCCGCTCCCGCCTGGATGTGCCGGTCCTGGAACGGGTGATGCACTACGTGCCCGTGCGGCGCTGATATTTCACCTTCGGTTGATCCCGGTCGAGACGGCTGTCTGCGCTGCCGACAGGCGCTGTCCCTTTATCGTCATCATGTACTATACCTGTGGGCAAACCTTCAGGGGTGACGACAGTCCATGAAGATCAGGCCGGGTGCTTTCAAGTACGACTATCGGGGCATGGACGTCGCGTCCATCAAGCGATCCCTTGCGAACCGTCTGGTTTACGCCGTTGGCAAGGACCCTTTCACCGCCAAGCCCCGGGACTGGTACCACGCACTCGTCTACGCCACCCGCGATCGCCTGACCGAGCGCTGGATGGATACCATGCGTGCGTATTACCGCGAGGACGCCAAGCGGGTCTACTACCTGTCGCTGGAATTCCTGATCGGCCGCACCCTGACCAACAGCCTGCTCAACATGGACATCGAGCAGGAGGCGCGGGATGTGTTGACCGCCATCGGCTTGGAGCTGGAGGCCCTGCAGGACGAAGAGCCTGACGCCGCCCTGGGCAACGGCGGGCTGGGAAGGCTGGCGGCCTGTTTTCTGGACTCCATGGCCACCCTGCGGCTGCCGGGCTACGGCTACGGCATACGCTATGAATACGGCATGTTCCGCCAGCGCATCGTGGACGGCCAGCAGGTGGAAAAGCCCGAGAACTGGCTGCGCTACGGCAACCCCTGGGAGTTTCCCCGCCCCGAGGTCCTGTATCCGATCCAGTTCGGCGGGCGCGTGGTCCAGTACCGGGACAGCAAGGATCAGCTGCACTGCCACTGGGTGGACAGCGAAAACATCATGGCCATGGCCTACGACACACCCATTCCCGGCTACCACACCAACACCGTCAACAACATGCGCCTGTGGTCCGCCAAGGCGACCCGCGAATTCGATCTGGACTATTTCAACGAAGGCAACTACATCAAAGCGGTCGAGGAGAAGAACGCGTCGGAGAATCTCTCCCGCGTCCTCTATCCCAGCGACATGACCGATGTGGGGCGCGAGCTGCGGCTGCGCCAGCAGTACTTCTTTGTCAGCGCTTCCCTGCAGGACATCCTGTTCCGCTTCCACAAGCAGCATGCCGGCTTCGATCAGCTGCCGGACAAGATCGCCATTCAGCTCAATGATACTCATCCTTCCATCGCCATCGCCGAGCTGATGCGCCTGCTGGTGGACGTGCATCGCCTGCCCTGGGAGCGGGCCTGGGACCTGACCCGCCGCACCTTCTCCTACACCAACCATACGTTGATGCCCGAAGCCCTGGAGCGCTGGCCGGTGGCCATGATGCAACGGCTGCTGCCCCGTCATCTGGAGATCATCTACGAGATCAACCGGCGGTTTCTGGAGGAAGTGCGGCATCGCCATCCCGGCGATGTGGAACGGGTCAGACGGCTTTCGCTCATCGACGAGGCCGTCGAGCGCAGCGTGCGCATGGCCCATCTGGCCATCGTCGGCAGCCACAAGGTGAACGGGGTGTCCGGCATCCACACCCAACTGATGCGCGAGACCATCTTCCGCGACTTCGACGAGCTCTACCCCGACAGGATCATCAACATCACCAACGGCGTGACCCCGAGGCGCTGGCTCAACCAGGTCAACCGGCCGCTGGCTCGCCTGGTCACCGCCCATGTGGGTCGCGGCTGGGTGCGGGATCTCTCGCAACTGGAGCGCCTGGAGCCCCTTGCCGAGGACGGGGAGTTTCGGGCCGCCTTCCGTCAGGTGAAGCACGAAAACAAGGTCTATCTGGCCAAGCTCATTCTCCGGCACCTGCACATCACGGTGGACGTGAACTCCCTGTTCGATGTGCAGGTAAAGCGGATTCACGAGTACAAGCGCCAGCTGCTGAATGTGCTGCACGCCATCAGTCTTTACAACCGCATGCGCGCCAACCCGGACGCCGGCTGGGTGAGCCGCACCGTCATTTTCGGGGGTAAGGCCGCGCCGGGTTACGCGACGGCCAAGCTCATCGTGCGGCTGATCCACGACGTGGCGGACGTGATCAACTACGATCCTGCCATCCGCGGTCAGCTCAAGATTGTGTTCGTGCCCAATTACGACGTCACCACGGCCGGCGACATCATTCCGGCCGCGGATCTGTCGGAACAGATCTCCACGGCGGGTACGGAAGCTTCCGGTACCGGCAACATGAAGCTTGCTCTGAACGGCGCGTTGACCATCGGCACCTTCGACGGAGCGAATGCCGAGATGCGTGATGCGGTGGGGGCGGACAATATCTTCCTGTTCGGTCTCAAGCGCGAAGAGGTGGCAGACCTGAGGGCGCGCGGCTACCGTCCCTGGGACATCTACCAGGCTGACCCGGAACTGCGTGAGGTGCTGGACATGATCGGGCGGGGTTACTTCTGCCAGCAGGAGCCGGACCGTTATCGGCCCTTGTTCGACATGCTGACCGGGGGCGGGGACCGGTTTCTGCTGTTGGCCGATTTCGCGGCCTACCTGGATAGTCAGCGCGCGGTGGAGACGCTCTACCGGGACGCGGAGGCGTGGAGCCGGCGGGCCATACTCAACGTGGCCCGCATGGGGAGTTTCTCCAGCGACCGTACGGTCATGGAGTACGTCGACAAGATCTGGAAGACGCGGCCGGTCACCTTGGAGTGATCGGCGGCCGGAGATGCCGGCGCCGAGGTGTCAGCGCTTCATGGAATCGAAGAAGTCGGCGTTGGTCTTGGTGTCTTTGAGCTTGTCCAGCAGGAACTCCATGGCGGCGAGCTCGTCCATGGGGTGCAGCAGCTTGCGCAGGATCCACATCTTCTGCAGCTCGTCGGGCTTGGTGAGCAGCTCTTCGCGGCGGGTGCCGGAACGGTTGATGTTGATGGACGGATAGATGCGCTTCTCGGAGATCTTACGGTCCAGGTGGATCTCCATGTTACCGGTGCCCTTGAACTCCTCGTAGATCACGTCGTCCATGCGCGAGCCGGTTTCCACCAGGGCGGTGGCCAGGATGGTCAGGCTGCCGCCTTCCTCGATATTGCGGGCGGCACCGAAAAAGCGCTTGGGACGGTGCAGGGCGTTGGCGTCCACGCCGCCGGTGAGCACTTTGCCCGACGACGGAATGACGGTGTTGTAGGCCCGCGCCAGGCGGGTGATGGAGTCCAGCAGGATGACCACGTCCTTCTTGTGTTCCACCAGGCGTTTGGCCTTCTCGATCACCATTTCCGCCACCTGGACGTGGCGGCTGGCAGGTTCGTCGAAGGTGCTGGAGATCACTTCGCCGCGCACCGAGCGCGCCATCTCGGTCACTTCTTCCGGGCGTTCATCGATCAGCAGGACGATGAGGTAGCACTCGGGGTGGTTGGCGGTGATGGACTGCGCCACGTTCTGCAGCAGTACGGTCTTGCCGGCCTTGGGCGGCGACACGATCAGGCCGCGCTGGCCCTTGCCGATGGGGGCCACCATGTCGATGACCCGGGCGGTGATGTCCTCGGTGCTGCCGTTGCCGCGCTCCAGGGTCATGCGCTGGTTGGCGTGCAGCGGCGTGAGGTTCTCGAACAATACCTTGTTGCGCGCGTTTTCGGGGGGCTCGAAGTTGATCTCGTTGACTTTCAGCAGCGCGAAGTAGCGCTCGCCCTCCTTGGGGGGGCGGATCTTGCCGGCCACCGTGTCGCCGGTGCGCAGATTGAAGCGGCGGATCTGGCTGGGCGATACGTAGATGTCATCGGGGCCGGCCAGGTAGGAGCTGTCGGCCGAGCGCAGGAATCCGAAGCCATCCTGCAGAATTTCCAGAACCCCATCCCCGTAGATGTCTTCCCCGCTCTTTGCGTGGGCCTTGAGGATGGAGAAGATGATGTCCTGCTTGCGGGATCGGGCGGCGCCCTCGATGTCCATGGAGCGCGCAAGCTCAACGATGTCAGCAGCTGATTTCTGTTTGAGTTCCGTCAGGTTCATGTTTACACAGGGCTCTGGAATTAAAGCGTAATTGAGTTGAAGGATGGCGATCAGACCCGAATGGGGTTCGGGTCGTACAGCTTACGGGGGGTTGCCGTTGCCGGCGGGTAGTCGTTCTATTCTGGGTATTGTGCCTGCTCTCCAATCGTCAGGGTATCACGCCGGCGGCATGCCGTCCAGCGTCATCCTGCCGGTCGGCGTCGAGGGTTCACAGATTGCTGTCGATAAAAGCGGTCAGTTGCGATTTTGACAGAGCACCCACCTTGGTGGCTTCCACATTGCCGCCCTTGAACAACATCAGCGTGGGAATGCCGCGAATGCCGTACTTGGGCGGCGTCTGGGGGTTGTCGTCGATATTGAGCTTGGCGACCCGTATCTTGCCGGCGTATTCCTCGGCGATTTCGTCCAGGATAGGGGCGATCATCTTGCAGGGGCCGCACCATTCGGCCCAGTAGTCCACCAGCACCGGCTCGGAAGAGTTCAGCACTTCGCTTTCGAAATTCTCGTCGGTCACATGTACCATGCGTTCACTCACTGTCAAAATCTCCTCAAATCAATACGACGATACGCCCGGCGAATCGATGATCCTCCGCATGGGGGAAAGCAAACGTGCATGGGGCTGCTCCGCGTGAGCGCGGCCGCCGGCAATACATCATCAGAGAAGCGCCGTTGACCTGAATTGCGGGTCGATATCTGTTTCGTGGGAACGGGTCTTTACCTTAATCGACGCTCGCCAGTGTCCCGATTCGCGTTGCCGGTTGATCCCGAGGCTTGCTGGCGTGCCGAGCGGCGGTGGGCTCGGACGATACGCACCCACTATGTCCACATTTGAGCCCATTCCACGGCGCATTTCAAGTCCACCGTGACGCGGATTTACTGTATTCTAAGCGGCCATGAGTGAACAACATCTTTCCGACTGCGAATTCAATAGCTTCGATCTTCCCTCTGAGCTGATGCAAGGCCTTGAGGATGCGGGCTTTTCACGCTGCACCCCCATTCAGGCGCGCACTCTGCCCCTGTCGCTCAAAGGCCTGGACGTGGCCGGGCAGGCGCAGACCGGCACCGGCAAGACCGCGGCTTTCCTGCTGGCGACATTCAAACACCTGCTGACCCACCCCCCCATGGAGGGACGTCGGCCCAATCAACCGCGCGCCCTCATTCTGGCGCCCACCCGCGAGCTGGCCATTCAGATTCACCGCGATGCCGAAATACTGGGGAAGCATACGGGCCTGCGCCTGGGGCTGGCCTACGGCGGCACCGGCTACGAGCGCCAGCGCCAGGAACTGGAGGAGGGGGTGGATGTGCTGATCGGCACCCCCGGGCGGCTGATCGATTACTTCAAACAGAAGGTGTTCGACCTGAAGAAGGCCCAGGTGGTGGTACTCGATGAAGCCGACCGCATGTTCGATCTGGGCTTCATCAAGGACATCCGTTACCTGCTGCGCCGCTGTCCGCCGCCGGATCAGCGTCTGGGGCTGCTGTTCTCGGCCACGCTCGCTTTGCGGGTGACCGAGCTGGCCTACGAGCACATGAACAATCCGGAGCTGGTGAAAGTGGAGCCCGAGCAGGTCACCGCCGCCCATGTGCGTCAGGTGCTGTATCACGTCTCCAACGACGAGAAGATTCCGCTGCTGATCGGGCTGCTCAAGCACATGGACCCCCTGCGCAGCATCGTGTTCGTGAACACCAAGCGGGCCGCCGATCAGGTGTGGTCCTATCTGGAAGGCAACGGCTTCAAGGCGGCCGTCCTGTCGGGGGACGTTCCCCAGCGCACCCGCCAGTCCCTGCTGCAGCGTTTTCAGAGCGGCGAGTTGCCGGTGCTGGTGGCCACCGATGTAGCCGCCCGCGGTCTGCATATCCCGGAAGTGAGCCACGTGTTCAATTTCGATCTGCCCCAGGATGCCGAGGACTACGTGCACCGGATCGGACGTACCGCCCGCCTGGGCGCGGAAGGGGACGCCATCAGCTTCGCCTGCGAAACCTATGTCTATTCCCTGCCGGAGATCGAGGCCTATATCGGCGACAAGATCCCGGTGGAACCGGTGGACGAGCAGCAGCTGGCCAAGCTCGAGCCCCCGGTGCGCCGTCCGCACCGCGAACGTCTGGGGCAGGGCAAGGGGCGGGGCCGCGGCGGTCGGTCCGACGGCGGCCGGCCACGGTCCCGTAGAAAACCCCACTCTTAGGAGTCTGCCCGAGCCATCATGTCGCTACTGCGGCGGCGTCCTTATCGGTGTAGATCGCTCGGGCCACCTCCTGAGGCCCGGCACGTGGTCGAACCGGCACCGGGCTTTCTGATAAGCTTGCCGCCGTACACCGGCAAGCCACCCCGGCCGGTCGACGGATGAACAGCACCGTGTTAGCACGAGAAAACCTGATGCAGCTGCTCCAGGGACGGGGTGTCGAACGCTTCGCCGGCGCAGTGAACCTGCTGTTGGTGCTGTGGGCCGCCTATCTGCTGGCGCAGCTGACCTGGCGGGTGGTTCCCGCGCCGGCCACTCCCGAGCCCCGGACCCGGGTGCAGGCGTCGGTCATTGCCGGGGCCAAGACCACCCAGGCGGCGCCCATCGCCCAGTGGCATCTGTTCGGCGAGGCGGCGGCGTCCGCGGCCGCTTCCAGCCAGCCCATCAACGCCCCGGAGACCCATCTCAATTTGGTGCTGCGCGGTGTGTTATCCTCCAGCGACGTTGCCCATGCGCGGGCGATCATTGCCGATCCCAACGGTAACGAGAACTACTATGCCGTGGGTGCCGAGTTGCCCGGCGGTGCGGAGCTGACCCGCATTTATCCCGATCGCGTGATCCTCCGGCGCAACGGCCGCTATGAAACCCTGAAACTGCCCAAGGACGAGGTGGGCGGCGGCGCCGGTTCGAACAACAGCCCGGGCAACGCCGGCGCAAGCAGCAGCCGTGCCGCCGGGCAGCTGCTGCGGCATTACCGCAATGCGCTCGCCCGCAACCCGGGCGAACTGTTGCAATTGGCCCGTCCCCAGGCGGTGATCGAGCATGGCCGTTTCGTCGGCTTTCGGTTGCACCCAGGGGAACAGCCGGCGCTGCTCGGCCGGCTCGGCCTGCACAACGGCGACATCGTCACCGCCATCAACGGGGTCGAGCTCAACAGTCCTGGCAAGGGTATCCAGGCCCTGCAGGACCTGAAAAATGCCAGTTCGGTGAATCTGACGGTTCAGCGCGGCGGGCGCCAGATCCATCTCGCGTTCCAGATACCTTAGAGCCCCGCTGCCACAATGACACACGAGGTTGGAGGATCGATGGAGGCCTTCGGGGGTACGAGGCGCCGGTCGGCGGCGCCGCTGACAGCAACGGTCCGTGGGTGGTGGCTTCCCGCGCTGCTGCTGTGTCTCGGTGCACTGCTCTGGGTAAGGCCGGCGGCGGCGGAGAGTGTGACTCTGAACCTCAAGGATGCCGACATCGGCGCTTTGATCGGAACGGTGTCCCAGATCACCGGCAAGAACTTCATTGTGGATCCGCGCGTGAAGGGGAAGGTGACGGTTATCTCGTCCCATCCCATGAGCAGCGATGAGGTCTATCAGGTCTTTCTTTCCATCCTGCAGGTCCACGGCTTCGCGGCCGTGCCTACCGGCAAGGTCATCAAGATCGTCCCCGACATCAACGCCAAGCAGGACGCCATCCCGACGGCCACCGCCAGGCATCCGGGTAAGGGCGACGAAATGGTCACCCGGGTGGTGCAGGTCAGCAACGTGTCCGCCGCCCAGCTGGTGCCCATTCTGCGGCCGCTGATTCCCCAGCAGGGACACCTGGCGGCCTACCCGGCCAGCAACGTGCTCATCATTTCCGACCGGGCCGACAACGTCGATCGGATGGTCAAGATCATCCACACCATCGACTCGGTCAAGGACAATGAGATCGACGTGGTGCCCCTCAAGCACGCCTCGGCCACCGACGTCGCCCATATCCTGACCTCGCTCATCCACAGCGAGGCGTCCCAGGGCAAGTCGCCGGGCGGGGCCGGGCCCACGGTGATTGCCGACGAACGCACCAACAGCGTGCTGATCGGCGGGGACAGGGCCGAAAGGCTGCGTCTGCGGGCCATCGTCGCGGAGCTGGATTCGCCCCAGGCTCAGGGCGGCACCACCCATGTGATCCATCTCAAGTACGCCAAGGCCAAGGACCTGGTACCGGTGCTCACCGGCGTCAGCACTTCCGTGGCCAAGGGCCAGAAGGGCAAGCCACAGGCCAAGCAGGCCGACGTCTCGGTGGAGGCCGATGACAGCGCCAACGCCCTGGTAATCACGGCGCCACCCGATATCTACCGCTCCCTGAAGTCGGTGGTCGAGCAGCTGGACGTGCGCCGTGCACAGGTGCTGGTGGAGGCAGTGGTCGCCGAGATCACCTCGGACAAGGCGGCCGAGCTGGGCATCCAGTGGCGCTCCACCTCGGCGATCAGCGGCTCGGGCGTGATCGGCGGCACCAATTTCAGCACCGGTACCAGCATCAATCAGGTGGCCCAGAACCCCCTCAACACGGGCGACGGCCTGAGCATCGGTTATTTCAACGGCACCAGCAGCATCTTCGGAACGGATTTTCTGAACGTGGGGGCCTTGCTGCGGGCTCTGTCGGGGGACACTTCGACCAACATCTTGTCCACGCCTTCGCTGGTCACCCTGGACAACCAGGAAGCGGAGATCATCGTGGGTCAGAACGTGCCCATCGTGACCGGCAGCTTCACCAATACCGGTGCAGCCCAGGGTTCGGTGAACCCCTTTCAGACCATCCAGCGTGAGGACGTGGGTCTGACCCTGAAGGTCAAGCCCCAGATCAACAAAGGTAATGTCATCCGGCTGGACATCGACCAGGAAGTGTCCAGCGTGGTGCCGAGCTCCGTGGGCAGCAATCAGGGCATCACCACCAACAAGCGCTCCATCAAGACCAGCGTGCTGGTCAACGACGGCCAGATGATCGTGCTGGGCGGACTGATCACCGACAATGTCAGCGAGAGCGAGCAGAAGGTGCCGGGACTCGGTGACATGCCGCTGATCGGCAACCTGTTCAAGTACAGGAAGACCACCAAGACCAAGCAGAACCTGATGGTGTTCCTGCACCCGGTCATTCTGGGTGGCAACGGTCAGACCAGCAGCATTACCGCTCGGAAATACGACTACATGCGCGGTCGTCAGCTGGATCTGCGCAGCAATCGCAGGCGCTTGAGTCTGATGCCCGGAGAGGAGCTGCCGCTGCTGCCCGATGTGACGGACTTCAGTCACGCGCCGGCGCTGGACGTGACACCGCCCACCGCGCCCCCGTCTAAGATCAAACCGGAATGATCGACCCGCAGTCCACCGAACCGTTGTCCGAACCGACGGCGCCACTGCGGCGGCCAGGCTTCGCGTTCGCCAAGCGCCACGGGGTGCTGGTGGGCGAGGAGGAGGACGGCCGGATACGGGTGCGTTATCGACCCGGTGTGACCACCCAGACGCTCACCGAGCTGCGCCGCTATCTGGGCCGGCCCCTGATACTGGAAGCCGTACCCAAGGAAGGGTTCGACGCACTGCTGGCCGCCGCCTACGAGACCGACTCCAGCCAGGCCATGCAGGTCATGGAGGACCTGGGTGAGGGTACCGACCTGATGCGGGTGGCCGAAACGCTTCCCGAGCCCGAGGACTTGATGGAGAGCGAGGACGACGCCCCCATCATCCGGCTCATCAATGCCCTGCTCACCGAAGCCATCAAGGAAAACGCCTCGGACATCCACATCGAGCCGTTCGAGAACCGCCTGGTGGTGCGCTTCCGGGTGGACGGCGTGCTGCGCGAGGTGCTGGCGCCCCAGCGTGTGCTGGCTCCCCTGGTGGTGTCCCGCATCAAGGTCATGGCCAAGCTGGACATCGCCGAGAAGCGTCTGCCCCAGGACGGTCGCATTTCCCTGCGCCTGGCCGGACGGGCGGTGGACGTGCGTGTCTCGACCCTGCCCTCCGGTCACGGCGAGCGGGTGGTGCTGCGGCTGCTGGACAAGCAGGCCGGGCGCCTGGATCTGGGCCAACTCGGCATGGCGTCCGCCAGCCAGCAGGCCGTGGACCGTCTGATCCACCGGCCCCACGGCATCGTGCTGGTGACCGGCCCCACCGGTTCGGGCAAGACCACCACCCTGTATGCGGCGTTGACCCGCCTCAACGACAAGAGCCGCAACATCATGACGGTGGAGGACCCCATCGAGTACTACCTGGACGGCATCGGCCAGACCCAGGTGAACGCGAAGGTGGCCATGAGCTTCGCCCGCGGCCTGCGGGCGATTCTTCGCCAGGACCCGGACGTGGTGATGGTGGGCGAAATCCGCGATCTGGAGACCGCCGAGATCGCCATCCAGGCGAGCCTTACCGGGCATCTGGTGCTGTCTACCCTGCACACCAACAGCGCCGTGGGCGCCGTCACCCGTCTGCGGGACATGGGCGTGGAGCCGTTCCTGCTCTCGTCCAGTCTGCTGGCCACTCTGGCACAGCGGCTGGTGCGGGTGCTGTGCCCCCATTGCAAACAGGCCTACGAAGCCAGTGCGGCGGAGTGCGAAACCCTGGGGATACCGACGGACACCACCCCCACGTTGTACCGCGCGGTAGGCTGCCCAAAATGCAACCAGCTCGGGTACCGGGGGCGCACCGGCATCTACGAGGTGGTGGAGATCGACGACCACCTGCGGTCCATGATCCATGACGGGGTCGGCGAATACGAGATGGAGCACTACGCCCGCACGCGCTCGCCGGGCATCCGGGCCGACGGTGGCCGCCGGGTGCTGAACGGGGAAACCACCCTGGAAGAGGTGCTGCGGGTGACCCGCGAAGGCTAAGGGTTTGGTATCGCGCCGTATGGGGTCGAGCGTCGGCAGGTTGGAACGGATCTGAGCTATGGGTGCCTTCGAATTCAACGCCCTCGATGACGGCGGACGGGAACGCTCCGGAGTTCTGGAGGGCGATACCGCCCGTCAGGTGCGCCAGCAGCTGCGCGAGCGGGGCTGGCTGCCCCTGAGTGTTCAGGAGGTGGCCCAGAAGGAGGCCCGGGCCGGACGCCAGCCCCTATGGCTGCAGCGCGGCGTCACCGCCACCGAGCTGGCGCTGATCACCCGCCAGCTCGCCACCCTGGTGCGTTCCGGGCTGCCGGTGGAAGAGGCCCTGCGCGCAGTGTCCGAGCAGACCGATCGGCCGCGGC
>Ga0307441_1000060_pt1 | contig 50261 bp, 39 predicted proteins | sample SalMarWE160420MG_FD_202149 | JGI IMG/M metagenome (GOLD analysis project Ga0307441, IMG submission 202149) | Salt marsh sediment microbial communities from the Plum Island Ecosystem LTER, Massachusetts, United States - WE1604-20 | ecosystem: Environmental > Aquatic > Marine > Intertidal zone >... | reverse complement strand
GCCTGGATTCCGGCGTCGACAGGCCATCCGCCGCGACCAGGGCAGTGATGGCCTTATTTGCCTTGAAGCCGTCCAGCAGGCTCATGGGTACTTCCCCGAGGCGCGTCAGGTGCGCCCGTGACCTACGAATCCACCGGTGCCGGCGCCGTCACGTGAATGACATACGACTTGTTGACCAGGCACACCGCGTTTCCATCCACGTGGACTTTGAGAAAGCGTTCTTCGGAGCGGTTGAGATAGTCGAACAGGCGCGCCCGATCGGCGGCCATCGGCTCACGAACCGTTCCGCTGACCAGCGAGCCGTCCATCATATGCACTTCGCAGGGCAGCGACACGGCGCCGGGCAGTTCGATCGGTTCCTGCTCCAGGTAATCGACCCGTACGATGGCCGAGCGGTTGTAGAAGCGCAACTCGTCGGGGGACTCGCGCTGGATCACCAGAAAGGCCTCGCTCTGGTTGAGCACCTCCAGGGGCGTCTCCTGGCCGGCGTGGTTGACGCTTTGCTGGCGCACGAAGAGAGACCCTCGCACCTGGCCTTCCGGATGCACCCAAAGCGTCACGGGTGCGGTGTTCTTGGGAATGCGAAGGTGATCGTTGGACACGGTAATACCCTGATTATCCATATGTTGCTTTCCGTCGTGCGGGCACCGACCAATCAGCGGCCCGTTCCCGCCTCCATGTGACATCCTTTAGGTTAAGGATGTACAGTAAACCACTGTTTTCCCTGCGTACAGCTCCGCCTCCCGTTCGCCGGCGAACAGGAAGCGAGACAACGCCGCGTCTCATCCCGGGTGGAGTCCTTGTCGAGATACTATGCAAAACCGTTGCCATCATGGGCAAATGCAATCCTTGGCCTGCCTCCATTCAAGTTTCGACCGGATCACGTCGATACTTGAGCGAGAAATCATCACGGCAGCACCACGCCATGGACGCTATAGTCGAGCAGGCGTCGGTCAACCTACAGGACACGGGCAATGCCGAAACGGACTCTGGCGCATCTCGAGGTGGTCAGTGGCCCGCATGAGGGTATGCGCTACCCCTTAGGGGAATCGCTTCAGCTCGGAAGGACCGCCGAGGGCTCCCCCGTGCAGGGCGGTTTCGTCGAATTGCCGGAGCAGTCGGTGAGCCGTCGCCACGCCCGCATCATCCGCCAGGGTGTTCAGTTCGTCATCGAAGATCTCAATTCCACCAACGGTACGGCAGTGAACGGCACTAGGCTGGATGCGGGGGTGCCGAGGATTCTGCTGGACGGGGATACCATAGAGATCGGTACCTGCCATCTGACTTATCACGCCGGCAATACGGTGCGGCGGGGACCGGCAGATACGGCCCGTCATACCGGATCGGTCCGAAGCGCGCGACCCTTACGTCTGAATCTGTTTTCCGGAGGCCAGCGCGACCCGAACGTCAGCATGGCGCTGGACGCTTCCCAACTCATGCTGGAAATGCGCGGCAGGCTTCCCGCCGGGGGTGCGACGCCGGCCAGTCTTGTCCGGCGCCTGCATGCCATGGCCCAGGTCAGCATCGGGATCGGTGCGGAACATGACCGGGACAGGCTGATGGCAAAGATCATGGCAGTGATCTTCGACATCTTTCCGGCGGCCGACAGGGCATTTGTGGTACTGACCGATCCCCACAGCAGCGACGGGCTGATTCCGGTGGCCGCGCGAGCCCGTGAACCGGATGCGGTGGTGGAGAACGTGGCTCTGTCGCGATCGATCGTGAACGAGGTCCTGCGGCAAAAGCGCGCCATTCTCTCCAGCAACGCCATGGAGGACGACCGTTTCGACAGCCACGAATCCATAGTGGACCTCAACATCCGCAGTCTCATGTGTGCCCCGCTCATCATGGAGGACGAGGTGCTGGGGCTGATGCAGATCGATACCTGTCGCGGCCTGCATTCGTTTTCCACCGAAGACCTGCAGATACTCACCGGTATCGGTGCCCAGATCGCGGTGGCTCTGAAGAACTTCCGTTTGTACGAGGAGATCGAGAACCTGTTCCAGGGTTTCGTCAAGGCATCCGTCCACGCTATTGAAGCACGCGACCCCAGCACGGCGGGCCACTCGTTCAGGGTGGCGGAATACACCAGCCGGCTTGCCCACGCCGTCAGCCGGGAGCAGGGGCGTGGGCTGCGCGATGTTGTGTTCAATGAGGATCAGATGCGGGAAATTCGCTATGCCGCCCTGTTGCACGATTTCGGCAAGGTGGGCGTGCGCGAACATGTGCTGACCAAGGCCAAGAAGTTGTACCCGGGGCAGATGGAGCTGGTGGAGGAACGCTTCGACTGTGCGCGCGCCAACCTGGAGCGGGCGGCCTATCGGCAGCTTGTCGAGGTGCATGAACGTGAGCACCTGTCTGCCGACGAGTTCGCCCGCCGCCGCCAGGCACTGGACCGGCAACTGGGAGAGGATTTTCAGCGTCTGGACCGGTTTCTGGAATTGGTGCGCCAGACCAATGAGCCCACCGTTTCCGAAGCACGGGTGCCCGACGAGCTGGGGGCCTTGCTGGCCTACGGATTCCCGGACCACACCGGCGGACAGCGGCGGCTGCTGAGCGATTTCGAATTTGCGGCTTTGACGCTGTCCAGGGGGAGTCTGACGCCGGAGGAACGGGTGCAGATAGAATGTCATGTCAGTCAGACATTCGCATTTCTCAATCATATGCCTTGGACCCGGCAGCTTGCCCAGGTACCGAACATCGCACATGCCCATCACGAAAAGTTGGACGGCTCAGGCTATCCGCTCGGCCTGCACGGCGACGAGATTCCGATACAGTCGAAGATCATGACCGTTGCGGATATTTACGACGCGCTTACCGCCGGCGATCGGCCCTACAAGCAGGGGCTGCCGGTGGACCGCGCACTGGACATTCTTGCCGGCGAGGCCAAGGCCGGTAAGATCGAGCAGGGATTGTTCGAGTTGTTCGTCGAATCGAAGGCTTACGACCCGGTCACCGACCAGTGACCGTACCAATTACCGGACACGGACTCCCGGGCAACCGCGGAACGGCATCCAGGCGCCTGAAAGGCGGCAGATGACAAACGTGCATTTTGGTAACAACAGTCACGCCGGGCGAGTGCGTGAGCTCAACGAAGACCGGTTTGTCGCCGACCCGGCCGCGGGACTGTGGTTGGTCGCCGACGGCATGGGCGGCCACGAGTGCGGCGAGGTGGCCAGCCGCATTGTTTCCGAGTTCGTCCAACATGAAGTGCGGCGCGGTGTCCCCCTGGCGGTGGCGCTGGAAAGCGCGCACCGGGCGGTGCTGCGCGCCGCCAGCCAGGGAATGGGGAAGCCGGGCATGGGGTCGACCGTCGTCGCGGTGCAATTGGAAGGCGACCGCTTCGAGCTGGGTTGGGTGGGAGATAGCCGCGGGTACCTGTGGAACGGCGTCGAACTGATGCAGCTCACTCGTGACCACACGTTGGTCCAGCAGCTGATCGATTCCGGGGCATTGAGTCCGGAGGACGCAGCCCGCCACCCCCATCGGAACTATGTAACCCAGGCGTTGGGGGCGGTGGGCCTGGACGAGGTGGAGGTGGACACCCGGGAAGGGCGCCTGTATCAGGGCGAACAACTGCTGCTGTGCAGCGACGGCCTTACCGGAGAACTGGACGACAGCTGTATCGCCGAGGTGCTGGGGGGCGGCGGGTCCGAGCAGGAGAAGGTCGATCAGCTGATCGAGCTGGCATTGGAAAAGGGCGGTACGGACAACATCACCGTCGTGCTGCTGTCCGCTCCCGATACCGCGGGGGCCCGGGAACCCGCTTCCGTCGTCGACGCCTGACACCGCTTTACCGCGAAATCGCCGGCCCGATTGGTCGTCCGCCGGCGCGCACGGGCGAGGATGCCCACTGCGGCGCGGCGCCCGGGCCAGGTATGGTGCCCGCCGTCGCGGGACTTTCCCCACCGATCAAGGGCCAACGGACCCGAGTCCGGCGCCAAATGGCGGCGGGTTGACTTGGCCCGTGGCTTGGAGCGGCGGAACGTACCGGCGGTAGAAGTCGCGCCGAGCCCGCCGCGTGGACGTTTAAGTCACGGCTCCGTCAGCCGATACCCCCGGTATTCCCGTCCAATAAAGACGCAGCCGATCCATGTCCACCCATGTGCCAACGTCTGGCCGCCCCTGGCTGAACCTCCTCGGACCTTTCGTCGACCGATTCCGGAATCGGCCAGATTCCGAGCACGAACAAGCATTTGTGCGTGCCGGCATCGTTTCGGGCACCTTGCTGTACCTGGCGCTCTATGGACACTTTCGGCACGGTTCCCTGGCCGCGGTGTCCGACGGTCTGGTGGCCCTGGGGCTGTATCTGGGGTTCTCCGTCGGGATCCTGGCAGCCATTGCGCTGCGTCCGCAGCAATCGCCCCTGCGGCGCTACCTGTGCGTCCTCGGCGACTTGGGGATGATCTCCTGGCTGCTGTACAGCCAGGGGGAAGGCCTGTCCTGGCTGTACATCGTCTACATCTGGGTCACCAGCGGGTACGGACTTCGCTACGGCCAGCGTTATCTGCTGGCGGCGGCCGTGGTCGCCGCGGCCGGCTTTTCCCTGGTGGTCATGCACAACGACTACTGGCACGAGCACCTCAGCATGGCGGGCGGCCTCCTGGTCGGCTTGATCGTCCTGCCGTTGTACATCGGGTCGCTTATCCGCAAGTTGACCAAAGCCAAGGCCGAGGCGGAGGAGGCCAATCGGGCCAAGAGCCAGTTTCTGGCCAACATGAGCCACGAGATCCGCACGCCGATGAACGGTGTCATCGGCATGGTGGAACTGCTGCGCGGCACCGATCTCGATCCGGAGCAGGACGGCTTTGCCCGCACCATCCAGGCTTCGGCACGCAACCTGCTGCATCTCATCGAAGACGTGCTGGATATCTCCAAGATCGAAGCCGGCAAGATCATCCTTTCCAACACCGACCTCGACCTGTGTGTGGTGGTAAACGGAACCGTCCGCATGCTGTCCCATCAGGCCCAGTCCAAAGGGCTGCGGCTGCAGTCGCACATCGATCCGCAGATGCCGTTCCTGGTGCGCGGTGACGACATGCGGTTGCGCCAGGTGTTGATCAACCTGGTGGGCAATGCCATCAAGTTCACGGAGCAGGGTGCCGTGGATGTGCATGTCAGCTGTCCGTACGAGGATGCCACCCATGCGCATATCCGATTCGAGGTCCGGGACACAGGCATCGGCATTTCCGAGGACGCCCAGCGCCGTATATTCGAAGCTTTTGCCCAGGCCGATGCGTCGACCACGAGGGTCTACGGTGGCACCGGGTTGGGGACCACGATTTCAAGGCAGCTGGTGGGACTGATGGGCGGAGAAATCCATTTGGAGAGCGAACCCGGTGTGGGCACCCGAGTGCATTTCGTGATTCCCTTCGAGAAGGTTGCAGAGTCGCTGGAGGACGCTGATTCCCGCTTGTCCGGCCAGATTCTCCTGCTGACCCGGCGTCCCGAGGTTATCGACCTGTTGCGTTCCTGGGGAGCGGGATGGGGGCTGTCCGTGGTGCTCTGCCAGGACGCGGCGGGTTGCCGGCACCGCCTCGCCAGGACGTCCGCCGGGGAGTATACGGCGTTGCTCGCCGATGACGAGTGTCTGTCGGATCCGACCCGGTTCGCGGCTGAGTTGTTGGAACTGCGCAAGCTCCATCAACCGGGTCTGGTGTTGGTCAGTGGAAGCAGCGAGCCTGCCAGCGCACGCATGCTGGATGCGGGCTACTCGTCGGTGCTGACATTACCCCTCGATAAGAAGATCGTCTTCAATGCCATTCACGCGCTGCAGGACGATCTTCCCGACGACAACAACGTCGTTCGATTGCACGATCACAGGCCGGCCAGAGAAGTGGCCGCACGGCCGCTCAGCATCCTGGTCGCGGAGGACAATCCGGTGAATCAGGAAGTGACCCGTGGTCTGCTGGAACGGGTCGGTCACCGGGTCACGGTCGTCGGCGACGGCGAAGAGGCGCTGGACGCGTTGGAGGTGATGGAGTTCGACGTTGCCATCGTGGATATGATGATGCCGGGTATGGGCGGGCTGGACGTTATCAAGCTTTACCGTCATGTGAAGGGCGACCGCGATACCCTGCCGTTCATCGTGTTGACCGGCAATGCGACCACGGAGGCGGCTCGCCAGGTGGAGGAAGCGGGTGCGGCGGCATACCTGACCAAACCCATCGAGGGCCGTCATCTGCTGGCGGCCGTCGATTCGGTTACCGAGGGAGCGGCTCACGCTGTTCCGTGCCCTGGTAAGGGCGCAGTACCCGCGCCCGCCGCCGGTGAATTGATCAGCAACCAGGTGTTTGCCCAGACTTCGAGCCTGTTCGGGTCCGGCCCCACGTTGACCGGCTTTCTGGATCGGTTCTTCGAGGATGCCGAGCGGCTGATCGAGGCCATGCGTACTGCCCTGAAGCAGGGCGACATCGGCGAAGCCAGGAACCTGGTTCATGCCTTGAAAGGATCGGCCAGCTGCCTGGGCGCCGTGCGTCTGGCCCGGGAGGCGGACCGGATGCAGCATTGCGAGCCCGATTACCTCAGGCGAGCCGGGATGGGGTTGGCTGACGAACTGGAGAAGGTCTATCGGGACACGAGGGACGCCCTGGAGAAGTATCAGCAGCGCCGCGAAGCCCGCTAGCAGCCAAGGACGTTTCCGCCCGGCTGGGGCGTAGCCGGGTGTTCACCCAACGAGATTATCCGCTTGCGGGTATCGAGCGCGAATGCGCTGTCCCATGGACCCTTCAGGCCAGCTCCTGGTGGTCCGACCGGCCGGGCGCCGAACGGCCCCCACTGGCCATCTTCCGGTCCTGAGCACGGACGAGACGCAGCATGGTGCGAAGCTCGCTTTCGGTCAGCTGTAAGGCGGCGTCGACCCAGCGTTGGGTCACGTCGTAGAGCTCGTCGTAGGAAACGCGGTTGTAGGTGGAGCGCATGTGACGGAACAGCTCCAGGGCATTACCTCTACGGCCGGCGGCGCGAATGTACTCGCGCAGCTTCTCCTCCGCACCGCCCTTGTCCGCCAGCAGGTCGATCACCCCCAAGTCGTGCAGGTATTCCGCCGGGTACAGATCACCGCTGAAAATCAGACGTTCGGCCAGTGCCGGTCCGACTCGCCGGGATAGGAACGCGTAGGCGCCCATGCCGGGAAACAGATTGAACAGGACTTCGGGAAAGCCCATGAACGTGCCGCGCTCGGCGATGATGACATTGCAGGAAAGGGCGGCTTCGAATCCGCCACCCTGCGCATTGCCCTGCAACAGTGCGATGCTGGTGACCGGAAGATCCAGATTGGTGCAGAAACCGTAGGCATCGTCGATGCAGGCGACGGCGTATTCGCTCAGGGCCTCCCGGTCTGCGCTCTGATTGAGCTCGACGAACAGACTGAGATCTCCGCCCAGACTGAAGGTGTCCCGCAGCCCGGAGGCGAGTACCACGTATTGGAAGGGTGACTGGCGCCCGGCGCTCATCGCCGTGCGGATGCGCTGCGCGGTGTGGAGCTGGAAGCGGCGGATGTCGCGCAACAGCGGCATCGTGAAACACGGCCGGGGCCGGGGCTTCATGTATAGAATGGCTGCGCCGATATCGGTCAGATACTCCGCTACGGCCTGGGAGTAGTGCGGCAGGGCATTGACTGCTTCGGGAACCCGGATCGCGCCAGCCATACTGCTGCTCCTATGTTGTTTTTCGTTGTCGATGTTCAAGGATTCCAGCGATGGCTGCCGCAAGCTCGTCCGATGCAACCGGTTTCGTCATGCAGGTAACGATCCCGGCAAAGCGGCAGGTGTCCGGATGCACCACATAGGGTGTCGCCAGAACAATCGGTGTCACCCGCCGTTCCCCGGCCATGGCGGAACACATCTTCAGGCATTGGGCGACCTCCAGGCCGGACTGGTCTACGAGTTCATCGTCCAGCACCGCCGCCTGCCAACGGCAGCGCGGATCGTCCAGCAACGCCAGGGCCTGGTATGCCGACGCAACCTGCCAGACCCGGTAGCCGCGGGCCATCAAGTCCGCTGCAAGTGAACGACGTTCACTGCCGTCGGACCATGCGAGAAGTATGCCGTTATCCCCCCTACGGCGAGGTCTGAATGCAATGACTTCTGCGCCCATCGTCGTACGTGCCTCCGTCCTTGGTCGTTTGCGCTCTTGAAATCCCCGGCGGTGTCGTGATCACGCCAGGCAAACGCCATGTTCGTGTTCGGAACCGTCCACTGGTTGCGGGTGGAAATAGTGTCCGCAAGGTTGAGCCCCGGCAACGTATCAATCCGGACAGTCGGGACTGTGCGACAGCATTACCAACCGCTGTCTAGAATAACCCCCTCATCGCATTTTACAAGACCGTAGGGCGGGTCCCTGTCAGATCCTGTAGCCACCGCTCTCGTCGGCGCGCCAGCCGACGCAGCGTGGTGCGCGGCTCGACGCGCGAGTACGACAGCCGTGTTCCAAAATGCGCCTGGGATGGTTCAACACAACAGGGGACGCCCATTGTGCCGGTCCCCATCATCCGGCCCGCCAAACGCAGCGCGTCCTGTCCTCGGCAGCAACGCCGAAAAGGGGTCTCGGCTCTTAACATGTTTGTAAAATCGCTGTGATAGATACAAGGCAGGGCAAAGGGTTGGTGGGGATGTTGAGCCAGATCAATGCGGATTCCCGCCGGGATGCCTATCTTCTTGGAACGTTTTCCAACCAAGGACATGGGCAACCACGCCATGAAGGCAGCCGCCAAAACCGAGCGACCGACACCCCCCGCTGAGAATCAGCACGAATCGACCGAACAGTTGCTGGCCCGACTGCATGCCCAGCGCGCCGGACTGTCCGCCAGCGAGGCGCAGCAGCGCCTGACTCAGTACGGCCCCAATGCGCTGGCCGAGGAAAAAGTCAGCGCGCTGCGCAAGCTCCTGGGCTACTTCTGGGGACCGATCCCGTGGATGATCGAGGTGGCCGCCGTTCTGTCGGCCATCATCGGGCACTGGGACGATCTGATCATCATTGTGGTGCTGCTTGTCTTCAATGCCGCAGTGGGCTTCTGGCAGGAGTACCAGGCCGGGAACGCCATCGAGCAGCTCAAAAAAAGCCTTGCCCTGAAGGCTCGGGCCTTGCGCGACGGGAATTGGTCGGAGATCCCGGCACAGACTCTGGTCCCGGGCGACATCGTCCGGCTGCGCCTGGGCGATGTGATTCCCGCCGACATACAACTGATCGAGGGGGAATACCTCAGCGTGGACCAGTCGGCGCTGACCGGAGAGTCTCTGCCGGTGGAACGCAAGACCGGCGATCCGGTGTACTCGGGTTCGGTGGCCAAACAGGGTGAAATGGTGGGCGTGGTAACGGCCACCGGCATGGACACCTATTTTGGCAAGACCGCCAAGCTGGTCGGTTCGGCCAAGACAGTCTCCCATTTCCAGAAGGCCGTGCTCAGCATCGGTGACTACCTGATCTACCTTACGCTGGGTCTGGTGGCCATCCTGATCGTCGTTCAACTTCAGCGCCATGTCGCGTTTCTGACGCTGCTGCAATTCGCACTCATCCTGACCGTCGCGGCCATTCCGGTGGCCATGCCGGCCGTGCTGTCGGTGACCATGGCGGTGGGTGCGCTGGCTCTGTCCAAGCTCAAGGCGATCGTCTCCCGGCTGGAGGTGATCGAGGAAATGGCGGGCATGGATATCCTGTGCTCCGATAAAACAGGAACCCTGACCCAGAACAAGCTCACGCTCGGCGACCCGGTCACTTTCGAGGCGACGGATGCCGACGATCTGATACTCGCCGGCGCGTTGGCTTCCAAGGCGGAGGACCAGGATGCCATCGACATGGCCATCCTCAAGGCCGTAAACGATCCCAAGGCCCTGGCGGCTTACAAGCAGACCGACTTCACACCGTTCGACCCGGTGCGAAAGCGCACCGATGCGGCGGTGGAGTCTCCCGACGGCAAGACTTTCAGGGTAACCAAGGGAGCACCCCAGGTCATCATCGAAATGAGCGCCCTGGACGAACAGGGGCGCAAGCAGGCCTCGGACGCGGTGGACGACTTTGCGGCCAAAGGCTTCCGTACCCTGGGAGTGGCCCGCAGCACCGACGGCGAGCGCTGGACGTTTCTGGGTCTGCTGCCGCTGTTCGACCCGCCCCGGGAAGACGCCGCCGACACCATCGAGCAAGCCAACGCCCACGGGGTCGACGTCAAGATGGTGACCGGCGACAACATCGCCATCGCCAAGCAGATCGCGGGCCAGCTGAGCCTGGGGCGCAATATTCTGCCGGCCAGTCAACTGATGGACCAAGGCGCAGCCGATCAGTCGTCCCGCTCCGCCGGTGCCCTGGAACGGGCTGACGGGTTCGCGGAAGTGTTTCCGGAGCACAAGTTCAATATCGTCCAGACTCTGCAGTCCGCTGGGCATCTGGTGGGTATGACGGGGGACGGCGTCAACGATGCGCCGGCCCTCAAGCAGGCCGACGTGGGCATCGCCGTCTCCGGTGCCACCGATGCGGCCCGCACCGCGGCGGATCTGGTGCTGACCGCGCCGGGCCTGTCGGTGATCATCAGCGCCGTGGAAGAAGCGCGGCGCATTTTCGAGCGTATGAATTCATACGCCATCTACCGGATCACCGAGACCATACGCATCATGATATTCGTGGTGCTGGCGATGGTGGTTTTCAACTTCTATCCCATCACGGCAATCATGATCATCCTGCTGGCCCTGCTCAACGATCTCCCGATCATGACCATCGCCTACGACAATACCTGGCTGGACCCCAAGCCGGTGCGCTGGGATATGCGCCGGGTGCTGACGGTGTCCACCGTGTTGGGGCTGTTGGGTGTGGTTGAGACCTTCGGGCTGCTGGTGATCGCCAAGGAGTTCCTCGGTCTGGGGATCGCGCAGATCCAGTCCTTCATATTTCTGAAACTGGCCGTCGCGGGGCACCTGACCCTTTTCGTCGCCCGTACCAAACGCCCCTTCCTAACCCGGCCGTATCCGGCGCCGGCGGTGCTTTGGTCGGCCATTTCCACCAAGGTGCTGGCGACGGTGATGGTCGCCTTCGGCTGGCTGGTGACGTCGGTTCCATGGATGTATGTGGGCCTCATCTGGGGGTACTGCATCGTGTGGGTGTTCATCGAGGACCGGGCCAAGCTGATTGTCTACCGGCACATGGGGCTGGAGGTGCCCCGCCATGCCAATTTCCTCGGCACGGTGAAGAAGGGGCTGCACTCTCATGCCCGGTGAAGTCCCTCCTGGCGAGGCGCAACGGGGTGGACGTTGACCGCGGTCGGCGGACGCCGGCTGCCCTCGCCAAGGAAGCCGGCCAACCGTGAAGGCGCGGCCGCCGCGTTCGCTGGGCCTGTCTCTGGGTATCGGGCTGGTGGCGGGTTTCGGTGGCGGACTGGTAAGCCTGGGCGGCGGGACATTGATCATCCCACTGCTGATGGGTTTCGCGGAGCTGGATCCGCTGCAGGCCCGCGGCACGGCACTGGCGGTGGCAGTAATCACGGCCGCAGTGGGGAGCGCGGTCTACGCTCATGGTGGGGCCGTGGAATGGAACGTGGCCCTGTGGGTGGCGGTGCCGTCCATGATCATCGCGCCGATTGCCGCCTACGGCTCGGAACGTCTGCCGCGGAACGAGCTGCGGGCGGTGTTCGGGCTGGTGGTCGGCGTCGGGGGCGTGCTGTTGATCCTCAAGGACTTGTGGGCCGTCCAAGGCTTCGTGCACGGCTGGGAGCGGAGCTATCTGCTGCTGGTCGGGGTGCTGGAAGGGTTGGTGGCAGGCGTGGTGGGCGTCAGCGGCGGCCCGGTGCTGGCGCCGCTGTTTGTGTTCGGCCTCGGAATGCCCCAGCAGCTGGCGCAAGGCTGTTCCCTGGCAGCGCGGATCCCGGCCACCATCACCGGTGTGTGGGAAAACTGGCGACTGGGCAACATCGTGACTTCCTTGCTGGTTGGGCTGGTGCCGGGGGCCATAGTGGGCGCGGTGTTGGGGGGGCGGCTGGCGCTGGTGCTGCCGGCCCACGCTCTGCGGACGGTATTCGGTGCCTTCCTGATTTTGCTGGGGGGCCACTATCTGAGGAGTATCGGGCGATTGATACCCAGGGGTCGACGGTAAGCCTGTAGACCTTTGCGGAACATCTGACGGGAGTAAAAACGACAATGTTCAAACACATTCTTGTGGCCGCAGACGGCAGTGAGACGGCCGGCCGGGCGTTGACCCACGCCATCGCCCTGGCCGCGGAGCAGGGAGCCAAGCTACGGGTCGTGAACGTGGTCGCTCCGCGGGTGAGCGACTGGGGCGAGCTGGCATGGGTGGACATGAACACGGTAGTGGACGGCCTTACGGAGGAGGGGCGGCAGATTCTGGAGCAGGCGGCCGAGCAGGCCCAGGCCGCCGGCGTGAGCGTAGAGACGGCACTGGTTGACGCCCGCCAACGGCATGTAGGGGAAGTGATCGCCAGCGAAGCGCAAAGCGCCGGCGCGGACCTGATCGTCATCGGCACCCATGGACGCAAGGGGTTCAGCCGTCTGATGCTGGGCAGCGTCGCGGAAGTGACGCTGCGCATGGCCCATGTCCCTGTGCTTGCTCTACCTCCGGCGGAAGACGGCAAATGAGTGGACAGGGACCGAAGGGGATAGACGGCTGCCTGCGCCAGGAACCGTGTATGCGGGGTGGCATATCGATACAACGGACCGCAAGAGCGGCGATGCTCGAAACAGCAGGATCGGAGAGACAGAAGTGAGCTCAAACACGCAATCCTACATACGCTGGTTCGGCGAGCTGGGCGTGGACGATGTGGCCCTGGTGGGCGGCAAGAACGCGTCCCTGGGGGAAATGTATCGAGCCCTGGTGCCCAAGGGAATTCGCGTTCCCAACGGCTTTGCGATTACCGCGGCCGCCTACCAGGACATGCTGACGGCCGCCGGCGCCTGGGACCGGCTCCACGAGTTGCTGGACGACGTGGACAAGACGGACGTGCGCGATCTGGCACGGCGGGCTCGCGAAGCGCGGGAGGTGGTCTACTCGGCGGCGCTGTCCGAGGGTCTGCAGGGCGAGGTGTTGGACGCCTACCACCGACTGCAGCAGGAATACGGCGCGGACCTCAGCGTGGCCGTACGCAGCTCCGCCACGGCGGAGGATCTTCCCACTGCCAGCTTCGCCGGCCAGCACGACACCTATCTGAATGTGCAGGGTGACGAAGCGCTGCTGGATGCCTGTCGGCGCTGTTTCGCGTCCCTGTTCACGGACCGGGCCATTTCCTACCGCATCGATCAGGGCTTCGACCATTTCAAGGTATACCTTTCTGTGGGCATCATGAAGATGGTGCGCTCCGACCTGGCCGCCAGCGGCGTGATGTTTTCCCTGGACACCGAAAGCGGGTTCCGGGACGCGGTGTTCATCACCGGCGCCTACGGACTGGGCGAGAACGTGGTGCAGGGCGCCGTCAGCCCCGACGAGTTCTACGTGCACAAGCCCACCTTCCGTGAGGGTCACCGGGCGGTGCTGAGGCGGGCACTGGGCGCAAAGGGGATCAAGATAATCTATGCCCAGGAGGGCGGGGCCCAGACCACCCGCAACATTCCGGCTCCCGAGGAGGATCGTCAGCGCTTCTGCATAAATGATGACGAAGTGTTGGAGTTGGCCGATTTCGCCATCAAGGTGGAGGATCACTACAGCGAGCGGGCGGGCCACCCCATGCCCATGGACATGGAGTGGGCCAAGGACGGTGTGGACGGCAAGCTCTACATGATCCAGGCGCGTCCGGAAACGGTGGTGTCCCAGCGCAAGGTGGGCCAGCTGGAGGACTATGTGCTGAAGGGCAGCGGCAAGGTGCTGGTCACCGGCCGCTCCGTGGGGAGCAAGGTCGCCTCCGGGCGCGCGCGGGTGATCGTCGATGCCGAACACCTTTCCGAATTCAAACCAGGCGAAGTGCTGGTTGCGGACACCACCACACCGGACTGGGAACCGGTCATGAAGACGGCAGCGGCCATCGTCACCGACCGGGGCGGGCGCACCTGCCATGCGGCCATCGTGGCCCGGGAACTGGGCATTCCGGCGGTGGTGGGGGCTGACGGCGCCACCGAGGGATTGAAGGACGGGAGTCCCGTGACCGTGTCCTGCGCCGAAGGCGACGTGGGCAAGGTGTACGAAGGCGAAGTGCCCTTCGAGGTGCAGACCACCGATCTCAGCAATCTGCCCCAGCCCGCCACCCGCATCATGATCAACCTGGGCAACCCGGAACTGGCCTTCAAGACCAGCTTTCTGCCCAATGACGGTGTGGGTCTGGCGCGCATGGAATTCATCATCAATCAGTACATCAAAGCCCACCCCATGGCGCTGCTCCATCCGGAGAAGATACAGGACGCGGCCGAGCGCCGGGACATCGAAGCGCTTACCCGCAACTACGACAGTCCGTCGGATTTCTTCGTGCAGCGTCTGTCAGAAGGCGTCGGCACCATCGCGGCGGCGTTCTATCCCAAGCCGGTGGTGGTGCGCATGTCGGACTTCAAGACCAACGAATACGCCAGCCTGCTGGGCGGACGCGCCTTCGAACCGGAGGAGGACAACCCCATGCTGGGCTTCCGCGGCGCGTCCCGCTACACCCATCCGGCCTATGCGGAAGGGTTCGCCCTGGAATGCGCCGCCATGAAGCGGGTGCGCGACGTCATGGGGTTGACCAACGTGCGGCTGATGATCCCCTTCTGCCGGCGGGTGGAGGAGGGCGAGCAGGTCCTGCAGGCCATGGCCGAGCACGGTCTGAAACGCGGCGACAATGACCTGCAGATCTATGTGATGTGCGAGATACCCAACAACGTGATTCAGATCGACGCCTTCGCGGCGCTGTTCGACGGCTTCTCCATCGGCTCCAACGACCTCACCCAGCTGACCCTGGGTGTGGATCGCGATTCCCAGATCGTGGCTTTCGATTTCGACGAACGGGATCCGGGGGTCAAGGAAATGATCCGGCTCACTGTGGAAGGCGCCCGGCGCAACGCACGCCACTCGGGCATCTGTGGACAGGCACCGTCGGATTATCCGGAAATGGCCGAGTATCTGGTCCGGATCGGCATCGACTCCATGAGCCTGAACCCGGATACGGTGCTGAAGACCACCCGGCATGTGCTGGAGGTGGAACGGTCGTTGGGCCGGTCGGCTCGGCGGGAAGATGCCTGAGAACGGAAAGGCAGGGAGACGGCAGATGGCGCGGATGCATGACAAGATCGAAGAAGTGGCGCAGCTCACCCAGCGGTTGAAGGCCAGCTACCCGACGGAAATCGAATCGTTCCTCAATTTCATGAGCAAGGCTGAGGGCGGGCCGGCCCTGGACGCCCGGGAGAAGGAACTCATCAACGTGGGTCTGGCGGTGGCAGCTCAATGCGAGTGGTGCATCGCGTTGCATGTCAAGCATGCGGCCAATCTGGGCGCCAGCCGCGATGAGCTGGTGGAGGCGGGTTTCCAGGCGGTCATCATGCATGGCGGTCCGGCGCTGATGTACATGGTGCCGTTATTCGAGGCGCTGGACGAGTTTCTTCCCGAGGGGAGTTAATGATGGAACGGGAGACGCTGCACAGCTTTCTGCGCGACATGCTGCTGGCCCGGGCTTTCGAGGAGCGGGCGGCGGAGGAATACAGCAAGGGCAATATTGCCGGCTTCCTGCATCTGTACCCGGGCGAGGAAGCGGTGGCGGTGGGGGTGATCCGGGCGGTGGAGCCGTCCGACTACATTGTCAGCACCTACCGTGAGCATGTGCATGCGCTGGTGCGCGGGGTCCCGGCGGGACAGGTCATGGCAGAGCTGTTCGGACGCACCGACGGCATCTGCGGGGGCATGGGCGGTTCCATGCACCTGTTCGACCGTCAGCGCCGGTTCATGGGTGGCTACGCCATCGTGGGCGAAACCTACCCAGTGGCCCTGGGTGTTGCCTACGCCATCGCGATGCGCGAACTACCGGAGGCGGTGGTCTGCTTTTTCGGAGACGGGGCCGTGAACCAGGGCACGTTTCACGAGTCCCTGAACATGGCCGCCCTGTGGCGCCTGCCGGTGCTGTTCGTGTGTGAGAACAATCAGTACCAGATCGGCACCGATGTACACCGCCATTCGGCGGTCACCGAGATGCACAAACGGGCACACGCCTACAACATTCCCGCTGAGAAGGTTGACGGCATGGACGTATTCAAGGTTCACGATGCCGCCCATCACGCCCTGGACCGGATACGCAGCGGTTCCGGGCCCCAGTTCATCGAATACACCACTTATCGCTTCCGGGGCCACTCCATGGCCGATCCGGGCGCCTATCGACCGCCTGTGGAAGTAAGGGCCTATCAGGCCAACGACCCGGTGTCAGCCGCCGTGAAGGACCTGGAGTTCCGCTATCCCAATGCCGAGGAGCTGGCGCAGGCGGGGCCGGACAACATTCACCGCCTGGCCGAGCGCGGCCGCAGCGCCGGGCATCTGAACGAAGAGGACGTGCAGGCCATCGAGGAGGAAGTGGGCAAGATCGTCGAGGATGCCGTGCAGTTCGCGCTGCGAAGCCCCCAGCCCACCATCGAAGATGCTTGGGCGCATCTGTACCACAACCGCCGACATGAAGTTCTGATCTAGGGAGCGCTTTTGATGGCCGAAGAACTGCTCTACTGGCAGGCCCTGAACCGGGCGCTGGATGCGGAAATGGCGGCGGACGAGTCGGTGTTCACCCTGGGCGAGGACGTGGGCCTGTACGGCGGCAGTTACCGGGTCACCGAAGGGCTCTACGCCCGTTACGGCGAATGGCGGGTGCGGGACACGCCAATCTCCGAAAACAGCTTCACCGGCCTGGGTGTCGGGGCCGCCATGGTCGGGATGCGGCCGGTGGTGGAGATCATGACCGTCAACTTCGCCCTGCTGGCTCTGGACGCCATCGTCAACATGGCCGCCAAGATTCCTTTCATGTCCGGCGGGCAGTTCGCCATGCCCCTGGTGGTGCGTATGCCGGGCGGGGTGGCCAAGCAGTTGGCCGCCCAGCATTCCCAGCGCCTTGAACATACCCTGATGAACGTGCCCGGTCTGCGCATCGCGGTGCCCGCCACCCCCCAGGATGCGTACTGGCAGCTGCGCCAGGCCATTGCCAGCGAAGACCCGGTGATCGTGCTGGAGCACGAACTGCTGTATTTCAGCAAGGGTCCGGTGGACTTCGCAGCCGCCGCGCCCCCCCTGCATCGGGCGGCCGTGCGTCGTCAGGGTAAGGACGTGACCCTTATCGCCTATTCGCGCATGGCCGAACTGGCGCTCGAAGCGGCTCAGGAACTGGCCAAGGACAACATCAAGGCCGAGGTCATCGACCTGCGCAGCCTCAGTCCCATCGACTGGGACACCTGCGCGGCTTCCCTGGCCCGAACCCATCGCCTGCTCATCGTGGAGGAGGACTGCCGCTTTGCCGGTGCCGGCGCCGAGATCGCGGCCCACCTGGGCGAGCGCTGCTTCTTCGACCTGGACGGGCCGGTGAGGCGGGTGGCGGGGTTGGATATGCCCACGCCGTTCAACGGTGAGTTGGAGGCGGCCAGCATTCCCCGGGTGGCGGACATCGTGACGGCAGTCCGCGAGCTGTGCCTTGCCGGGGCGAAGAAGTAGGGTCCGGCAGTTCGATCAGAAACAAATAAGGAGGACCCATGGCGCAGATTCTGGACGATGACAGCCGTTCCGAGGTGCGGGGTCGACTGGAGAAGCTGGACCGCCCGGTCACCCTCGTCTATTTCACCCAGCGCCATGCCTGCGGCTCGTGCCGCCAGCAGCGGCAACTGCTGGAGGAACTGGCGGCGTTGTCGGACAAGCTGCAGTTGCAGGTGCGCGACCTGGTGGACGATGCCGCCCTGGCCAGGGAGTACGGGATTGCGAAAGTGCCAGCCACGGCGGTCATCGGGGCCCGTGACTACGGGGTACGCTTCTACGGGGTGACGGCCGGCTACGAATACGGGTCGCTGCTGGAAGCCGTTGTGATGGTTTCCAAAGGCGTGGCCGGACTCGATCCCGACGTGGAAACGCTGCTACGCGCCATCGATGTGCCAGTGCATCTGGAAGTCATGGTGACCCTGACCTGTCCCTACTGCCCGCGCATGGTGCATCTGGCCCATCAGCTGGCTGTGGCCAGCGAGCATATCCGCGCAGACATGGTGGAGTCTGCCGAATTCCCCCAGCTGGTACAGCGCTACCAGGTGAGCGGGGTACCCCGAACCGTAGTCAACGAAGTCCACGGGTTCGAGGGCGCGCTGCCACCACCAGATGCCGTGCTCGAGATCTTGAAGGCAGTCAAGCCCGCCGCCTACGAACGCATCGAGGCCCAGCAGCGCGAAGCCCGGGGAGAGCGACACGCGGTGGCCGCACAGGACGATCATAGCTACGACCTGCTGATCGTCGGCGCGGGCCCTGCCGGTCTGGCGGCTGCCATTTATGCGATGCGCAAGGGCCTGGACGTGGCGCTGGTGGGCGAGCACATGGGGGGCCAGATGACCAACACCGCGAGCGTGGAGAACTGGCTCGGCATTCCCGAGATTTCGGGGCAGGACCTGGCCGGTCTGTTCCGCAACCATGCCGAGCGCTATCCCATCGCCGAGCGCCTGGGCGTGAAGGTGCGGCGAATCGCCAGGCAGGGTGATCAGTTCATCGTCGATGCCGGTGATCATAACTATACGGCCAGAGCCGTGGTTTATTGCGCCGGTAAACAGTACCGGACCCTGGGCGTTACCGGCGAGAACCGATTCCTCGGGCGGGGTATCGCGTTCTGTGCCACCTGTGATGCACCGCTCTATCGCAACAAGACGGTAGCGGTAGTGGGCGGCGGCAATTCGGCATTCACTGCGGTGCGGGACCTGCTCCAATTTGCCCGCCACATCCATCTGGTGCATATGCTTGCCGACTTTCAGGCCGACCCGGTGCTGGTGGAGGAACTTCGGCAGGCCCCCAATGTGACCTTCCATTTGTCCACGCAGGTGCAGGAATTTCTGGGTTCCAACGAGCTGACCGGCGTACGTCTGCAGTCGGCCGATGGCAGACGGCACTTCGACCTCAAAGTCCAGGGGGTGTTTCTGGAAGTGGGTCTGGAACCCAATTCGTCGCCTGTCGAGGCGCTGGTGACTCTGAACGAGGCGGGCGAGATTCCCGTGCAGTGCGATCAGTCCACGGCGGTGCCGGGGCTTTTCGCGGCCGGCGACATCACCGATGCGCCGGACAAGCAAATGATCATAGCGGCCGGTGCAGGAGCCCAGGCGGCGTTGGCGGCCTCCCGCTACCTGCAGTCCGGCATGCGATAGCCGGGTATTCCACGAATGTCGACGTGTTGATCCGCATCAATGCGTCCTTCAGGGGCTGTGCTAGCTTTGTGTTAGTGGCCGGTGCAGCGTGTGGTGTAGACGCGCAAGGGGCTTGGTTTGTGGCCCAAGGGGAAAGGGCATGGACGAATCGACTCGCAAATTGCTTGTTGGCGCGCTTGAGAAGCACGAAGCCTGCGTAAAGGCCACGGCGGGGATAGGCGATCAGCAACAGGTGATCAGTCAGTTGGTGGACATCGAGAGTCAGGCTTGGTCGGAATCCGCCCTGGAGGTGGAAAACCGGCCCATGACCTATCGGCACCTGTTGTCCCATCTGAACGAGCTCGCGCTGGTGGAAGAGCGTTATGCCGCCTGCGAGCACGACTATCTGAAGGCCATTGCGGCGCAGCGCTATGCCGAGCTGCTGGGCTCGGTGACCGACATGGGCAAGCTCATGGAACTCGCGGTTCGTGCCCATCCGGGGCTGCGGCCATTCGTCATCCTGCGCCTGCAGGATGAGTTGCCGGCGGCTCTGAAAGAGGTCTCAGCGGGCGCCGTGCCCGGCTGGCTGGTGCATCTGCTGCGCCAGCCCCATGAAGTCTCCAACTTCCTGTCTCAGTCGAGCTGCAGGGTATTGATGGAGAAGGTCCAAGAGCTGGTGAAGGGATAGACGGCGGCGGTAGCTCCGCGGGCGCCGCGTTCAAGTCGGCGGGCGGGCCCCGCTGTGGGAGGCTTGGCCGCGACAGTGCAGGAGGTTGCCGGCGAAGGGGCATAGGGGGCCCCGACGACGACTGCTCGGGGGAGTGCATAGGGAGGAAGCCACCGTGAGACGGATCTATTTTCTTGTACCCGACGTGAACACCGCGCGTCAGGTGGTGGACGAGCTGCTGCTGAACCGGATCGAGGTTCGTCACATCCATGTCATCGCGCGGGACGGCACACCTATGCAGGATCTGCCGGAGGCATCGTTTGTTCAGGCGAGCGACTTCGTACCGGCCCTGGAACGGGGGATGGCAGCCGGTGGCGCGACGGGTGTGGTGGCCGGTGTGATCGCCGTCAGCTTCCCACCGGCGGGGCTTGTGCTCGGAGGTGGCGCGTTGTTGGGAATCGCCCTGGCCGGTGCCGGTATGGGGGCTTTGTTGTCCAGCATGATCGGTGCCGGACTGCCGAATTCGCGGCTGGAGCATTTCAAGCAGAGCATCGAGGCCGGCAAGGTGCTCATGTTGGTGGATGTGCCGCGGCAGAGCGTCGGGGACATCGAGGAACGGGTCCGCATACATCATCCGGACGCGAATATCGAAGGCACCGAGCCGACCATTCCGCCGTTTCCTTGATGTCAGGGGCGGGCGCCAGCGGAATGCGGGGGGCTCTGCGCCAGTGTGCAGCTCACTTGTCCAGCACCTCTTCGCAACCCCAGGTTCATACGGCCGCATAGGCGTGGGAGGGAGCTATGAAACGTACTCTGACATTCTCGTGGCTGTTCCTGTTGGCGCTGCCGCTGCTGGCGGTGGCGGGTGCGCCCACCTATGTGGAGGGGCGCAACATCTTCATCGAAACCGGCGTGACCCAGCCGGACAACGTACCCACCTGGTATGCGCCCATGGTGGCCAAGCCCTATTCGCCGGTGTTCGAGATGCTGGCGACCCGAGGTACGCAGGGGCGGTACAACGCCTACACCTACGCCGTTACGGTCAAGGACATGATCAAGTGGCACGGGCATGACTGCGAAGGCACGTCCCATGCGGCGGCTGCCGTCAAGATGGCCTTTCGCCTGCTGTTTCCCGACGGCATTATCGACCGCAGTGTGCTGTGGGGGATCAGCGGGCCCTCCCCGTGCTGGTCCGATGCGGTAGCGTTCCTGACCGGCGCGCGTGTTCAATACGGCAATCTCGGCTTTTTCAAGGACCCGAAGTACGGTCATGCGGTACTGATATATCGCAGCGATACCGGTATGGCGGTGCTGGCGACCTGGAAGAAGGGTATCAACGACATTCCCGGGGAGCCGGTCGTACTGCCGGAAAAGGCCAACTGGACCCCCAAGATCGACGTGCGCAAGATCGCCGCCTTGAAAAAGGTGGTCAAGCAGGAGGGCAGCAAGCCCGATCCCTACAAGGTCGATCTGCTGCGCTACGATCAGTGGGCATTGATCAACGAGATTTTCAGTCGGCCACTGGCGGACAGCTACCAGGCCAAGGTGATTCCGAACTTCAAATGGAGCGACTGGGTCGACCCGGCCAAAACCATTGCCAAGCCCATCAAGCGCGGCGACGTACGGCTGAAGAACTATCCGTACCGGACACGACCCGTTCAGGAGCCCGCCGCGCCGACCGAGTGACCGCCGGACGCGAGCAGGGGGCCGTCAGCTGTTGCCCGCCGGCGGGATGTGCAGGGTCTGACCGGCCTGTATCTCGGTGTGCTTGAGGTCGTTGAAGGCCCGGAGCCGGCGCATGGGGATCTGGAAATGCTCGGCGATGCCGGAAAGTGTGTCACCCGGCTTCACGACGTAACGACGCGCGCGGCCGTCTCTGGCTTCCATGGGCATGTGCTTGTGCAGGTACTGCATAATGCCCAGGTAGATTGCACGGGCCAGCTTGTGCCGGAAGGCGCGGTGATGCAACTCGCGCGCCTGCGTCGGGTTGGACAGGAATGCCGTTTCGCACAGCACCGACGGAATCATCGGATCGCGCAGCACCTCGAAGTTGGCGTGCTGGACGGTCCGATGGTAGACGGGCTCGACCCGGGCGAACTGGCTGATAATGTCGTCGGCAAGCTGGTCGCCTGCCATGATGGACGAAGTCTGATAGAGGTCCGTGAGCACCTGGTTCAGCATCCGGCTGTGATGGGAAAAGTTCACACCGGCGATCTGCGGGTCCGCCGCATTCTCCTCCTGGGCCAGTTGGGCCGCCTCTGCATCCGTTGCGCCATGGCGTGACAATGCGTAGCAGGTGCCGCCGCGCACCTGCGGATCATCGGGAAACGCGTTTTCATGAATGGAAACGTAAATGTCGGCGTGATGATCCTGGGCCTCCAGGACCCGTCGGTGCAGGCTGACGTAGTAGTCGCCATGGCGGGTGAGGTAGGCGTGGACATCGGGGGTCCCGTTTAGCATCCGGTAGACCATGCGTCCGATGGACAGGGTCACGGTCTTTTCGTGCAATCCATGGGGCCCGGTGGTGCCCGGATCGCTGCCGCCATGCCCGGGGTCGATTTCCACCACCATGGGCCCGCTTCTGGGTACCGCCTGGTAGTGGACCTGGGTGGGGCTGGATGAGGTTGGCGAACCGGAGTTGGACGCCTTGGCGTGGCCGGGTGAAAACTGGACCACCAACCGCTCCCGGCCGCCGGCGCGGATCTCCCTGACGTTGGTTCCGGACGCGGGCTTGCGCAAGTCGAATACCACCCGCAGGTCGTAGCCGTCGTGGACGCCGAAGCGGACCGAGCTGACATCGCCGGCCTGCCACTGCTTGCCGTGGCCATGAAAGGGCGCCGTGTCGCTGAGGTCCAGCACCAGACGTGCGGGATGCGAAAGCGTGAAATAGTGGTAGTGGACGGGGCGGGTGAGCGACAGCTCGGCTCGGTTCCCATCGCCGGCCAGGCGCATGCTCTGCAGTTCGGCCAGGGACTTTGCGGCGACGGCGCGGGGACCCCAAAGGGCTGCGCACAGTGCGATGAGAATCAATCGTTGCGATGCGAATTTCACGGGCCCGCTCCCGGAACGGCTCTGGCGACCGCCGCGGCGTTGTCGGCCGTCTATGCTGCCCGGTCGCGATATCGAATGGGCAAAGACGGTCCGGCGACGGATCACGGGCATTGTAGCGATGAACGGGCAGCGGCTCCAGCCGTCCCGGGAGTCGGACCCGGGGTCCGGAGAGCGCGGCGTCCGCGCTGGATAGCGGCAGCTGTGAAGTTACGTCAAGTCAGCGCCAAGTGAGCCCGGTGGCTGCGGTGCTCGTCGGGGGTACGAACGATCCGGCAGTGCGGAGGCAGCCGCGCGCCTTCCAGGCACCTATGGCGCCCCATTTCCTGCGGCCTGCATGCGCTTGATCTCGTACATGGCCAGGTCGGCGTGGTGTACCAGCTCATCGGGTTCCGTGCCATGGGTCGGATAGAAGCTTACGCCGATGCTGGCCGACAGCTGAAAGGTGGCGGAATCGACCGTCACGGGTGCATTGAGCAGGTCGGCGATGCGCTGGGCCGCCTCGTTGGCGGATGCGTCGTTGCTGACGTCGCCAAGAATCAAAGCGAACTCGTCTCCGCCCATGCGGGCGGCCAGGTCGGATTTCCGACAAAACACACGTAGCCGTTGTCCGATCTGATCGAGTACGCGATCTCCGGCCCGGTGGCCGAACGTGTCGTTGATGCGCTTGAACCCGTCGAGATCGATGAACAGTACCGCAAAATCACGTCCCTGGCGGCTCGCCCGCGCGATGTCCGTCTCCAGCTGCTGAAAGAAGCAGCTGCGGTTGGCGAGGCCGGTGAGCGCATCGTGGGTTGCCGTATGTACGGAGTGTTTGAGTTCGCGGGTGAGCCGTTCGTTGGCCTTGTACAGTTGCCGCAGCAGGGCCAGCAGATAAATCGGCACGACGATCAGTCCCAGCAACAGTCCGCTCCCGTCCAGCAGACGGCTCTGCCAGTAGCCTGTGGTGACAAGCACGAGGGCGAAGGCGCCGGTGCCGGCGATGACCGCCGTGATCAGATAGCGGATGCCGTAGCGAATGCCGTGTCCGCAGATGATCCACAGATAGATGGGATACAGGAAGGTACCCATGGTGCCTGCCGTATGCATGGCAACCGATACGGTGGTTAGGTCGGAGACCAGCATGAAGCCGCGGCGTAGGCGCTTGCCGCGCCGGGCGCGCACTACCAGTGCGAGCCAGAGCAGGGAGAATATCAGGTAGCCGGCGGTGATCTCCGTGACGTGCAAGTAGGCGGTGCGAGCCAGCTTGTCGTCCATCACCGGCACGATCAACAGCAGGCCCAGTACCAGGGAAACCATCGCCAGTCGGACACGCGCCTGAGAGCGCTCTGGCTCGCTAGTGTCGAACAAAAGACCCGATAGTGACATGTTTTCCGACGTCCATGTGGTGGCAGTATTCCAGGCCTGACGCGCGTGCGGTTCTCGTACTGTCGCGATCGCCTGGCGTGTCATGGGCTATCCGCCCGGTCATGTTGTTGGTGGCATGCGTCGCGATCAACCGGCAATCTCCCTTTGAGCTTGCGATTCGAGCACAGCAGCATGCAGCTGATTCCGGACGGCCCCCGGCGGGGAATATTACGGGAAAACGCGCGGTTCTCCCACCGCGCCGGCGACAAGGATTGAAGCGTGACTTAAGGCACATTGCGGTGGGTCAAACACCGGGTTGGCAGCCTCGCGGCCGGCGCAGTTAAGATTCCGGGGCGGTGTACTCCTGTCAACTGACAAACCCTGCAAGGAGCGTGACGGGGGCGAAGATCGAGTGACGGCTCTGGCGTGTTCCGATTCTTGCGTGTCGGATTACAGTTCCGTGGGGATTGGACGCGTGGGTTCGAGCAACAAGATGCGCCGACCGTTGCGCACGAGCTGCCCGGTCCGTTCCAGGTCGGCAAGGCTGCGGTAGATGGTCTCGTGGGTGAGGCCGATTTCGGCGGCAATTTCCGTCCAGGGGCGATCGACGTCGACGGCCAATGGATTGCCGCTCGCCGTCAGGCGGAGCCAGCCGAGAAGCCGTTCGCCGGCGGAGCGGATGTTGCGGACTTCCAGCTGAGCCCTCAGGTCGCGCACCTGGTCGGCCAGGCCGCGGGCGAAATCGAGACAGCCGGCCGGGTCGGCCCGCAGTGCCGCCAACAGCTCCGCTTTGGGAATGACGCTGAGCCTGGTGGCGCCGTCGGCCACGGCATCGCAGTGGTACCGGTCCGAGAACAGCGCGGCCTCGGCGAAGGTGGCAGCCGCCTGTGCCACGTGCAGGACCACGGAGGATCCGTCCTTCAGGTGCCGGACAAGACGAACGCGACCGGTTTCGACTCTGTAGATGGCCGTTGCCGGGGTGCCCTGGCGGAAAACGGCGTCGCCGCTACGGAGGGTCCGTTCGGCCACCAGGTTCCTGCCGAGCAGATCGAACCAACTCTTCCCGGTTGAGTGTGCAGTGGAGGCCATGACGTCGCGATAGGGCGGGCGCAGCTGTTGAGGTATGACCAGGATCATATCTCACTATACGGATACCGTTCCAGATCCGGAGGCGTTCACCGGCTTTCCATGTCGTGTCAGCGACCCGGCGCCAGCCATCTGCGATCGATGCCTTTGGGCGCCGAATCCATAGCGGTACCGGCGGCCGCAGGGGGAGAGCCTATTGCTGCTGGCTGAAGCACCGTTGCGTGGCGCCCTCAGGGAGACTGGCCGATGGGGCACCGCAACAGCGCCGTCGTGCACAGGACCCCGGCATCCACATGACAGGACCGCCGGAACTTCGCGAGCGGTTGCGGGGCGGCGCGCTCAGTCGTCGACCCCATCGGGCAGGGCGATGCTCGCCTCTGATTCCTGGTGAAGGTCGGCCGCTTCGAAACGACGTACGTCGCAACAGATTTCCAGCTGGATGCCGTTCGGGTCGGACAGAAAGATCGACTTGGCATGTCCGAGGTCGATAATCTCCGATACATCGACCCCGTGGCCTTCGATCCGGCTGCGCCGCGCCTCCAGTTCGTCGACGGACAGCGCCTTCAGCGCCACGTGGTACATGCCTCCAGGCAGTCCCAGCGCGCGGTTGATGCCGGTGTCGTACTGGGCGGGAATGCCGGAGATGCCTTTGGGCTCCATGAAGACGACGAATTGTCCAGGTCCCGCTTCGAAATACACCTGGCGGATCATGCCGCCTTCCCGGATGCGGGTCTTCTGCTCGGCGACCCGTGGCAGACCCAGCACGTCCTCGTAGAACCGGATCGTCGCGTCCATATCCAGCGTGGACACGCCGACGTGGGAAAAGCCGTTACCCATCGCTCTGCCTCTCAGTGGTGGTGTTTCGCTCCGGCTCGACGGCACCCATATGTCCTGAGCGCTCAGGCGACCCGGGCGCTGCGTGCCTCGGGGCTCAGTTTGTGCCGCAGGTGATCCGCCAGACGCAGTGTCAGCGCGATCACCGTGAACGTAGGATTGGCCCAACTGACCGTCGGAAAGACGCTACCACCGACGATATACAGGTTGCTGCAGTCGTGCGTGAGACAGTTGCGGTCCACGACGCCGTCGTCGGGATTGTCCGACATGCGGGTCGTGCCGAGGTGGTGGTTCGAATACAGCACACGGCTTTCGTCTCGTACCAGGGGCTCGGTAGAAACCCGAAGGCGCCCCGCGCCCGTTCGCTGGAATTCTCGCGCAACGATATGGGCGGTCTGTTCGTAAGTTTTCCAGTCCAGCTCTGTGAGCCGCCAGTCGAGGCGTATCCGGCGCAGTCCCAACGCATCTTTGCGCTCCGACAGGGTCAGCCGGCTGTCCCGGTTCGGGGCCTGCTCCAGAAACAGGCCCACGCGCGGCGTCTCATCCTCTCGCATTTGCGGTGTGCGGTAGACATGGGCGCGGGCGTTCAGGATCTGCGCCTGCGCTTGTACCTCGGGCGACAGGCCCAGACACAGGAGAAACTGCCGCCCGTTAGGGCAGGTTCCGCGTTCCAGCCAGTGTTTGAACCGGTCCGTGTCCGCCGGCGCAAGCCCTGGAACGGGCAGATGGGGGTGCTCCATGAAATGCCGTCCTACCATGTCGCTGGAGTTGCCCAGACCGTGCGCCAGCTGGCTGTCTGCATTCAGGAGAATGCGAGCGGTCTCTATCCCGCCGCACGCCAGTACGAAGATATCGGCCCGGATATGGCCTTCCCGTCCATCGAGTGTACGTACCACGAGCTCGGTCACGGCATCGCGTTCCGGGTTGAGCCGGATGTCAACCACGTTCGCGTGAATCAGTGTGGTGACATCCCGCGACAATTCGAAGTGTCGGCGCTGGTGTTCGCTGATCCGCAGAGTCGGGGTGCCGAAACGCCAGGCCGTCGGCACGACGGAGGCGTTGTCGATCGGCAGGTCGATGCCGGCGCGCGCCGCTATGTCGTGGGCATCGAAGTCCGGTTCATCCAGGTTGAGCAGCTCTGCCGTCTTTCGGTAGTAGGGCTGAATTTCGTCCATGCCGAACGGCCAGCCACTGCCCGGTACCCAATGGCGGGCGGCGAAGTCGTGAGGATCGAACAGCGCGCAATACCCGGCCCACAGCCCGGATGAGCCGCCGAACGCCCGCGCCCGTGTCTCGATCAGGGGATAGTCCATGCCGACGCATTCGCCCGCGTGCAACGCCTGCAATCGGTCTTCCACGCCGAAGCCGCCGCTTTCGATCACGAGCACCGGAGTGACCGGGGCCAGGGCGCTCGCGAGCGCGAGTCCCGCCGGGCCGGCGCCGACCACGGCGACCTGTACCGAGCGATCCAGCGCCACGCTTTGGTTCCGTGAGTCGAGAATCATCGCAAGCAGGGTTGCCCGGCCGTGTAGCGGTTTATAATGTATAAAGTCAGCATAGATGACGAATCCGGCCCTGCCAACGACGGTAGCGCCAAAGGTCGTCCGGCGCCCGGGAGACCACGGCCAAGGGCGGCGGCGCTGCGCAGAAACGGGACTGAACGCCATCGACATCACCAGTGCACAGTTGAACTGTCTGAGATCGGATATCGAACGGGTTGGATTTGGCTATCTCGACAATCCGTTGGCCGATGGGCAGGTCGCATCTCTTCGGCGCGAGGCTGCGGCACAGCGGGCGGGCGCGCGGCGGGCCTGTGACGACGGCGCGGTTTCGTACCGGGGGTATCTCGCCGAGCTCGGCGCTATCGCCATCGGCACGCTCACGGGACCACCGGTTGGCGGCTTACTGGATGCATTGTTCGGTCGGCACCTCGTACTTGCACGCAATTCCAGCTGTTACACCTATTACGAAGCCGGCGACTTTCTCAGTGCACACCGGGACGACGGGGACGACTGCGAGGTGACGGTATTGATTTATCTCGAAGCGGTGTCGCCCGACCCCGAGGCGGTCGGCTCCGGGTTGCAGCTACGGATTCACGTTGACCAGGGAGGAAGTCCGGGCGCGATATCGCAGAGCATCGGCACCCGGGCCAACCGGCTGGTCGTCGGTCGCGGCGCGCAGATATGGCACGGTCGACCCACCTTGAACGAGGGCGAGCGGGTGTCGCTGCTGTCCGCGTGCTTTTCTCAGATGCGGGACTGAGCGGCGGCCTGCGACTGCCGTCAGGCGTAGCGCAACCGCTTCTGGTACTCGTGGAATCGGCGTTCGATATCAGCCAGCACACGGGCGGGCAGCTCCTCCTGCCAGGCGCCGACACGGCCGCGGTGCAGGTGTCCGGCGCTCAGCCGCTCAGCGATCATCCCGCCGTGATCGGCAACGGTCTTCGGCATGGCGTCGAACCGGTAATCGCGTACGGTGTCCTCCAGCTTGCGATTGGATGCCTCGACCTTCCAGAACGTCATTACCCGGCCGAGGCATGAGCCCGCGTCCGTAATCAGATCCTCGTATCGGACCACTGGAATGCTGTTCAGCCCGACGAAATCCAACCATTTCGCCAGATCGCCATGATAGAAGCGGGCGTTCCCGAATATCTGGCCGATGAAATAGTCGAAATAAAAGACTTCCGGGTCGGCGTAGCGCGGTTGCGCAAATCCTCCTTGAAGATCGGAACGCTGTACGTGGTGGTACCAGGAAACGACGACATCGCGCATGTCGCGCACCAGCGCCAGGGCGCCGTGGACCGTCCGCTTACGCCAGTCGTTTTCGATGTCCCGGACATGGGACAGGATAATCTGGCGGTCGACGTTGACGCCCAGCAGTTCCGCGACCATTGCCATCATCCAGACTGTGCCGGATTTGGGCATGCTGTTGACCACGAACAGTTTGCTGCATGGTATCGTGCCGGGCACCAGTGGGTCTGCGAAATAGCGCCTGCTGTTGAGGTAGTCCGGATCCAGGTGGGCGGGCTTGCTGGGCCCGATGTGAAGCGACTCGCCGATCGTCAGGAACCGCTGCTCGACGCGCCGGTCCCGTATGACGGCGCCACCATCATAGATGTTGAAGAAATCCCGCCGGAACAGCGCGTCGATGATTCCGTCGACGTCCCCGTCGGTCACGATGACGATATCGTCCGACGTCAGGCGCCCAATGACTTGCGCAACGGCCAGGACGGGAACGCCGCACCGGCGTCGTGCCGGATCGCCGACGGACGACTTCGGATCGGCAATCGCGGCCACGTGGGCGCTTGCAATGCCGCCGCTCTCCGATAGCCACGCCAGGATCTGTTGCGCGCTGCTCGGGGAGCCGAAAATGTAGATAGCCGCCATTGGAGACCTCTCGGAGCAATCAAAGGGGTGGTCGCCTTGGTAAGCACGGATCGCGAGACCTGCGCTGCGGGCTGCGTTGGAATAGACGGCCATTCGAAGCGCAGGTACCTCACCCGCTGAGAGTAGGCTCCTTGCTATTTTAGTCCCCCTATGGCTGAAGCCCTGCGACGGTGCGGGCATGCTCCAGCATGCACCCATATGGTTCGCTGCCTGCCGAACGGTCTGCGCTGGACATCTATGGGCCGTGTATACGGGTACCCACCGCTGCGCAAATTGGGGCAAGACGGCCGGCTGCATCTGAATATTCGAATACTCTGCGGCTGCTCCGCCTGTGGCTTGCAGACGAAAAGCCCCTGTCTATACTTTGTCAAGACAGAGGTCGGCTTCTCTCTTTGTCAATCCTATCCAACTGTGCGCATGTGCAAGGAGCTATCATGATGCAAGAAAAATATCAGCACCGTGAAGTTGCGTCAGCTGTTTCCAGGGTGAAGTCGGCTTTCCGGGGGGGCAAGCTCAAACATTACAGACCGCTCGTCGCCACGGGAGCCGAGGAGGCCAAGTCCACGTGTACCGCATCCTGGGGCCCAGCGATGCGTCGATGAACAGGTCTGGCTCGGGCGGGCGTGGGGGTGTTGGAGCGTGCCGCGACCGTTGCTAGTTCATGCAGGTATTTGAAGGGGGGCCGTCGGCCCCCCTTCAAATGGCAAAGCCACTTGGACGGGGCGAGAAAGAAATGCGCCTAGAACGCATTCCGCCGCACGACATGGCGCTCGGGCCTGTCGAGATGGTTGTGTTGCAGGGGACTGCCTTCTGCAATCTCAACTGCTCCTACTGTTATCTCTCCGAAAGCAGCCGCCGCAACAAGGCGTCGATGCCGATCGCCACGATCGAGGCGACGTTCCAGAAGTTGTTGTCCAGTCGGTACGTCGATAAACGCTGTCGGGTGAGCTGGCATTCCGGTGAGCCCATGGTGTTGAAACCATCCTATTACCGTGAGGCCATCAATTCGATCCTCGATATCAAGACGTCCCGCTGCGGGACGGATTTTGTTGTGGACTTCGATATTCAGACCAACGGAACGCTGATCGACCAGGAGTGGTGTGACCTGATCAATGAACGGGACGGTGATCTCCTTATCGGAGTCAGCTGCGATGGTCCTGCGCCGCTACACGATCGGCACCGACGAAACTGGGCGGATAAACCCACCCACGAACTGACCCATGCCGGCATGCAACGACTGTGCGACAACGGGATAATGTTCGACGTCACAGCGGTGGTGTCGCCGGAAAGCCTGGCACAGCCGCTGGAGTTTCTTGAGTACTTCGCTCGGTTCAAGGATTACATTCGGGAGTTTCATTTCAATCTGCACGACGAGTTCTTCATCGAAAGCGCGTCCGATGGACGAGTGGAAGCCTACGCGAAGCGCTATGACCGCTTTCTCCGAACGTTGCTCGATGCAATAGGAAAAGACAAGGGCAATCGTTTCCCGACGATCCGCAACTTTTCGGCGTTCTACAATCGGCTGTTCGTCGACGAACACGAACGCCCCGGTTACGACGCCAGGAGCATGAGCAAGCCGTTCAAGACTCTGAGCATCGAGGCGAACGGCGATGTGACGACATTCTATGCCGGACTGACCGTGGACGAATGCAGGGATCTCCAAGACCTGTACGGCGATGGTAAAGGGCTGGTCATCGGAAACATCCTGGACGAGAGCCTGGAGGAGATGGCGTGTTCGCCGAAGCTCGCGAGAATCGCTGCCAGCTTCGAAGAGAGTCACCGGGCGTGCGAAGCAGGATGCGACTATTTCGATCTGTGTTCAGGTGGATACAACCTGATCAAATACCGTCGGTTCTCGACATTCGACGCAACGCAGACGCCGGAATGTTATGTGCACGTGCAGACATTCGCGGATACGCTCCTCAGCGAGCTGAACAGTAATGTCCGCGCGTAAGGTGCCGCCGTTTCGCGGCTGATCGCCGGCTGGAAGGCACGGAACGAGCGGTCAGCGGGCTCTTTGATCGGTATTGGGTGCTGCCTGCCAGAACCGAAGGCAGGAACGCGATCGGGGGGTGCATGGACTTTGTAGACACAGAATATGCCCGCACCGACCCGATTCGGCTCGACGGCACGTTGATCCGCGGGTGCAGCCGACAGGAGGTCGAACGACGCATTCGGCGGGTGGTTCGAAGCGTAAGGTTCGACTATTTGGAAGAGGCGGGGGCCTTTCGCATTCTGGGTCCCGACACGAGTTACCACGCGGCCGATCCCCATCTCGTGCCGACGCTGGCGGAGGAGTGGGACGGGCTGGCACCGGGTGGCATCGTGTCCTATCGCACCGAAGCGCGGCGAGTTGACCTGTGTTTCGAGGATTCCTGGTCCGGCTGGTTCATTGCGCGATGCCTGCAAACGTCAGGTCAATGCGAGGACCTGATTCTGATCCACCTTGACGACCACACGGACATGATGCCGACGCTGCTGCGCAGATCCGGCGAAGGGTTGGCGGACGTCGCGACAGACCGGCCCTTCAGGGCCGCGTTCCCCAGCGATTGGGAGGCATCCATACGGACCGGTGCCGTCGGCATCGGGAGCTTCATAACACCCATCTATTACTCGGGTCACAAGGTGCACGTCCGTCACTTGAACCATTTTGCGAACAGCACGTACCGCCTTTTCAATGTGACGCCGCTGTCAAACACCTATGCGTTGATTCCCCGTATCGAATTTGCCGGGATTCGAAAGCGGAACGACGGGTGGGAACACAGCGCGGGTACGTACCTCGGAGGTGCAGATGCCGCGGGAGTCCTCAGGGCGATTCCCGACGGCCGCGTCGTGGTGCACATCGACCTGGACTATTTCATCAACGACTTCAACGGCAATCCGGGCACGCCATGCACATTGCCCGACCGCCGAAAGAACGAGCGTGCCCGGCATCTCATGGACCGATTCTTTGAGGTAGTTAAGCCTACCGCGGCGCGGGTGGAGCGATGGATCGTGGCCACATCACCGGGCTTCTGTTCAGCGCTTCACTGGCGTTGGTTGTTGGAGGAGATCGAGGACAGGATCGATGCAATTTCATGACAACCCCACTGAATCATGCGCATAATGTATATTATGTTAAATCTGGTATGCGGTACTTTCGCAGCTATGACGTGTGCGACAGACACAGCCCATGAGATCTCCGGCAAGCATGAGACTCCCCCATCGGTTCGCTTACACATCGAAATAAGTAACAGTAATAACATTGAGATACCATACATATCTGAACCGCATTCTAAGTCGTGTCGTTAGACTCTAGGGACGGCGTTGCGGTAGACAATGCTCGGGCTTCCGGAATCACAGTGATCGTACCCCGGTCCTTATAGAAATCTTTGGACAAGCAGCCCCTACTGGCTAATGGGTTCTATTCAAGCGCATACCGAACCCCGTAAATTGACTCCGCCCACGCGCCGTCATCCCTGTAGCCCCAGCCTTCCAAGCTTGCAATTCCTTATATTCATTGGTATTTATTGGGTCCCATTTACAAGAACGTCGACATGAATCCTTCTGTCGCGCTGGGCATAAATACATTAAGAATACTTAGCGTTCTACCGGGCCGCACAGTGAAGCCGTACCCTTCTCGGCTGGACCAGGGAAAACCATTCCACCCAATGCCAGCATGTGGGATATGCGTTAGGCGTTTTGATTCTCCCGGTCGACGTTCACGCGATTATTAGGGCAACCAAATGCCAGAGAAAAAAGAATCCGAGCGTATCGAAGAAGCGCGGAAGCGCAAAAAACGGACACAACGACCATTCCCAGCATGTTCCTTCTCTGAAGCGAAAGAACTCGCCGAAGCCATCCTTGAGTTCGGCAGCGGCCAACCAGTCCGTCGAATTAGCCTCTTTGACCATTTGAACAAATCGCCGGAGAGCGGAACCTCACGCCAGTGGATTACTAACGCCAGCAAGTATGGGTTGATTAAGGGGAGCTATGCTGCGGAGCACCTTGAGTTGACCCCGGACGGCGCCAAAGCCGTTGATAGTGAATTATCGAAACGGGAGCAGACGAAAGCAAGGATTAAGCTTGCGATACTAGACATTCCCACGTTCAATGCGCTTTACGAAAAGCTTTCCGGCAACAAACTGCCGGCACGAGCCGCCCTGATTGACGCGGCTGTGGACTTGGAAGTTTCTGAAGAATTCCGGGAAGAAGCAATAGACACTTTCATCGTAAATTTGCGGGACCTTGGCTTACTCCAAACCCTCTCCGGAGCAGAGCGGATTATCTCGGTAGACCATTTGTTGGATACGCTTCCCTCGGGAGCGTCTCCAATGCCAACGGGCACCCCTAACAGCCACACTCATTCTCCCGGACGCCTTGTAACTGTAGAGCACGCCAATTTCGAAACAACCTGCTTTTACGTGACTCCTATCGGTGAAGAGGAAAGCGAACACAGAAAGCACTCCGACCTATTCCTTGGTTCGATCGTGGAGCCGGCGCTTGAACAATTTCAACTGAAGGTTGTTCGTGCGGATGCCATTGACAAGCCAGGCGTAATCACGCGCCAGATAATTGATTACCTGTTACGCGCTCGACTGGTCGTCGCGGACCTGTCCTACCATAACCCGAACGTATTTTATGAAATCGCAATACGACATGCAGCACGGCTGCCGGTCGTGCAAATTATTCGAGCCCAAGACAGGGTACCATTTGATCTCAATCAAGTGCGCACCATCAATATTGATACTACTGATATCTATTCCCTGGTACCGAGAATCGATACCTACCGCTCCGAAATCGCGAATCAAGTTCGTCGGGCGCTCGAAGACCCAGACTCAGTGGACAATCCGATTAGCACGTTCTATCCAAACCTTCGAGTGCAATTTAACGACAACGGCGGTTAAGTTCGCGGCTACAAGTTACGTTGTGTACCGGAATGCGGCAGCGTTTTAGACGTTTAGTGTTATGCCGATGCATCAGGACACTTAATTGGTTCAAGGAAGCCTATTTTCAGGGTGGCGACACAAGGATTCCACTTGGCTACTTCCGTAATTTCAGCGTTCAACGAGTTTCTTAAGAATTCCGTAAACCTCGATACAGGGAACACCCGTATCGCGCGACGCAGTCGGGATTGGTTACTTGACAGAATTCGCGAATTCCCTAGGGCTGACTCCACTTTCCCTATGTTGTTTTCTGAAAAGGACATCTTTTTCGGTTCGTTCGCGCGACGAACCAAGAAGAGGCCGTTAGACGATATTGATATGATGGTCTGCCTTCACGCTCAACGCGGAACCTACTTTGAAGAGATCGGCTACATCCGAATCGACATCCACGAAGACAGCAATCTCAAGGGATTGTGCAACTATAATACAAATACCTTAAATTCCATAAAAGTTGTAAACAAGTTTGTCTCCGCTTTGACGACAGTACCTCAATATTCGAAAGCCGATATCAAGCGGAATCAGGAAGCCGCTACGCTGAAACTGTCTTCATATGATTGGAACTTCGATATCGCTCCATGTTTTCTGACCTCTGAAGATTACTATGGGCACACCTATTACCTAATTCCGGATGGTGCCGGGAACTGGAAAAAGACCGACCCGAGGCTCGATCGTGATCGAGTGCGAAAAGTTAACACAGACTTCGGCGGCAACATTTTGCAAGCGATAAGAACAATGAAATATTGGAACAAGCGACCCACAATGCCATCGATGGGATCTTATTTACTTGAGAATATGATTTTGGACCACTACGAGTCACAAATATTTGGCTCTGCTAGCGAGTTTGTCGATATTGAGCTTCCTGGATTGTTCGCGTATGTACGAGACAATGTACATAACGCTGTGAACGATCCGAAAGGCATCCAGGGTGACATCAACACAATGACCATTGATGAACGGCACAAAATTTGGGTGCGCGCGAACGAGGATCTCGGCAAAGCACTAAGAGCACGTCAACTAGAATCTGGTGGGGACCAGAAAGGCTCCATCGAAGAATGGCGGAGAGTGTTCGGCACGGCGTTTCCAGCGTATGGGTAACGGGATTGCCTCGCGGCAGAATCAGATTAGTGCGCTGAATTATCTCTCGGCACAGCGCTCTCTTTACAGAAAGGCGAAGGCCACCCATGCATTGCAGCTATTTCTTTCAGTCATCTTAATTTGTGGGCTGTCTATTATTACGCTGATTTTAAAGGCTACGTCTCTATTGCAACAGTCTGACCTCCCGGCTGTAGATATATCATCATTCGTCGCAGTCGTTAGTGTTCTGGTTACCATCTTTGAGCCTTTGCTTTTGACCCGTAGAGCGAATTCGCTAAAGCAGAAGGCGGCATCCGTGCAAGAATTATTTGATACCACGGTGTTGTTGCTGCCTTGGAACCCTGTCGCGGTCGCCAACAAGCCGGACAAAGAGGATGTCTTATCGTGGGGGCGCTCTCTTCGAGGTGAAAAAGTCGAACTAGATCGATTAAGGAACTGGTATTCGCCGCGAGTTGACGAGCTGCCGATCGCCGCCGCGCGTATAGTCTGCCAACGATCAAATCTGTGGTGGGATGCAGAACTTAGGCGCTTGTTTGTTACGTTGCTAGCCAGTACCACATCACTATTGTTCGCGTTGATTCTACTTTCAGCCGTTTTCGAGGGCGTTACCCTACGCAACTTTTTCCTGTCCATTCTATTCCCGTCTTTGCCCGTCATTAGTTATACAGTACGCCAATGGCTCGATAATCAGTCGACGATCAAAGAACTGGCTCGCCTTAAGCACTCGTTAAATTCATTATGGGATGACCTTATCCACAAGCGACTCGACGACGAGCAGTTAGCGGTGAGATCCAGGGCGGTACAGGATCAGATATTTCTCCTAAGGAAGACTAGCCCACTTGTTTTTGACTGGGTATACAACCTAAAGAAGACGAAGCAGGAGGACGGCATGCATTATGCCGTCGATGCTATGATTGAAGAACTGCAATCCGTAGCGTAACGGAGCACAGGGGAGCGAGTCGCGACTCCTTGACATCAGTGCTGTATTAAGCGCAGCCAAGCAATCCATTGGTGGGATCCAGCAACCGTTAAAGCGCTGTCAGTCTGCGCCTAGCCCGACATCAAGCCCAACGATCCTTTGTCCACACCTATGCCACGTTTAATATGGCGAAAGGAAGAGTAATTCTCGATGAAGTGAGGAACCAGACTATCTTTGGGAAACGCATCCACGCTTAATGGATTGTAATACAGGACTTTTATGTCTGGTCTGAGCCGAAGCATGTTTTCGAATATGTTGTTTATGTACGTATCTCGAAATGCAAAGCCGATGACAATTATGTTATCGGCTTCGGCGAGCCTACGATTCAGTCGCCCGTGCATTGATATGAAAGGCTCTATCTCGGGAACGCCTTTAAATCCCGGGTATAGAATCGCCATTTGGTCCGGATCGTCGGGTACGGTGCTGGACATGGACCGGCTACAATTGCTTCGTGCGTCGCGGTGCCAGTCAATTGAGCCATGTATTTTGAGGTACTCAATTACTGACGGCTTCCATTGAAAATCCTGAGAGGGGTCATAAATAGGACGACCGAACTGGATCGAGAAGCCAAAATCGACATCTTCCACTCCACGCTTCTTCCATTCGTCTCGCGATGCTTCAATTGCGCTCTCAAACGTAAGGTCGTAGTTCGTTGTGATAATGGAGATAGCGGTATTAGGCTCCCATGTGGTGACTTCATCGATAAGGTTCAAATACAAAGACAACGCCCGCGTTTCGTCGTACTCGCTTAATTTTTCGAAAATTATCTTTTTTATCCGCGTGAGTTCCAACACAGATTCTGATCTAAGTTGAGCAATCCTATTCTCTATAAAAGAGCCCCAGGTAGCGTGCGGTTGGTCATTGGTGATAGCCGGAAGTAGGAATTCAACGAAAGTCGTCTCGCTGGTGAATGACTGCAGCGTCGATAAAATCCATTCGATGTCTTCGCCTGATGCGCCAAGGTACTTGGTTACGTGATTCGTGACAGCTCTCGCGCCGTGCTGGACGGACTCCGTAAAATCGGTTGTGCTGGGAAGTCCCAACGGTACGCTCATACCGGCGCCCGTGAAGATCAGACTTTTTTTTGTCATTGGAGTCCTCACTTATTGATTATGATCAGTTCCTAGAGACTTTTGCCGTGTTTACGCTTTTGATTAGGAAGGCGCACATATTTCGGCAGAGTCAATAGCGAATCGGCAGATCGGCAGAAGCCATAGGATGGCAAATGATGCCGCCGCGCTGCGAGACGGCGCCTACGGATTTTGCTAGATACCAATCGCTCTAGGTCACAAAGTCCACTCGTGCTTGGGTACAGTACAAAAATAGCTTCTATCTTCGACGCTTAAGTATCTCTCTGCAAAACCTAGGCGCAGCCTATTGCCTAAAGTCAAAGCTAGGAGGTGAATTCTCAGGAGACCCAACTAGCGCAACTTCCTCAGTGTTCGTTGCTAAGCTCCTTCACGTATGAAGCCATCTGTTCCTCCAATACCGATAGTTGGTGACGTAGTACTTCCCGTTCACTACGTACCGCCTCTAAATCGATGGCCTCTTCCTGCTCGAAAGTACCAACGTAACGTGGAATATTGCAGTTGTATTTGTTTGCGGCAATTTCTTCGGCTGTTGCGAGATGCGCGTACTGTTCCACGCTTTCCCTGGCGCGATAGGACGTGACGATTTTATCAATATCTGAGGCGCAAAGAGTATTTTGGTTCTTACCGGCGCGGAACTCCTCAGATGCATCAATGAACAAGACGCGGTTGTCCGCTTTGGCTGTTCGAAATATGAGCACAACGACAGGGACCACCGACCCATAAAGAAGCTTCTCGGGAAGTCCGATAACTGCATCTAATAGATTGTCTTCTATCAGTCTCTTTCGAATGGACGCTTCCGTGCCACCACGGAACAGCACGCCATGAGGGACAACGACGGCCATACGTCCCTTCCGTGGTTTTAGGGTCGCAATCATATGAAGAATGAAGGCGTAGTCGCATTTACTCCTCGGCGGTATTCCGCGCTGAAAACGTCCGAAAGGATCTTCGTCCGCTACTTCAACGCCCCATTGAGAAAAGGAAAATGGAGGACGGCCTACTACAACGTCGAACTTCTGCAGGCTACCATCGGCATTTAATAACTTTGGATTTCGAATTGTGTCGCCCCATTCCAGGCGGTAATTGTCTTCTGAATGCAGCAGCATATTGAGCCTCGCCAGTGCCAAGGTCGCCCCGACGCTTTCTTGCCCAAACAATGCGTACCGATGTGCGCCTGGGCTATTTCGCCGTACAAATTCGGCGCACTGAAGAAGAAATGAACCCGACCCGCATGCGGGATCACAAACACTGTCGCCCTCCTCTGGTGCGATGAGTTCAGCGACCAGTCTGGAGACGGTCGTTGGAGTGTGGAAATCGATAGCATGCTTCCCTAACGTCGCGGCAAATTGTTGGACCAGATGCTGGAACGCATTGCCAACTACATCAATCGTACCAATGTGGGAAGCGCTGAAGTCCAGCTCAGGATCGGAAAATCTTTCCAACAAGTACCTAAGTGTCTCATCACGTTCATCATCGGCACCCAATTTTGCGCTATTGAACGAAATGTCCTCGAATACGCCTGCTAAGCTACCGCTATTCGCCTCTTCTAGTGCGTGAAGTGCTGCATCAATTCGTTCTCCGTTGAAGGGTTCGTAGCGGCGTTCGTACAGATATAGGAATCTAGCATTGTCGGGAACATGAAATGGTTCCCGCTCCAATTTCTTTGCGACCAAGTCAGGACGCTCTGGATATAGTCGTGCGTAGCTTTGGTGGTGAGCATCCCACGAATCTGAGAGATACTTCAGAAATAGCATCGCGAGTACGTAGTCTTTGTAAACCCAGGGATCAGTAGTTCCTCTGAATACGTCGCACGTGGCCCATAGAGCGCTGTCTATTCGCTCCTGGACTCCCTCGTCAGTCGGATGCGTCGAAGTCGATTTGTTCATATCAACGAGTTTACGTAGTGCATCCTGAACCCAGGAAGCGCTGTGCAATTCCAGCATTTAAGCGTTCCTGGTTCGTAATGAGCAGTTCGAAGACGTTGCGTTGCTCTTGTAGTGTCTCTTGCAAACCCACGATGTTTCGTTGTGTTTGTGATGGGAGCAATGTGATTTCTAGTGACTTCAGTTCCTCTGCAGGAATGGACCGTTGATTGCTCCCCGCAGCGATGCTGTTGAGGCGCATCTGGATAGGATGCTGGTTTATCTGCCAGGCTAGAAACGCAGGGAGGATGTCATCTCTAGTCACACGTATTAAATAAAAATGCGGCGATAGCACAACTGGGAGGTCAGTTGGCAGGTCGCCAATCGGAAGTGCAAAATTGCGCTGTCCACGAGCGACAAATGCCACATCGCCAGGACGTAGAAAACGCGCAGTGGATCCCTTCGGCAGTTCGACGCGCGTCAGTTCATCCCAGGCCACCGGCCTCCCTTTCTCCACGTTCGACATCTGTAGGACCAGCGCCTGCCCGTTCGCGCTTGGCTTGATGGCGCCGCGAAATTGATAGCCCGCGTGCACCTCCCCCAACTCGTTCATCTTCACTCTGTCGTTGGACGCCATAGTCGCCGAATCCTGTTAAGCACAGGGTACCCATGCCTGCGATTGTTCCGAGTACCGTGAATATACTGCATCAAACACATTGATGCAAGCATTATTGTTGACATGGACTATAAGCCTTTGTATAATATGTCTTCGAGTGAGGGGCATCAACTGGTTGATGCAATGCAAAGGGGGGCTTATGAAAAAGAAGGAGCTTAAACGCCGGCATTGGCACCAACCCACCCTGCATTTCAGCAGCCAGAAGAATCGCAATGTTCAGTGGTGCGAAAGCAAACTCGAACAGGACTATCTGCTTTACCTGGAATTTGATGAAGAAGTCGCACGGTACCAAAGCCAGCCGCTTTCCTTTGTTTATCATAATGATAAGGGTCTCCTGTCCCGCTATACGCCTGACGTCTTAGTCGAACGCGTCGGAGGCACTCTGGTCTTCGTCGAAGTGAAGCCCTTCAGCCGCCTAAATCGACATCTCAGGCGACACTTTTCGTCGCTTAACCTCCGTATACACGGGCGCTACAACGTACCACTCCTGGTTGTAACGGATGATCAGTTTCGGACCGGTCTCGCTATCGACAACATGCGCTACCTCTATACATTCAGAAAGATGAGCCTTGAAAAGACCGTCCCTCCCCGCCTCCTGGCGGAACTCCCGTCCCGCGTGCAATTGGGAACACTGCGGGAGATCGCGTCAGAGTATGGGTGCCCGCCATCGATACCCTTTCTGCTCATGGCTCACGGGATCATGGACTTTGATATGACAAAGCCACTCCAAGACGAACTCCAATTGGAGCGGCGGCAATGAATTTCTTGTCTCTGCGACCCGGTGAAACGGTGGCATGGGGTGGTAGACCCGCCACGATTCGGCTGTTTGATGCCGATTTGGTGGTATTAATGTTCGACGATGGAAAGTTCCTAAACTGCGCGCGCACCGACGTTTACCAAGCCTATCAGCGGGGCGAACTGATACCTATTGAACCCATCCGTTCTGTTCGAGTGGCTGTAGAGGTCACCCAAACTCAATGGGCGGAATGGCACCGGCGTTTGGTGTATCTGCAGGCTCTGGACCAGGAACGCTATCCTCATTCCGAGAACGCACGCGAAAGTGTTATAGAACTCATCGCCTCCCGGTCGAACGACCAATCTCCGCCTGGAAAGAGCACGCTGAGTCGCTGGTATAAGGAGTGGATAGCAAACGGAAAAAGTACTATACCGGCTAAGCGAACCAGTAATGGTGGACGCCGGCGAAGCAAGCTTCCATCGGAAGTGCTCGACCTGATGCAGGAGGTCATCCGAGATGCTTATATGGTTCGACACGGACCTACCAAAATCTCCGCCTACCACGCCTTTAAAAACCGATATACAGAACGCGGCTATACGCGGCCCTGCCCCAGTGAACGTACCTTCCGGCGCGAAATATCCGCGGTCAACCGATTCGATATGCTTGAAGCCCGAGAGGGCCGAAGCGTAGCGAGGGAAGCCGAACGAGTTGCCGCCAATGCTATCGAACCCTCCTTCCCTCTGGAGCGAGTGGAGGTCGATTCACTGCACTTGAACCTCGGGCTATTGAACGCAGAGGGCCACTTCGCCGGAAAGGTCGTGATCCACCTGGCGCTCGACGTTTTTAGCCGATCTGTTCTCGGCTTCGCCATTCACGTCGGTCCCGGAAAAGAAGACTCAGCCGCGATCATTCACGCCATGCGCTACGCCATTAGCTCGAAGCGGGATCAGCAGTATCCGATGTGTGGGTTACCCTACGAGATCATTCATGATGCCGGATCCGGTTACCTAGACGCTACGACACAGACGTTCTACGCAAATATCGGCGCCCAACTGAATACGACCCCGGTCCGTGCGGGCTGGCTAAAGCCTTTCGTAGAGCGGTTTATTAGCACGTTTCGCGACGGGTTTGCCAAGAATATTGACGGATATCTCGGAAAGCGAGATCCGAAAAAATACACCGATGACACGATAGCAAAGAGCGCGCACTGGAATGTGCAAGAGTTTCGCGCGCTGGTCTACGACTACATTGTCAACCACTACCACAATGAGCCCCACCGTGGCCTCATGAACAACACACCGAGGAAGGTTTGGGATGAGGGTGTCTCTAAGAATCCTCCTGTATTGCCAGCCGATATGCGCGACTTGACGCTTTTACGCGGCCAGCGCGTTCGGCGCGCCCTCACCCGCACCAAGGGCGTAGAACATCTATACGAGCGATTCCACTCTACCGATTTGGTAATGCTATACGACCGCCTATGCAAAGATCCAATTGGAAAGCAGAGTATCGGTGTAGATTTGCTCGTCGACCCATTAGATGCCGGCGCCGTTTCTGTTATTGATCCGGAATCTGGCGATCTCATTGAAGCAAGTAACGTACGTACAAAACACACTGGGATATCGTTCGCTGAAATTAATGCAACCAGGTATGCGAATAAACGTGCGAATGGAACGGTCGGTAGCTTCAATCCCGAGGAGCGAATAGAAAAAATCCGGAAGAAGAGAAATAAATGCGGGCCTGATGTCCCGCTCGACAGTGATGAAGTACCGATAAACCTCGATTCCCTATTTACTGGCGAACTCAACGGAGATGAAGCCAACTGCAGTAAAACCACTAACTCAACGCCGTCGGATGAGGATCTTCCAAGAATCCGCCTCTCTGAGACTCGTTGAAACACAAGGGAGGCGAAAGCCATGACCAACAAAGAAACAGGGCACTTACTCACAGGTTCAATGATACAACTGCAGGCTTCGCCTGGACTCAAAGCGCATACGAAGGCGTTTATGGAACGAATCATCCGTACGAAGACGTTCAACGCCGGCATGGATGCGATTGCTCAGTGTCACAAAACAGCGGGGACAAAGAAACCAAAAAGTATGTTTCTCGTCGGACCTTCTGGTGTAGGAAAATCAGCAATCGCCCACGAGTATTTGTCAAAATTTCCGCCCTTTGAAACAGATACAGGGCGGATACAAAGAGTCCTATATGTGCCCCTCACTGCGAAAGCTACAGTCAAACAAATGCTGTCCGCAATGCTAGCGGCAGCACACGATCCCAATCCGTTTGTTGGAAACGAAGGCGAAATGACAAGTCGCTTAGCGACATTGATTAAAAATACTGGCATAGAGTTGATTATCTTAGATGAAATACATCATGTTCTACCAGAGCATTCGACGGCTAAGGCGGTTACACAGTCTGCGGCAGATCTCTTGAAGAGCCTCACTGACCGCTGTTCAATGCCATTCGTGCTAGTGGGCCTCCAGGAGTCGGTGAGACTGCTGCAAGCGCAGAAAAAGCATAATGCTGAAAAGGATCAATACAGGCGCCGGTGTCGTGCTCCGTTCGTGATGGATCCTCTCGCCATCGACGGCGAGGAATGGACGGACACGATTCGTCACTACGAAAACAATTTGGGGGTTCCGTGCATAACGCTTACGTCAGATGAGATGCTCGCGCGCCTTCACCTTGCGTCCGGTGGGTTGCACGGCCGCCTCTCAAACCTTTTCGAAGAAGCGTTAGAGCTTTCTGATGGGAATACCCAAATCACTCTTGATGTGTTAGCAGTTGCGTATCTAAACGCATCGTCGGTTTTTGATTTTGATAAGAACCCGTTTTCTATCTCAACCAGAGTTCTCAGAGATTACCTAGTCCGTTTCAGAGACGCGGCGTGAACATCCTTCCAGTTCGGCCAATACCGCACAGCGGTGAAAGTCTCCAAGGTTATATGCTACGTGTAGTACGCGATAACGGTTGGACATCTATCGCGCAGGTACTGTCAGCCACCAAACGTCAACGTACAATAAAGCTACACACCGACAATTCTGCGCTGATAAACACAGTATATTCCTGGACAGGACATAGCGCGGTCTTGAGCGATGGGCAGTTTCTTCCGTCGCCAGCTCGGGTTTATCGGCCCCGCTCGGATATTCCATATCGGTATCTAGAGGTTGATAGCCCTAGGGTCTGCGCGGGTTGTCTCGCTGAAGGGCGTCATTTGCAGGTGCAGTGGAACTTTCTGCCCTATACGCATTGTCTTCGGCATTCGCAAAAGCTGCTTGGTGCGTGTCCAGGGTGCCGTACGCCATTTAAGTGGGATGTCGGGCTGCTCGGGAAAGGATGTCCGAAGTGTTCCTTGTCCTGGAAGTCGATGGCTGTAGCGACAACACCCCTGCCAACGTACTTGACAGAATTCCTATCGCTATCTGAAAGCAAGCAGGTCGACTATATATCAGATCTTTCCGTAGCCTGTCACCGCGCAATTCGGCCATATGACGAAGTTCTGGACAGAAGGAAGCGACTACCGGCTGAAATCAAAGATTGGGAAGTGGTGCTGAAAACGGCCTATGGCATGCTAAGCGACGTCGGTTTTATACGGCGCTGGAGAGATAGTTGTAGGTACGCTCGGCAGAAGGTCAAACTGCTTGGGGAGAGAGCCCTTCTTAGTCCGTTGACAAGTGTCGCGGAACGTCTAGCCGGGGCATGGCCGCTGACGGACGTTCTCGCGGAACCGACTGGGACAACGACGCCGATGATGTTTCTAAAGGCACTCCCTGTGGTGCCCGCGCGGGCGCAGAAGATGCCAGCTGGTCGACGAACCACTGACGAACTGTGCTCGTTTTACTGTGACATCAAAGGTGTTGCGGCTGCGCTCGGGATTCCTGTGGCAAGTGCGTGGCGTCTAGCGGAGCGAGGCATACTACGCACCGTCAACGATACCCGTGCGACGAATGGAAGTCACTTTGATTTGCGAGAGATTGCCGAAAGGTTCAAAGGGAAATCAGCGCCATCGAAGTCGGATGAACTCCGACCCTTGGCTTCGCTGGACCGGATGCTTTCCCTTTACGGGATAGATTGGGCCGACGTAATGGAAGCGATCTTATACGGGCGCGTTGCAGGAATCCTGATGCAAACAGGCGAGAGCTTCACGGAGAAGCTATGGGTCCATCCAGTTATCCTCAGCCAATTTATTCGCGAACGCTTTTCGGAAGTGGCGGCAGATGAAACAGTGGCATTTCCGAGGAGTATTGTGAAGGAAATGCTGAAACTGACGACGACGGACTTGGCACAGCTGGCCGTCGACGGAATTCTTTACGAATACACACGTAGACAAGGCTATTTTAGAGCTTGCGATGTGGCGAGATTCTTGGACGAGTATTGGGTCCTACCGAGATGGACGGAAGAGCACCGTGTGGACGAGCAGTTGATCCGGCAGCGGCTTGAGCGGTCCGGCTTTAGATCAGTATCGGGACGGCATACATATCGTCTAACGGAGGATCTAGCAAAGACTCTGGGTTAGGATGGCTGGTGTGTGTCCGATTTCTTCAGTCTAGGTCGATCACACTACCTATGTCCGGTTGAACGGCCGCACTCGGGCAGTCCTGGTTTCATGAGTTGAAGCCTTATAGCGGTCTAATCGGCGAACGGCCGGAAAATGGCACGACCTGGCTCGCTTTTCTACCCCGCGGCGGTCAAGCCCTCGTGAGCCGTCGCAAGCGTTTTGAACAAGCCATCGACAACGTTTTCGCGCCCGGCGAAGACCGCTTCCGGGCCGCCGACATCCAGGTCGTTGAAGGGTGGTTCGTACAGAGCCTCGGGCTTCATCACCCCACGTGAGGTCAGCTGGTCGACAAGCATTTCAACGAAGCGGATCTGCTTCGCGCTCAGGCTGCGGTCGTTGAGGAAACGGGCAAATGCGGACTGGGCAGCGGCGCGATCCATGCCCACCAGGCTGCGTACGAACCAAGCCAGTGAAGGCGCCTGGTTGCGCTTGAGCAAATCGCCCAGCAGCGCTCGTCCGTCGTCCGCGCCGATCTCGGCCAGCGTTTTCTCCAGACCCTGCAGATCGGCTTCGGTCAGCGGCTGATTGCTCCTCAGGCGTCGGATGACCAGATGGTCGAGGTGACTGCGCAGGTAGTCGCGCACCTTCTTTTCGTACTGCGCGCCCGTCATTTTCGGCATATGGACTGCTTGTTCCTCCCGCACACCGAGCACTTCATCGCGGAAGTCGGTGTACACGATCTTGCGCTTCTTCTTGTCGAGGAACGGTACGAGTCCACGCAGCCGCAGACGCATGTCCTCCAGCGCCGCCAAACTCAGTCCTTCCCAGAACCCCGGCTCCTGCAGGGCGGCCAGATAGCCAAGCTGTTCCTTCACTGCGGGAATGCCCGCCTTGTCTTCCAGCAGCATGGCGATCTCCGTTACGCGCTGGCGCAGGGTCTCCAGCGTGCGACCATCGCCTTCGGCCAGCGCGAGCTGCAGACGCAGCGCAGTGAGGTCGAAAAGGCGCGATTCGATCGCGTCGGTCGGCAATTCGCTGGGCAGGCCGGCCACCTCCCGTTGCAGGCGCTCGCGGTCGTGCTCGCCCAGCGCCGCCCAGGTTGTGCGGTCCTGGAAGCGCTCCACTGCCTCAAGATGCATGCGCACGATGAAGTTCTCGCGGTTCATCGCCGCGACCTCGCCGTGCAGCTCGTCGGCGAGCGCGCTTCCCAGGGCGGCGTCTGGGTCCAGTTTCGCGTCGGACTGCACATGGCCCAGGAGTTTCACCCGCGCGCGGAACAGCCGCGTGGCCAGCGCCACGCCGCCGCTGCCCTCGATGCCCTGCGGGTTTTCGCGGAAGAAGTCGAAGTTGAAGCAGAAATCGAACACCCGGAAATCCTGTTTGTCCGCATCGGGTCCGAACAGCTCAGGACAGAGCCGCGTGCCACGCCCGATCATCTGCCAGAACTTGATCCGCGAGTACACCGGCTTGAAGAAGACCAAATTCGAGACCTCCGGCACGTCGATGCCGGTGTCGAGCATGTCCACCGAGATGGCGATGTACGGCGCCTTGTCCGCCTGCGAGAAGTCGTCGATCAGGCTCTGCGGGTACTTCGCGCGATTGTCGATCACGCGCGCGAAGTGACCCTTGTAGTGCGGGTAGTGGTAGTTGAAACGCTCCTCGATGAACGCCGCGTGCTCGTGGTTGCGGGCGAAGACGATGGTCTTGGCCAGCCGGTCGCCGCCCTCGACCTTATGCCCCTGTTCCATCAGGTGTTTCAGTACTTTATCTACGGTGTCCTTGTTGAAGAGCCAGTTGTTGATCGCCGCAGCGTTGACGTAATCAGGTAGCGTTCCCGGCTCCACGTCGTCACCCCAGTCGAGGCTCTCCCACTGAGCCTTTTCTTCCTCGCTGAGCGCGTCGTAGTCGATACCTTCGCGGGGGAATCTCAGATCGACCTGCTGCACGCGCGGCGGAACGAGGAAGCCGTCTGCCACCGCAGTTTCCAGCTCATAGGCGTCGGTGGGCACGCCCGGTTCCAGCTCGAACAGGTCATAGGTATTGCGGTCTACGTCCTCGCGCGGGGTCGCCGTCAGTCCGACCAGCAGTGAATCGAAATACTCGAAGATCGCGCCGTACTTCTGGTACACCGAGCGGTGGGCCTCGTCGATGATAACTAGGTCGAAATGCCCCACGCCGAAGCGTGCCGTGCCGCCGTCGCTCTGGTCGATCAGGTTGAGCATGCTCGGGTAGGTACACAGGTACACCCGCCCATCCGCATCTTTCTCGGTGACGAGGTTCACCGGGCTGGACTCCGGCAGATGGGTCTTGAAAGCGTTGACCGCCTGATTGACCAGCGACACGCGGTCGGCTAGGAACAGCGCGCGCTTGACCCAGCCGGCGCGCTGCAAGGCGTCGACCAGGGCGATGGCGGTGCGTGTCTTGCCGGTACCAGTGGCCATCACCAGCAGCCCCTTGCGCCGCGACTGGGCAAACTGCGCGAACAGGCTCCCGATAGCGCGCTTCTGGTAATAACGGCCGGCGATGGCGTCCTTCACCGTGGCCACGTCCAGAGGCGTGCGCTGCGTCCGGCGCAGGATCAGCCGCTGCAGCTCGTCCTTCTTGTAGAACCCGGCCGCCTTGCGCGGCGGATAGGACGTGTCATCCCACACCCAGGTCTCGTAGCCGTTGGTGTAGAAGATCACCGGGCGCTGGCCGTGCATGGTCTCCAGGCAATCGGCGTAAAGCTTGGCTTGCTGCCGGCCCGCCGTCGGGTCAGCCGTGGTCTTTTTCGCCTCTACCACCGCTAGCGGCTTGCCGTCGTCGCCCCATAGCACATAGTCGGCATAGCCCACGCCCTTGCCGTTGGGCATGCCGGTCACTTCGTACTCCCGGTCGCGCTTCTGGTCCAGCGGCCAGCCGGCGCGGCGCAGGTCCACATCGATCAGGTAATGGCGGGTCTCGGCTTCGGAGTAGTCGTGCGTGTCCGGCGTTGCTTCAGCCTCGGCGCGTACCTCAGCGAGCTTGATGCGCAGGCTTTGCAACTCGGCATCCAGCGCGTCGCGTTTCTGCTGGTGCTTGAGCGTTTCTTCGCTCTGTGCCGCAAGCTGGGCTTCGATGGTTTCCAGCTGCTCGCGCGGCACCGTGGCTTCGGTCTTGACGGGACGCGGCACACGGGCCTCGTCCCAGGCGGCCCCGGCGCGCGAGGCATCCGGTGCATAGGTGCGCACCAGCCAGTAGCAGATGTGGTGCAGTTCCTTGACCACCTGCAGAGCATCGTACTGCTTCACCTGGCGCTGACTGTGTACCGCCTGGTTGCCCTGTCGCTGAATGACGCGTGCTTTCTGGTAGATCGGCTGGGTCAGTAGGTTTTGCAGGCTCGGTTCATGTAGCAGCGCGCCCAGCGAGTGGTCGTAGGGCATGCGCAACGCCGGGTCGTGGCGGTACAGCCAGTGCAGAATCGACTCCAGTGTGAAGCGCGCATTGAAGCAGGCCGAGCGTGGGTCGCCGTAGATATGGCCCTCCGCCTTCTGCGCCGACGCCGCGATCTCGCGGAATGTCTCGGGCAGGAAGGTAAAGTTGCTCATTGGTGATCGCCCAAAATCAAGTATCAAGGGCGTCTAGAAACGAGATCAAATCGATGATCCGTAAGTTGCTCATTGGATAACGATAACCAACTTCTGCAAGACCCTTACGAAAATCGTCGCAAATTCTTCCTCCGTTTTCATCGGCGGATATCTTGCGACATTGCTGGATCCAGTATAAGTAATCTGACGCTATTCGCGGCTTTAGCCCCCACCGATCACAGGTGTTTCTATCAAACATCGGGTACCGTTCTGGACTTAGGAAGTGAAGTATTTTAGAAACCGCGACGATGGACTGTCCTTTAACCGTTCGAAAGGTACGCGCAAGACCAGCTAAGTCTTGTTCTGAAAGACCACCACCTGGCTGAATTGCTTGTGTGACGAGTTTTAACGCCTCATCAAGATGTTCAACGTCCATATCCAACCGCGTCGGCATCCATCCGAATGCAGCGTTCGCGACTAATACCAGGCGCGTGCGATCCAATGGCAATAGAGCCTGCACACCCCGCTGAAGTTCATCATAGGTATCCAGATATGGATCCGGAGACTGAATGCGTCGGTTCTTCGACCATCCTTCAAGTGCGGCCACTTGTTGATCGGTGGTTAGCCCGCGCATCTCTATCGCCCCCATCAGAGTGCTCCGTTGAAGGCTCGCGCCTGAAGCGAGGCGAACAGGGTGTCGAGTTCGGCCAAGTGGGCGCGCAGGCGGGATTTCTGGCGTTCGATGGATTCGACTATGGTGGCGAAGTGGTGCTGTAGCGTAGTTGGCGGCAAAGGAACAGGGATAGCTTGAAACTCCTTGGCGTTTATATTGGCCATCCCCACAATGTTTTTGCACTTATTCTGTAGGAATTGTTTGATCTGCGGAGTATTCATGAACGCACCTACGTACTCCGCATCTGCGTTCTGCCTGACAATTCCGCGAACTAGATAGCCGGCGAAAGCCATGGGTTTGTTTTCGCGGTAGACCGCAGTCTTACCAACCAACTCTTTGCTGTTTGTCCTATTGAATAGAATTTGGCCTTTGTACACCAAATGCTTTGACTGCTCCTTTTCGTCAAGGTTGATGAATTTCAGACTAGTGAAATCCCATCCCCCTGAATATGTAATGTTGTTCATGCGTAGGATCGGGTAAGCACCTTTTTGCTCATCAGCTTTTTTGCTCGATCCATAGTTAACCGAATCCATTAGATCGCCGATTACCCCCATTTCCCACCCCTTCGGATTCGTCACCGGATCGCCGAACAT